>Ga0157369_10002391_pt1 | contig 22536 bp, 25 predicted proteins | sample C25metaG_FD_113461 | JGI IMG/M metagenome (GOLD analysis project Ga0157369, IMG submission 113461) | Corn rhizosphere microbial communities from Kellogg Biological Station, Michigan, USA - C2-5 metaG | ecosystem: Host-associated > Plants > Roots > Rhizosphere > Soil | place: USA: Michigan...
CATCGAGGTCGCGCTGCGCAACGCGCTCATCGCGATCAGCCTGCCGGCACTGCTTGTCTACTGGCTCTACCCGGTCGCGCCGCCGCGGCTGACGGTGCACGGCATGACGGACACGTTGGTGTCCAACGACATTCTCGGTGCCGCGCACCTGCACCATGGGCTCGTCAATCTCTACGCGGCGATGCCGAGCCTGCACGTCGCATGGGCCTGCTGGTGCGCCGCGGCGTTGACGCTCGCGTTGAACCACCGCGCGCGCTACCTCGCCTGGCTGTACCCGCTCGCGATGACGTTCGTCGTCGTGGGCACCGCCAACCACTACTTCGTGGACGCGCTCGCCGGGCTGATGCTCGCCGCCGTACCGCTCGCGATCGTCACTGTCCGGACGCGGAGAAGTGCTGGTAGTCCGGTGAGCTCGACCACCGGCCTCCCCATCCCCAGCCAACCGCGCTGAACGCGCGCACCGGCGCGCTGCCCGGCACGATCATTCCCGGCCGTACGTCGCTGCGGTGCGTGTACGTCGTCGCGCCCGGCGGGTAGACGCGGCCGTCGAGCGTGTACGGGTTCTCGTACGGATCGATGTCGACCGCCTGCCCGTAGGCGTGCTCGGACCAACGCTTCGGCCCGTTCGCGACGGCGTACCGACAGTTGAACGCCGAGGTGTTGTCGGCGGCCATCGAGCGGTTGTCGTCTCCGCCGTACGCCGAGACCGGTGTGACCCGGCGCATCGGGAAACGCGCGGCATACATGCGCCGCCACGCCTCGCGCATCGGGGCGAGCGCGACGGTCGCGACGATCAGCGTGCCGGTGTGCGCGCGGCCGTCGAAGCCCCAGTAGGTGACGGTCAGCGCGCGCAGCCGGTCCGGGCCGACCGGGCAGCCGGCGTGCCAGCTCTTGCCGAGCGACGCGGCGGTGACGGTCGCGACGCTCGACGTGAACGGCGGCGCGTCGTACGTCGGAGTGGGCTTCGGCTGCGTCAGTGTCGGCGTGGGCGTGGCTGTCGGGGTCGGCGTGGGTGTCGGGGCCGGCGATTGCGGTTGCGCGCTCAAGGTTGCCTGCGTGCTGCCCACTAGCGGCACTGTCTTGTGACCGTTGCTTTGGCAGCCGACGAGCGCGGCGGCGGCGAGAGCAACGAACGCAGAAATCTGCAGCGGGCGAGTTAGCACGATGCCGGATAGCGTACGTGGAGTCCGGTTCTGGCGAGGTGTGATGCGAAGAGTCGCTGCGGTCGCGGCCGCGGGCGCGCTGCTGCTCGCTGCCGGTTGCGGCTCGACCGCCCACCATGTGATCGGCAGCCCGGTCGCGGCGTCGACGCCTCCCCTCGTCGTGGTGTCGTCGCCGGCCGCCGTACCGGTCGTCACACCGACCCCGACGCCGAAGCCGTCACACCCGCCGGCACCGCGCGCGGCGCCGCGGCCAACGCCCCGACCGTCTTCGCATCCGCGCGTCGCGCCGGGTTCGCCGGTCGACCACCTGATCGGCGTCGGCAACGCGACGCAGGTCATCTCCGTGATCGCATCCGGCTACGGATCGTCGTACGCGACGGTGACGGCGTACCAGAAGTCCACGACGGGCTGGCACGTCGTATTCGGGCCGTGGTCGGCGCGCATCGGCCGCAACGGCTTCGCGCCGCCCGGCCAGAAGCGCGAAGGCGACGGGCGGACGCCGACGGGGTCGTACGGCTTCTCGTTCTTCTTCGGCGTCGACGCGGCGCCGTCGGGGTTGCGTTACCAGTGGCGGCATGCGGCGACGTACGACGTGTGGGACGACGACTCCTCATCGCCGCGCTACAACGAGTGGGTCGACACGCGTTACGCCGACGCGGGCGCGAGCCCGGAGCCGATGCACCAGACACCGTCGTACGACGCGGCTGCCGTGATCGCGTACAACACCGCGCGCACGCCGGGCCTCGGCAGCGCGATCTTCTTCCACGTGTCGCACGGCAGCGCGACGGCGGGCTGCGTGTCGGTGCCGTACGCCGACGTGGTGGCGGTGTTGCGCTGGCTCGACCCGAAGCGCGCGCCACGCATCATCATGGGCACCCGCAGCGCCGTCACCCGCTGAGCCGCCCCCGGCCCACGATCATCTGTCATTCGCCGGCCCGTTCAGCGCTCATCCGGGCGGCAAAGTGACCGCGCCGAGGATCAGCGCACGCTGACGATCCCGTCGACTGTGACGTTGTGTGTCAGTGCAGGCACCTCGATCGACACACAACGTCGCAGTCAACGAGGGGGACGGAAGCTAGAGCGACAGGCCGCCGTCGACCGGCAGCAGCGCGCCGGTGATCCCGCCGGCGTCCTCGCCCGCGAGCCACACCGCCGCCGCCGCCACCTCGTCCGGTGTCAGCAGCCGCTCGACCGGCTGCTGCGCCGCGAACTCCTGCACCGACCCCAGGCCGTAGAGCCGCGCGCTTTCCGCGAGCATCGCGGTGTCCGTCGAACCGGGACCGATCGCGTTCGCCGTCACGCCGGTGCCGCGCAGGTCGGCCGCGAGCCCGCGGACGAACCCGGCGACGCCGGCCTTCGCGGCGCAGTACGCCGCCAGCCGCGGCAGGCCGGTCACCGCCGCCGCCGACGCGACCGCGACGAACCGCCCGCTGCGCGGCTCTGCCCGGCGCAGCATCGCCGGCACCGCGACCCGCGCGAGGTTCAGCACCCCGCGCAGGTCGACGTCGAGCACCACGTCTTCGCCGGCCGGCGACGTCTCCCAGTGCGGCGCGCCACCCGCGATGACGCCGGCGACCGCGAACGCCGCGTCGAGGCCGCCGTACGTCGACTCCGCCAGCGCGACCGCCGCGGCCAGCGCAGCGAGGTCGCGCACGTCCGCGACCGATGTCGTCACGTCGCCGAGCGAGGAGAGCGCGTCGAGCTCGGCGCGAGTCGCGAGCGCATAAGCCACCGCGGGATCGTCGGTGCACACATCGGTCGCCACGACCGACCAGCCCTCGGCCACGAGCCGCCGTACAACCGCGGCGCCGATGCCGCGCGCCGCGCCCGTGACGAGAGCGACGCGGGTCACGTCGGGTCGGCGGCGCCGAGCCGGCGGGTGAACCCGGGCGGCACGATCACGTCGTCCGGACCGAGGTCGCGGACCGAACGATGACCAAGAGCGAGCACCGCCGAGTCGATGCCGGCGCGCAGGATGTCGAGCACGTTCTCGACGCCGGCCTGACCGTTGGCGGCGAGGCCCCACAGATACGCGCGGCCGATCATCACCGCGCGCGCGCCGAGCGCGAGCGCCTTCACGACGTCGCTCCCCCGCCGGATGCCACCGTCGAGGAGTACGTCGATCTGGTCGCCGACCGCCGCCGCGATCTCCGGCAGCGCGCGGATCGTCGCGGGAGTGCCGTCGAGGTTGTTGCCGCCGTGGTTCGACACCGAGATCGCGGTCGCGCCCGCGGCCACCGCTTCCTTCGCGTCGTCGACGCGGATGATGCCCTTCACCATGAACGGCCCACCCCACTGCGCGCGCATCCACGCGATGTCGTCCCACGTCGCCGGCGGCGTCTGCATCCACTCGCCGTACGCACCGAAGAACGTCGGCGCCGGCCCGCCCGCGGTCGCCATATTGGGCGCGGTCAGGTCGGGGATCGCGCGAGTCCGCGCGTAGGACATGAGGTACGACGGCCGCGCCAGTACCTCGGGCGCGAACCGCAGCATCGCCTTGAGATCCATGACCTCGGGGATGACCGGGCTGCCCCAGTCACGGCAATGCGAGAACGACCAGTCGAGCGTCACGATCAGGCCGGTGCAACCGGCGGCACGCGCGCGTTCCATCCGCGCGGACATCTCCTCGCGGCTGCCGCTCCAGTACATCTGGAACAGGACCGGCGCTCCGGTCGCCGTGACCTCCTCGACCGGCTTGCTCGCGAATGACGACAGCCCCATCGCGACACCGCGAGCAGCGGCGGCGCGCGCGACCGCGACCTCGCCGTCGGGGTCGACGGCCTGTACGCCGGTCGGTGAGATCAGCACCGGCAACGCGAGCTCTTGACCCATGACCGTGGTGCTCAGATCCCGTTGCGCGGCAAGGTTTCCGACCCTTGGGGCGAAGCCGAGCTCGCCGAACGCGGCGGTGTTGTCGCGATAGGTCACACCCGCCTCGGAGCCGGCGAGCAGCGCGCTGTAGACCGACCGCGGCAACCGCCGCTTCGCCCGGCGCTGCGCCTCGGCGACCGTCTCGAACCACGCGTTGCGCATCGTCAGATCCGTCTCGTCAGCGGGACGAAGACGCCACCGCGATGGGAATGCCCGGCGCCGACGAGCGGACGCGACGACGACGCCTGCAACAGCGCGGCCTCGCCATGCCCGTGCACGCACTCGGGGTCCGGACCGTCGAGCGGCAGGCCGGTGAAGAACTTCGCCGCCATGCACCCGCCGCGGCATGCGTCGTACGAGCCGCACGACGCGCACGCACCGGGACTGTCCGGCTCGCGCAACGACGTGAACAGCTCCGATGTACGCCACACCGACGCGAAGCCGCCGCTGTCGCGGACGTTGCCGGCCTTGAACTGGTCGTGCAGCACGAACGGGCACGCGTACACGTCACCCACGGGGTCGATGAGGCAGACGACCCGGCCGGCCCCGCAGAGGTTCAACCCCGGCAAGGGCTCGCCGAGCGCGGACAGGTGGAAGAACGAGTCACCGGTCAGCACGTCCGGCCGCTCGACCAGCCACGCATAAAGCTGCCGCTGCTGCTCCGCCGTCGGGTGCAGCCGATCCCACACGTCGGCACCGCGACCCGACGGCCGCAGCCGAGTCAGCCGCAACTGCGCGTCGTACCGGTCGGCGAGCGAGCGGAACGCGTCGAGCTGATCCACGTTCTCGCGCGTGACCACGACGGAGATCTTGAAGCCGCGCATCCCGGCCGCGGCCAGCCGATCCATCGCGGCAAGCGCCATCGCGTACGAACCGTCGCCGCGGACGGCGTCGTTGGTCGCGGCGTCCGCGCCGTCGAGTGAGATCTGCACGTCGACGTAATCGGTCGCGGCGATCCGCACCGCCGCCGCGTCCGTGATGCGCGAGCCGTTGGTCGAGAACTTGACCCCGACCTTGCTGGCCACGCAGTAGTCGAGCAGCTCCCAGAAGTCCGGCCGTAGCGTCGGCTCGCCGCCGCCAATGTTCACGTAGAAGACCTGCATCTCGGCGAGCTCGTCGACGACGGCGAACAGCTCGGCGGTCGTCAGCTCGCGCGGGTCGCGGCGACCACTGGACGACAGGCAGTGGACGCAGGCGAGGTTGCAGCCGTACGTCAGCTCCCACGTCAGGCAGATCGGCGCGTCGAGGCCGCGCGCGAGCCGGTCAGTCGCACGCAACGAGCACCTCCGCGTCGGTCAGCCGGGCCAGCGCCGCGAGGTACGCCGGGCGCGCGGACGGCGCGATCCCGGCGGCGTCCAGCGCGGCGTCGATGTCGTCGTACTCGGCCGCGGTCCGTACGACGTCGACCAGCCGCGCGTCGTTGAGGAACGTGAGCCGACGGTTCCCGTAGTGGTAGGCGAGCGCGCCGAACTGCTCGTCGCGCAGGCCGACCTGAGGATGCAGGGCGTACGCCGTCACGGCTGTCAGTAGACGCCGCACATGCCGTCGATCGAGATCTCCTCGACCAGCACGTCGGCGAGGATGTCGTCGTCCGCCGGCTCAGGGGCCACGGGGTCGAGGATGTCGGTCTCGGGCGCGGCAGCAGTCATGCGCCCGATCGTCGCACAACGCCGCGTCCGCGTGACCGACCGGCTGCTGACACTCACGACTCAGGTACGCCAGATCAGGACGACGGCGCGGTCGTCCGAGCCGGTCGGCGCGACCGCGTCGACGATCGCGCCGGCGCCGCCGTGGAACCCGCGCGGGACGAGCGATTCGGCGGCGCCGAGCATCCGGTCGATGCCGACGGCGAGGTCGCGCCCGGGGACCTCGATGAGGCCGTCGGTGTAGAGCAGCAGCGCGTCGCGATGGGCAAGCGTCCCCTCGGCGACGCCGACCGTCGCGTCCGGGATCACGCCGAGCAGGTCGCCGTCGACCTCGACCAGCCGCCACCGCCCGCTGCCGCCGGCGTAGTGCACGGCCGGCGGGTGGCCCGCGGTCGTCAGCCGGAAGGCGCCGGAGGTCAGGTCGATCGCGACGTGCACCGCGGTCGCGAAGCTCTCTTCCGACTCCTGCCGGATGAGGTAGTCGTTGGCGGCGGCGAGGAACCGCTCCGGGCTGACCTGCCCGAGCAGGCCGCCGAGCGCGCCCGCGAGCATCAGGCTGCGGGTGCCGGCGTCGAGGCCCTTGCCGGACACGTCGACCACCGCGACCTCGAGCCGCCGGCCGCCGTCGGCGAGTGTCGAGACGATGAAGTCGCCGCTGAACGCGGTGCCACCGGCCGAACGCTGGACGACGTCCTGATGCCACCCGTTCGGCAACGGCGGGAACTCGCCCTGCTGCCGCAGTTGCTCGCGCAGCTCGAGGAGGATCGCCTCGCCGCGGCCGGTCGACAGGCCGAGCCGCTCGCGGTCGCGCGTGAGCTGGAACGCCACCGCCCCGACGATGAGAAGCACGATCAGCGAGCCCGGCCGGGTGCGGTCCCAGCCCTTCGCCACGGCCTCGCTGAAGTACGCCACCGTCACGACGATGAACAGCACTTCCAGCGCGCGCCGCTGCAGCACGACGCCGCCGATGACGACCGGCAGCACGAGCGCGAGCGGCGGCGAGACGCCGTACCCGGCGGTCATGCTGAGGAGGAAGACGCCGACGGTCAGTGCCGTGAGCGAAACGAGCGCGATCCCGCGGGCGCGGGCCGTCTCCGGCGCGAGGAACACTCCCTCGCGACCGGCGGCACGCAGCCGGGCCAGCGGCCCCCCAGGCCTTCTGTTGATGGTCCCCACCATGATCAGTTGCACATTATCTGTGCGTTCGCCCTGCGTCGCCGTACCCTGACGCGGTGAGTACGACCGGTCGAAAGAGTAAGCCATCGGGCGACCCGTCGACGGGTCACGCGTTGACCGGCGGCGGCCCCTCGCAGCTCGGCGTCGTCGGGTCGATGCGGGCCCGCGACGTCTCCCGGCCGAGCGAGGCCGACGACGCGGCCGCCGCGGCATCCGTCAAGGTCACCCGGCGGGCAGCGCCGGCAGCTCCCCCGTCTTCTCGTACGACGTGATCTCCGCGATGCGCCGCGAGTGCCGCGGCTCGTCGCTGAACGGGGTCGACAGGAACAGCTCGACGTAGCGCAGCGCGGTCGCCTCGTCGTACATCCGCGCGCCGAGCGACAGCACGTTCGCGTCGTTGTGCTCGCGCGCGAGCCGCGCGGTGTCGTCGCTGAACGCCAGCGCGCACCGAACCCCGGCCACCTTGTTGGCCGCGATCGCCTCACCGTTGCCGCTGCCGCCGAGCACGATCCCGCGGCTGCCCGGGTCGGCCGCGGTCCTGCTCGCGGCGAGCAGGACGTACGGCGGGTAGTCGTCCTCCGCGTCGTACGCCGGCGGTCCGCAGTCGACGGGCTCGTGGCCCAGGGATTCGATGTGCTCGACGAGCCGCTGCTTCAACTCGTAGCCGGCGTGGTCGGAGCCGAGGTAGACGCGCACGTTGGGGAGTATTGCCGACGTGCGGGTGCGAGGTGTCGACGGCTGCCGCGGTGGCTGGGTGTCGGCCGATGTGTCCGCGACGGGCACGGGCGTCGATGACGTCGCGTGGCGGTGGTGGCCACTCGCCGAAACGTGCGCGCTGCTGTCCGACGAGAGCGTCGCGGTGGTGGCGATCGACGTACCGATCGGGTTGCCGGATTCCGGCGCGCGCGCGTGCGACCGCGAGGCGCGTGTGTTGCTCCGCCGGCGCGGCGTGAGCGTTTTTCCGGCGCCCTCGCGGTCCGTCCTCGCCGCCTCGTCCTATGCCGAGGCGCGCGCGATCCTCGCCGCGCGCGGCGGGCCGTCGATGTCCGCGCAGGCGTTCGGCATCGTCCGCGCGGTCGCCGCGGTCGACGCGTGCCTGCCGCCCGGTGACGTGGTTGACGAGCGGATCTACGAGTGCCATCCGGAGGTCGCGTTCGTCCTGATGAGCGGTGGGCCCGGGTTGCCGGGCAAACGTACGGCGGAGGGCGCGGCGGCGCGGCGCGCGTTGCTCGCGCGGGTGTGGCCGGCGCTGGGCGAGCTACCGCCGCGAGTGCCCGAGAACGACGCGCTCGACGCCTTGGCATGCGCCTGGTCGGCGCTGCGGATCGCGCGCGGCGAGCACCGCACGCTCGGCGACGGTACGCGCGACGAACGCGGCCTGCCGATGCGCATCGTCGCCTGACCCCCGAGGTCCGCGAGTTGTCCGAACCACACCGGGCTCCGGCCCGGGCTGGTTCGGACAACTCCTAAGTGATGGCCAGCTGGCAGGTCACCGCGAACGCGCCAACCGTGGCCGAGAGTGGCGAGGTCGAGACCACCGGGAGCGGGGAGAACACGCACGGCCCGCTGAAGGCGCCGTTGACCGCACCGGCCGCCGCCCCGCTGAGCGTGACGAAGGTGCCGGCCCGGGTGAAGTTGCCGGCGACCATCGCGGCGCCCGCGCTGGTGTTGCAGTTGCCGTTGAAGTTGCCAGCTCCCTGCACGAGGGTGCCGATCGTGTCGAAGCCGGCGATGGCGCACAGGATCTCGCCTTGCACACCGGTCGTGGCGATCACACCCTGACCGTTGAAGTTGAACGCCTGCGCCGGGCCGCTGAGGCCGAGGCCGGCGGCGAAGTTGCCGGTGCCGGCGATCGTCGCCGTACCGGTGTCCGCGCTCGCCGGCGAGGTTGCGAACCCGGCGGCGCCGGCGGTCACCGCGACGGCGACGACTGCAACGCGAACCTTGAGTGAACCCTTCATGGAGGCCTCCTCCGACCCGGCGCGCCGCACGCGCACTGGTCGGAGTACGGCGATCGCCCGCCCAGCGTTACCGACGCCGCGCGCGGCGCGCTAGGCGATGGTGAATTCGCAGGCCGCCTCGAACGTCTTGAGGGCGCTCGCGCTCACTGCGGGACCGGGGGCCACCTCCGGGAGCGGCACGAGCTCGCAGTACGCCGTGAGATTGCCGAAGAAGGGCTCGGACACCTGACCGGTGAAGGTGACCTCCAGGTCGTGACGGACGAACGTCCCGCCCCAGAACATCTCACCGAAACCGGTCTCGCAGAACCCGGTGTAGGTTCCGGAGCCCTGGTCGAGACTCGCGATGTCGTCTGGGCCGTCAATCCGGCAGCCTCCGCTTCCCAACAGCAGGTCCGAAGTGAACGGACCGGAAGCGGCAAGAGTGAAGCTTTGCGGCGCGACCCCCGTGGTCAACCCCTGCTCGTACGTCAGCGTGCCGGTGATGACGGCAGCCGCCGTGTCCGCGCTTGCCGGCGGCGCTGCCATGATCGTCGCGCCGATCGCACACGCTGCGACAGCGACCGCCGACCTGACCTTGAACGAACCTCGCATCACGCGATCCTCCCCGACGCTCTCCTACTGAGACGTATCAGCAGGAGTACGGGGGACGGCCGAGTCGCCGTTACCTATGCGGCGACGCGACGCTCTTAGAGCTGCAGCGCCTTCGGCTGGGTGAACTCCTCGAGCCCGAACGGGCCGAGCTCGCGGCCGACGCCGCTCTGCTTGAACCCGCCGAACGGCGCCGCGACGTTGAACGACCCACCGTTGATGTCGACCTGCCCGGTCTTCATCTTGCGCGCGAACGCCTTCGCCTTCTCCGCGTCGCCGGACCAGACACCGCCGGCCAGCCCGTAGATCGAGTCGTTCGCGATCCGCAGCGCCTCGTCCTCGTCGTCGTACTTGAGGATCGACAGCACCGGCCCGAAGATCTCCTCCTGAGCGATCGTCATGTCGGTCGTGACGTCGGCGAAGACGGTCGGCGCGACGAAGTAGCCCTTCTCCAGCGGCTGCGTGTCGCCCCCGGCGACGAGGCGTGCGCCTTCGGCCTTGCCCTTCTCGATGTACGCCGCGACCCGGTCGCGCTGCGCCTTCGACACGAGCGGCCCGAGCCGGGTGCCCTCGTCGAACGGGTCGCCCACGGTGTAGCCCTCGGCCGTCTTCGCGGCGATCTCGACGGCCTCGTCGTACTGCGACGAGTGCACGAGCATCCGCGTCCACGCGGTGCAGGTCTGGCCGGAGTTGAGGTAGCAGTTGCCGACGCCGACCTTGACCGCCTTCGCGAGGTCGGCGTCCGGAAGGATCACGTTGGCGGACTTGCCGCCGAGCTCGAGCGAGACCTTCTTGACCGTCTGCGCGCCGAGTTCCGCAACCCGCTTGCCGGCGCGGGTCGAGCCGGTGAACGAGACCATGTCGATGTCGGGGTGCGCAGCGATCGCCTCGCCGACGGTCTGCCCGTAACCGGTGACGAGGTTGACGACGCCGGGCGGCAGGCCGACCTCGTGGATCGCGTCGAAGAACAGGTACGAGCAGAGCGGGGCGATCTCGCTCGGCTTGAGCACGACGGTGCAGCCGGCGGCGAGCGCGTACGCGACCTTCGCGGTCACCTGATGCAGCGGGTAGTTCCACGGCGTGATGCAGCCGACGACGCCGAGCGGCTCCATGACGACGGTCGAGTTGCCGATCTGGCGCTCCCACTCGAACGTGGTCGCGAGCTGTGCCGCGGTCGCGATGTCGGCGATCGGCAGGCCGGCCTGGACCAACTCGGAGATCTTGATCGGCGCGCCCATCTCCTTCGCGATGATCTGCGCGATCTCGCCGTGCTTCGCGGTCACGGCCTCCTGCAGCCGGGAGAGGTACTTGCCGCGCTCCTCCGCCGACGTCGCGGCCCACGCGTCCTGCGCGGCGCGGGCGGCCTGTACGGCGCGGTCGACGTCGGACGCCGTACCCGACGGGATCCGGCCGATGACCTCTTCGGTAGCCGGGTTCTCGACGTCGATGGTCTCGTTGCCGTCGGAGGGCACCCACGCCCCGTCGATGTAGATGCTGTCGCGCACGATGAGATCGGCCACGGGAACCCTCCAAGAAGTGACGTCGTCGTCACCCGGAGCGTACGTCGGCCTCCTCGGCGCCTTCCAGGGACGTCGGTTGCGGCGGGATGTCGACCACCGGCGGCGACGGCACCCATGCCGCTTCGTCGACGTCCCAGTACGTGCGCTCGGCCATGGAACCGAGTGTGGCGCCGATCGGGTCGGCGCGTGGCCAATTCCCCGCATTCCGCCGCCGCCGCCTGCCTGCCTGCCTCGGCGTGATCATGGCGTTCGCCGCAGATTTCGGCGTGATCATGGCGTTCGCAGCCTGCAAACGCCATGATCACGACCCCACAGCCGCGTCGGTCGGCGTCGGTCGGCGTCAGTCGAAGATCGGGCCGCGGTCGCGGGTGCGCTTGAGCTCGTAGAAGCCGTCGGTCGCGGCGACCAGCCGTACGCCGTCCCAGAGCTTGCCGGCCGCCTCGCCGCGCGGGGTCGGCGTCACGACCGGGCCGAAGAACGCCACGCCCTCGACGTGGATGACCGGAGTACCGACGTCCATGCCGACCGGATCCATCCCGGCGTGGTGCGACGCCAGCAGCGCGGTGTCGCGGGTCGGGTCGTCGGCGGCGTCGGCGAGCGACGACGGGAGGCCCACCTCGGCGAGCGCTTCGAGCAGCGTCTGGCGGTCCTTCGGCGCCTTCTCCAAGTGGTAGCGGTTGCCGAGCGCGGTGTAGAGCGGCAGCAGCACCTCGTCGCCGTGCTCCTGCGCCGCAGCGATGCACACGCGGACCGGCCCCCACGCCTGGCGCATGAGCTCGAGGTAGTCCTCCGGCATGTCCCGGCCCTCGTTGAGCACCGCGAGGCTCATCACGTGCCAGTGCACCTCGACGTCGCGGACCTGCTCGACTTCGAGCATCCATCGACTGGCAATCCAGGCCCACGGGCAGATCGGGTCGAACCAGAAGTCAGCACGTGCCATGACCGGCCTCATACCCCGAGTTTGCAGGGGCAAGACCGTGACAGACTCTCTACGTGTCCGTGGAAAATCTCACTCGTGACGAGGCGCGGGAACGCGCCCGGCTCCTCGATGTCACGTCGTACGACGTCCACCTCGATCTCACGTCCGCGATCACCGACTCGCGCACGTTCCGCTCGACGTCCGTCGTGCGGTTCCGCTGTGCCGAGCCGGGCAGCGAGACCCACGTCGACATCACCGCCGACGAGATCGAGTCCGCCGAGCTGAACGGCCGGCCGGTCGACCTCGGCGGGTTCGACGGGATGCGGCTGCGGCTGGCCGACCTCGCCGCCGACAACGAGCTTCGCGTCGTCGCGAACTGCGTCTACATGCGCACCGGCGAGGGCCTGCACCGGTTCACCGACCCGGTGGACAAGGAGACCTACCTCTACACGCAGTTCGAGACGTTCGACGCACACCGGATGTTCGCGTGCTTCGACCAGCCCGACCTGAAAGCGACGTTCGCGTTCACCGTCGAGGCGCCGACGCACTGGCAGGTCGTGTCCAACATGCCGTTCGCGCGCGAGTCCGGCCGCGAGCGCGACACCTGGACGTTCGAGCCGACGCCGCGGCAGTCGTCGTACATCACCGCTCTCGTCGCCGGGCCCTACTACGCGGTGTACGACGAGCACGACGGAATCCCGCTCGGGATCTTCTGCCGCGCATCGATGGCCGAGCACCTCGACGCGGACGAGATCTTCGACATCACCAAGCGCGGCTTCGACTTCTTCCACCGGGTGTTCGACTACCGCTACCCGTGGCCGAAGTACGACCAGCTCTTCGTGCCGGAGTTCAACGCGGGCGCGATGGAGAACGCCGGCTGCGTCACGTTCCTCGAGGACTACGTGTTCCGGTCGAAGGTGACCGACGTGTCCTACGAGCGGCGCGCGGTCACGATCCTGCACGAGATGGCGCACATGTGGTTCGGCGACCTCGTGACGATGCGCTGGTGGGACGACCTGTGGCTCAACGAGTCGTTCGCCGAGTACGTCTCGACCCTCGCGACCGCCGAGGCGACGCGCTGGTCGACGGTCTGGACGACGTTCTGCGAGGTCGAGAAAGCCTGGGCCTACCGGCAGGATCAGCTCCCCACGACGCACCCGATCGCCGCCGACATCGTCGACATCGAAGCGGTCAAGGTCAACTTCGACGGCATCACGTACGCCAAGGGCGCGTCGGTGCTCAAGCAGCTCGTGCACTACGTCGGCAGCGACACGTTCTTCGCCGCCGTACGCGGTTATTTCCGCCGGCACGAGTACGCCAACACCACGCTGCAGGATCTGCTCGACGCGTTGGGTGAGTCGAGCGGCCGCGACCTGTCCTCGTGGTCGAAGGAGTGGCTGCAGACCGCCGGCGTCAACACGCTGCGGCCGTGCTTCGAGCTCGACGCCGAGGACCGGTTCACGTCGTTCGCGATCGAGCAGGAGGCGCCGGAGGACCACCCGACGCTGCGGGCGCACCGGCTGAAGGTCGGCCTCTACGACCTGACCGCCGACGGGCTGCTGCGGCGCGAGACGACCGAGCTCGACGTGACCGGAGCATCGACCGACGTGCCCGCGCTCGTCGGCATGCACCGCTCGGACCTGATCCTCGTCAACGACGAGGACTACACCTACTCGAAGATCCGTTTGGACGAACGCTCGTTGCGCACGCTGGTCGAGCACATCGGCGAGTTCCGCGACTCATTGCCGCGTGCGCTGTGCTGGTCGGCGGCGTGGGACATGACCCGCGACGCGGAGATGGCGGCCGGTGACTTCGTCGACCTCGTCATCGCCGGCATCCGCGAGGACACCGAGATCCAGACGGTGCAGACGTTGCTCCGCCTCGGACGTTCGGCGATCGACCCGTTCGGCGACCCGGCGCGGATCGAGGAGCGTACGCACCGGCTCGCGACGAAGGCCTTCGAGCTGATGCACTCCGCGCAGCCAGGTGGCGACATCCAGCTCGCGGCTGCGCGCACGTTCGCGGCCAACGCGGTGTCCGCCGAGCACCTCGACGTCATCGCCGGGCTGCTCAGCGGCGACGAAGCCGTCGACGGTCTCGCGGTCGACGCCGAGTTGCGCTGGTCGCTGCTCGCTCGGCTCGTCGTCCTCGGCCGCGCCGGCGAGCGCGAGATCGACAACGAGAACGACCGCGACAACACGGCGGCCGGACGGCGGCACGCGTTGCGGTTGCGCGCGGCGCGGCCCACCGCCGAGGCGAAGGAAGAGGCCTGGCAGCTCGCGGTGTTCGACGTCGACCTGCCGAACGCCGAGCAGGCCGCCGTCATCGCCGGGTTCCAGCAGGCCGAGCACCGCGCGCTGCTCGCGCCGTACCGCGACCGTTACTTCGAGGTCGTCGCGGACGCGTGGGAACAGCGGACGAGCGAGATGGCCCAGCAGATCGCTGTCGGGCTCTTCCCGCTGCACCTGGTCGAGGAGCAGACGGTGGAGCAGACCGACGCCTACCTGCGGACCGCGCAGCCAGTGCACGCGCTGCGGCGCCTCATCAGCGAGAGCCGGGACGCGGTCTCGCGGGCGCTGCGGGCGCAGGCCCGCGACCAGCGCGCCTGAACCTCTGCCCTGGCGCGCCGAAAGCTGCGCCACCCGAGTTGTCAGCGCCTGGTGCGGTCATAGCCACCTGACGCGCTGACAACTCAAGCCATGCTTAGGCCCGGTCTATCTACGAGGCGCGCTCCGCGCTCTATCTATGAGGCGCGCTCCGCGCGGGGCGGCAGCCCGAGCAGCGCGTCGAAGAAGCGATCCATCCCGCGCGTCGGCTGCGCGAGCAACTCGGTCAGGCTCGGCACCGGCGCACTCGCGCGCTCGGCGCGGGCGAGGTCGATGACCTCCGCGTCGCGCAAGGCGCCGAACGCCTGCTCGCTGCTGATCTCGCCGCGGACGAGCAGCATCGTGAGGCAGGGCGCGGTCGTCATGCACGCCGGGCACTCGCCGTCGCCGTCCGGCTCGTGCAGCGCTTCGAGGTCGGCGAGCAGCGCGCCGAGCTCGGCGACGCGGCGCAGCGCATCAGCGCGCTCTTGGCCGAGCTCGGTGATCATCGACGCAAAGATGGGTGATTCGGAAGCGCGCACGTCGTCAAACGTAGACGCTGCGCCGACCAGGACCGCGCAGCGACACGTCGCGCGTCGCGGTCAGGAATGTGCGGGTGTCAGCTCCCGGCCCGCCGACTCGGACAGCATGCGCAGCCCGGTGACGATGCCGCCGACGAGGTTGCCGCCGGAGAACGCCGTCGTCATCGACAGCGCCGCGAGCGCACACGCGCGATCGGTCACGCGTCGCGAGCACGACTTGCCGGTCACGATCTCGAGCTGCCGCTCCCCCGGCGCGACGTAGACGAGCACGGCGTTCGCGGCGCGCTTGCCGAGCGCCGCGTGCAGCCGCTCGGCGTGGTCGCGCACGTCACCTTCGACCGGCCCGACGTACACCGAGTGGTGAATGCCGGTCTCGCTCGTCGCGGTCGCGCACGCGCGGCTGATCTCGCGTTCCTGGTCCGCCGTGAACGCCTCACCACTCGGCACTGGCCCCACCCTTCGCCGTACCGGCCCGGGCGGTCGAGACCGCACGGTCGGGATCGTCCGGACCGTTGAACCACAACGGATCGTGCTGCCACGGCCGGCCCGGCCGGTAGCGCGGCCGGCGCAGCATCGACGGCAACGTCGAGAAGAACGCAATCACCAGGAAGATGCCGAGCGGGATCACGACGTAGTAGAGGATCACCAGGCCGGTGCCGAGCGACTTGCCCGGCGCCTCGCCGTCGTCGAGCGCGTACGCCGGCGCACCGGCGGCGAGCAACGACACGACCAGGCCGAGCAGCAGCGCACGAATCCTCACGGGCACAGAAACTATCGGACCGCCGCGTCCAGCACGGCGGCGAGGCGGGCGACGCGCGGATCGGCGAGCAGGTCATCGAGCAACTGCACCTCGCCGCTCGCGTCGGTGACGGGCAGCCGCCAGTTCGGGTACTCGTCCGTCGTACCAGGCAGGTTCGGCTGCTGCAGGTCGCCGACGGCGTCGCCCGGAGCCGCGAGTACGACGCGACAGGCCGTCGCGCCGAGGAACGCGTGCATGCCCTGGACGAGCGCGTCCTCGTCGTCGGTGTCGTCGCCGACGAGACCCAATTCACCAAGCAGCGCAACGAGTTCGGCGCGCTCGCGCCGCCACGACTCCCACTCGGCATCGACGTCGTTGAGCAGGCCGAGCTCGGCTCGTACGCGCACGTGCTCGCCGCGCAACCAACCGCGCACCGTCGGCAGGTCGTGTGTCGTCACGCTCGCCGCCGCGTCCTCACGCCAGCGTTCCGGCGCGACGAGCCCGCCGGGCTTCCCCGCCGCCGGTTTGTCCCGCTCGAACCACAACACCGAGGTGCCGAGGATGCCGCGGTCGCGCAACATCCGGCGCACCCCCGGCGGCACCGTGCCGAGGTCCTCGCCAATCACCATGGCGCCGGCCCGCGCCGCTTCGAGCGTGACGACACCGAGCAGCGCGTCGACGTCGTAGCTCACGTACGTGCCGTCGCGCGCCGTCCCGTCGGCCGGGACCCACCACGCGCGGAACAACCCGAGGACGTGGTCGATGCGCACTCCGCCCGCGTGCCGCAGCAACGAGCGCAGCATGTCGCGCAACGGCGCGTAGTGCAGTTCGGCGAGCCGCCGCGGATGCCACGGCGGCATCCCCCAGTCCTGACCCTGCTGGTTGAAGCTGTCCGGCGGCGCACCGATCCGCGCGCCGTGCGCCAACGCGTCCTGCAACGCCCAACCGTCGGCACCGGCCGGATCAGTCCCGACCGCGAGGTCGTGTACGACGCCGACCGGCATGCCTGCGTCAGTTAGCGCGCGTTGCACGTCGCCGAGCTGCCTGTCGAGCAGAATCTGTTGCCACGCATGGAAAACGACGCGGTCGGCGAGGTCGCGTCGCGCGTTCGCGACCGCCGTACCGGTTGGCCGCCGGTAGGCCTCCGGCCATTCCCGCCAGTCGCGGCCGAGCGCTTCGGCGAGCGCGCACCACGTGGCGAAATCGCGCAAATCCTCGTCAAGTGCGTCGAGGTCGGGGCGGTCGGCGTACGGCCAAAGCGCCGCGAGCGCCGCCTGCTTCGCCGACCATGCGCGGTCGCGATCCAGCCGATTGCCGACACCGAGCGGGCGCATGCCGTCGACGGCCGCGCGCACGTCCGCCGGTGCTGCGGCGTACACAGCGGTGTCCTCGATCCGGAGGTAGAGCGGGTTCGCCCACCGGCGGCTCGACGGGTAGTACGGCGACGGCTGCACCGGCAGGCCGGGCGCGACGGCGTGCAACGGGTTGACCAGGACGAGACCGGCGCCGCGTTCGGCCGACCACTCCCCCAACCCCCGCAGGTCGGCGATGTCGCCGAGACCCCACGAGGCGCGCGACGGTACGGCGTACAGCTGCACGGCCCAGCCCCAGTGCCGGCCCGGCGCGGCGGTGAGCCGGTCCGGCGCGACGACGACGGGGATCTCCGCGTCGCCGGTGTCGAGCCGGTGCCAGCCGAGCGGCAGCCCGGCGGGGATCGTCAGGGGCTCGCCACTGCTGCCGAGGTCGCGGCTGTCGCCGGTCTCGAACACGAGCCGCGCCGGGCCGCGGACGTCCAGCACGCGCTGCTCCGACGTACGCAGGACGACGACCGGCGGCGGCGCGCCCGCCGCTTCGCGCGCGCCGGCCAGCGCGTCGCGAACGGCGTCCGGGGACGACGCATCGACGCCGAGCGCGCCGAGGATCGCGACGACGGACTCCGGCCGTACGTCGACCCGCCGCTGGAGCTGGTCGAGGTAATCGGTCGCGACGCCGTGCGCGGCGGCGAGCTCCGCCAGCGCCGGGTCGAGGGCTGGCGTGTCGGCGTCGGTCACCCGGTCGGTGTTACCAGATGGCCGGCTTGCGATGCGCCCACGGCTCGGCCGCTTCGATCTGCGCCGCGAGCCGCAGCAGCGTCACCTCGTCGCCGGGACGCCCGACGAGCTGGATGCCGATCGGCAGCCCGCTGTCGGTCCAGTGCAGCGGGATCGACACCGCCGGCTGCCCGGACATGTTGTACGGCGCGGTGAACGGCGTGTAGCGCTTCTGGTTCTCGAAGTCCTGAACCGGGTCGTCGTCGTTGCGGAGTTGGCCGACCTTCGCCGGTGGCTGCGCGAGCGTCGGGGTGAGCACCGCGTCGTACCTCGCGCTCTTCTCCAGCTCGGCCCGCGCGACGCCGCGCAGGTTGCTGAGGGCGGCGTAGATGTCGAGGGCCGAGAGCTTGCGGCCGCGCTCGCGCAGCCAGCGGGTGAGCGGCCGGAGGCCCGGATCTGCCTCGATAGGCACAGGAAGCGCGGCGAACTCCACTGCCCACAGGTTCTCGAACAACTGGATCAGGTTGGTGTCGAAGCCGGTTGGGTGGTCCTCGACCGTGTGGCCGAGCTGCTCGAGAAGGGAGGACGCGTGCTCATACGCCTCCACGCACTCTGGCGCGACTTCCGCGCCCGGCACCGCCGGGGTGATGTAGCGGCCGATGCGCAGGTTCTTGGGCTCGTCGTCGCACGCGGCGAGGAAGCTGCCGGTCGCCGGCGTCCCGTGCCACAGCCAGTCCTGCGGGCTGGGGCCGGCCATGGCGTCGAGCATCGCGGCGGCGTCGCGGACGGTGCGGGCGATCGGGCCGTGCACGGACAGGCCGCTGATCTCGCTCGACATCGGTGCGGTCGAGACCCGCCCGCGCGAGGTCTTGATCCCGAACAGGCCGTTGACGCTCGACGGGATGCGGATCGAGCCACCACCGTCACTGCCCGGCGCGGCCGGCAGCAGGCCGGACGCGACCGCGGTCCCGGCGCCACCGCTGGATCCACCGGCCGAGCGCTCGAGGTCCCATGGCGTGCGGGCCGGCACGTGTCCCTCGGGCTCGGTGTAGCAGGGCGCGCCAAACTCCGGCGTCGCCGTCTTGCCGAGGCTGATCGTGCCGGCGGCGCGGAGCTTGGTGACGAAGAACTCGTCGATCCCGAGCTCCATCGGCGCGAACGCACCCGTGCCGAACGACGTCGGCATGTCGGCGGTCAGGTAGAGGTCCTTGATCGCGATCGGCACACCGTGCAGCGGCGGGAGGTCGGTGCCGCTCGAGACCGCGCTCTCGGCGTCCTTCGCCGCGGCCCGGGCCTGGTCCGGGGCGACGTGCACGAACGCGCCGACGGTCTCGTTGAGCCGGTCGATCCGGTCGAGGTAGTGGTCGACCAGCTCGACCGGGGAGATCTCGCGGCTGCGGATCGCGGCGGCCTGCTCCAGCATGGTGAGGTCGTGCAGTTGGCTCATGCGCGCACGATAACCGAACCGTGTTCGGCTTCGCTATGCGCTGGCCGGCTCCTCGATGTCGAGGCCGGGCAGGTACGCGCGCCACGTCGGGTGCATCCGGCCGGTCCCGAGCACGCGCCACGACGGCCCGGTCGGCGCGCTGGGCGAGCGGTGCATGCGCCAGCCGAGCTCGGCGATGCCGCGATCGGCCTTGGCGTGGTTGCAGCGGCGGCAGCAGGAGACGACGTTCTCCCAGGTGTGCTCGCCGCCACGGCTGCGCGGGATGACGTGGTCGAGGCTCGTCGCGGGCGAGGCGCAGTAGACGCAGCGGCCGCCGTCACGGGCGAACACCGCGCGCCGGGTGAGCGGGACGTGACCGTGGTACGGCACCCGGACAAAGCGGGTCAGCCGGACGACGATCGGGATCCGGAACGCCGCCCGCTCGCTGTGCAGGACCATGTCGCTGGACTCCACCGCGACCGCCTTGCCGGCGAGGATGAGGACGAGCGCGCGTCGGGACGACACGACGCAGAGTGGCTCGTACGTCGCGTTCAACACCAGCGCGTGCGCCACCTGCCCTCCTGAAAGACAGTGTCTCCGATCACGGCCGATCTGGCACGTCGCGACGCGGGCACACCGCGAGGCACGTGCTCGTGGGTGACGGCGTCGGCGACGCCGAGGGCTGGCCGCCGGTCTTGCCCGGGAAATGGTCCTGGCCGTCGTCGTGGACGTCGAGGTGTGTGGTGCTGCCCGCGGTCACGTCGACCTGGAGCACGACCTCGCGCCCGGCCGCGTCCGGCCGGTCGAATACCCCGACCGCGCACCGGTCGCTGTGCAGGCCGGCGATCCGATACGTGCCGTCGCGCGGGCTCACCGTCGCGGACACCTGCGCGTAGAACGCGTTGACGTTGCCGCGCGGCATCCCGTCGCACTCGACGCCGACCCGCAACCCCGCGGTGTGCGCCCGCGCGCCGTGCTCGTAGAGCGTGCCGGTGAGCGTCGCTCCCGCAGTCATCGTCACCTGGACCCCGAGCGAGCTGGACGCCTCACACTGCTGCGCGATCTCGACCCAGCCGACGTCCGGCGCGTCCGGATCGACCAGGCCGGTCGCCCCGTCGTACGACGACAAGAGCAGCGGCGGTGTCGCCGGCGCGACGTTGCGCGACTCGCACGGCACCGCGAACCGTCCAGCGGCGTCGGTGACGGCGACCGGCCGGAAGCTCGGCGCGTCGGGGAGCGACTCGTCGTAGGCGACGTGGACGCCGGCGAGGCGGTGGCCCGCGGTGTCGACGACGACCCCGTGGACGTCCCGGCCGGCACCGCCGGTCGCCACCTTGACGACAGGCCGGGGCCGCGGCCGAGGCTTGGGCGTACTGCTCGGTGCCGCGGAGGCGGCCGGCGGCGCGACCGGCGGCAGGTCGGCTGCGGTCTCGTGCGTAGCGCCGGCGACGCCGTGACCGAGGGCGGCCCGGACGAGGATGTCGAGCCCGCCCAGGACGACGACCAGCACGAGCGCGGCCAGCCGGCCCCGTACCGCCACCGGCCGCGTCGTCACCGGGCAATGGTCGCCGCCACGCGCCCGGCGGACAAGGAAGGTTGGCCGCCGGCGCCCTCGCGCCCGCCCGACGGCCCGCCCACCGCCGCCATGATCATCGCCGTCACGGCGACATAGATGTCGCTGTGGCGGCGCAAGGTGCGCGCAGGCACGACGCGAGCGCAGGTGCAGGGCGGTCTGGCCGTGCGGTGACATTCGGGCGGTTCGCCGGATCCGCCCGGCTTCGCTTCCTACCGTCGAACCGTGCGGGACGTCTCCTTCGGCAGCGGCGCGCGGCGCGGGCTCGTGTCCGCCGCGGCGGCCCTGACCGTCGTCGCCTCCGCCGTCGCGGTCTCCGACGGCGGCAGCCCGTCGGCCGCCCAGAACGCAGCGGCCACCCAGAACGCAGCGGCCGTGCACCACGCACCAGCCGACGAACCCCACCGCGCGCCCGCGGTCCGGGTGGCGGCCAAGCCGCGGGCCGAGGTGAAGCCCGTGCACTACGCCTGGGTCCGTCCGCCCGTCGCGAACATCTGGGAGAAGCGCTCGTCGCCGCGGCCGATCGACCGCATCTCGCTGACCGCCAAGCCGAACATGCGCGCGTGGGCGCACCGGCTGACCGTCGCGCAGCGGCTCGACCTGAACGGCCGGCTGATGACGCAGGCCGTCCACGGCGACCGCGTGGCCGTCATCGCGTCCGGCCGTGGCTGGAGCCTCGTCCGGCTCGAGTCGCAGACCGGCGGCGCGTTCCCGCGCGGCATCATCGGCTTCGTCCCGAGCGTGCAGCTGACCAACCGGGCGCAGGCACAAGCCCGCACCGGCCGGCACTCCGCCACGACCGCGATCAACGTCGCCCGCCGCTACCTCGGCGTCTCGTATCTGTGGGCCGGCATGTCCGGCTACGGCATCGACTGCTCCGGCCTGACCTACCTCGCCTACCGCGCCGCCGGCGTCACCTTGCCGCGCGACGCCGCCGACCAGGCGCGCATCGGCCAGCCGGTCGCGCGCAAGCACCTGCAGCCGGGCGACCTCGTGTTCTTCGGCCGCGGCGCGCGCACCAACATCCACCACGTCGGCATCTACATCGGCCGCGGCCTCGTGCTGCACGCCCCGCACACCGGCGACCGCGTGCGCATCACGCCGCTCGCGGGCTGGTCGGACTACTGGGGCGCGCGGCGCATCATCCGCTGACGCGACGGCGCGGCAACGCGACCACAATGGAGAGCGTGACCACCCCCGGACCGCAGCCGATTCACGTCGAAGGCGTCGACAACGCCCCGACGTTCTTCGACGCGGTCGGCGGCCATCAGGCGTTCGAGGATCTGGTCAGCGGCTTCTACGCCCGGGTCGCGCACGACCCCGTGCTGCTGCCGCTCTACGAGGGCTTCGAGCTGAGCGAGTCGGCCCGCCGGTTGCAGCTTTTCCTCGAGCAGTACTGGGGCGGGCCGCGGACCTACTCCGAGGTGCGCGGCCATCCACGGCTGCGGGCGCGGCACGCGACGTTCCGCATCGATGTCGCGGCCCGCGACGCGTGGCTGACGCACATGCGCGCCTCGCTCGACGACCTCGCGCTCGCGCCGGATGCGGACGCCGTGCTCTGGGACTACCTCGTCCGTGCCGCCGACATGCTCGTCAACAGTCAGGACTGAGGACGGTGGCCGACCGCGAAGGTACGGCGGAACGGGAACACGGTCCCGAACTCCTGCCGCGGGTAGGCGGCGCGCAGCACCTCGGCGTACGACGCGACGAACTCCTCCTGCTCGCCCGCATCAAGGGCCGACAGCACCGGCCGTAACGCGGTCCCGCGCACCCAGTTGAGTACGGCGTCCTCGCCGG
>Ga0157369_10002392_pt1 | contig 22532 bp, 18 predicted proteins | sample C25metaG_FD_113461 | JGI IMG/M metagenome (GOLD analysis project Ga0157369, IMG submission 113461) | Corn rhizosphere microbial communities from Kellogg Biological Station, Michigan, USA - C2-5 metaG | ecosystem: Host-associated > Plants > Roots > Rhizosphere > Soil | place: USA: Michigan...
ACAAGTATCTGACAGCGACCGATCATCTGGCAGCACGCCAGAAACTTCGCGATCTACTTACCGCGGCCCCGCAGGATTTCACTCATCGTGACATGGCTCGAGGAGTTCCTTCGTCACTGCCCCATCTCCATGAGATTCATGTACCGACGCTAATCCTAGTAGGCGATGCAGACATCCCCGATGTTCACGCAAATGCAGGAGCAATCGAGACCGCCGTTTCCAATTCTTACAGGATCGTGGTTTCCGATGCTGGGCACCTCATGTATCTCGAGCAACCTGAGGAATTCATGCGGATCGTCACCGGGTTCATCGATGCCAATCGTTTCTAAATTGCAACTTGGCTTCCTATGATCTATGCGAGCCCCTTGTTCGACTGATCTCAGTCAAGACAATCGCCTCGGCGATCACCGGTTCCGCCGGTTCGTCAAGGACGAACGACGAACTGCAAACACGATGCTACATATCCACCAGTGAAGCACGGCTCAAATGTCGTCACGATTACGGAGCAGAGCGTTCACAATTCGAGATCCCGACGAGCGCTCAACCTTTTTCGCAGTTTCAACTGCATCCAGCTCTGAAAATGCGGCTAAGCACCATTGTGAGTGTGCGGTTCCCATCCGCCAGTTCAGCCTCGCCCGTTTCAGGGTACCGATCTTCTGAAATCGCCACACAACATCAAAAAGAGAGATATGCGAGACGCAAGCCAATTCGGCCGGGTCGGCGCGTGCCAAAACTAACCGTCAGCGAATCTACTTCGCTCTGACCGTTGCCTCCTTATCGCCGAGCCCGTCAACGAAGCTACAGATCTGCGAGATCACCTCCGCTTCACGTGAGAGAAAGATGTAGTGGGTTGCATTCGGCATCACGAAAACCTTAGCGTGAGGCTGTTTGCGAAACATTGCGATCTGGGCTTCTTTGCGAGTCTTTTCAGCGACTCTATAGGCCGCAACCTTTTTCGGATCCTTCGTTTGGCTTGGATAGGGTGCTGAAGGATAAGAGAAGATCGCAAGAAGAGGTGTATCGATGCTCGTGAAGCGCTCTTCTTCGAGTATCACGGATTGATTTGCAAACGCATGTCCAATCCATTCTCCAACTCTGCCGTTCTGGTCGATGCGATAGAGCTGGCGCACTTCTGATTCAGGGATGATTCCGCCGTAAAAGCCCTTCATGTAGCGCTGAAAAGCGGAGATGCTTTGGAGATCGCCTGGCTGCGGAAAGGGAGGATTTGCCCCTTCAACTTCGTGCCGCACTTCCGCGAGGTTCTTCTGGAAGAGGGCGAGGTCTGTTGAGGTCTTCGAAATGACAGCGTCATCATACAGACTCTTTTGAAGAGACGATAGGTCATCTCTTAGTTCCGCCAAGGCTGGCGTATAGTCACCGTGTTCGGGATTGTAAAGAGCGAATGAACCTCCTGCATCAAGATAGATCAGCGCCGCAGCCCGCCCAGGATGGTACTTGGAGACGGCGCTGAGTTCCTCTCCAGCGATCGAATGCCCGACGAGAACTGGATTAGAGATGTGCATGGCATCCAGAACCGCAACCACATCGTCTGCCAGCCGATGTGGGCCGTAGCCATTCTGGGGAACCGAAGAAAGCCCGAATCCGCGCCGAGTGATCCCTATGACGTGATAATACGTAGCAAGCTTCGGGGCAAAGCTGTCGAAGACATGCGCTGTATTTCCTCCCCCAGCGAGCAATACGAGAAATCGTCCTGTCCCTCCCCAATCGAGAAACTCTAGCTTTATGCCGGGTTCAACCGTGACGAACTGAGTCCTAAGTGCAGTGCCATCCTGAGACGGAGATGCGTGTAGGGGAGGCATCGCCCAGGCAATTAGTGCGAACACTGCCCAACGAATTAGTCGGTGTATTGCCATGCAGTTCTTCGGACTCTTCCCGTTAGTGAACAGACGTTCAGAGGTGAGGTAATCCGCCGCATTCACTTTGAGGGTACGGACCAGTAGGCGCGCCTAGCTGTGATTCGCACCCCTGAGGAATCGGCTTTCACTTCGATGCGATGGAATCCAGCTAGCGGGCGACTGGGTTGAAACCCCAGTGTAACCCCCCTGCGAAAATCGGAAAGCGTCTCCAACATTGCGGAGTTGAAACTGCTTTGATCGTCAAACTCGTGGTCGCTCCCTCCAGTCAGATCCGCGGCTTCAGGAGCGGTACGATACTCGAGTGCATCTGTAGTTCTTGCCAAGGCTTGAGCGATTGAATCACTCCTGTCTTCTTTGCGTAAACGAGACAGTTTTTCTCGTTCTGGGAAGGTGAGACTGTAGATAACCGTACTCGACGTTCCAAGTTGTTCGAGGAGGGATTTGGGATCGGTTGAACTTCCCTTGTCTTCTGCCTGGCTTAGAAGAAGCACTATTCGACGAAATCGGCCGGGTTCGGCTTGCAACTGCCGAACTCCGAATGCAACGGCATCTTTGATTGCAGCACCGTCGTCTCCCGGCTGCTGATGTGTCATAGCGTAGATCGCTCCATCAGCCCGTGTGGGAAAATGCCAGATTTGCTTTATGCGGCTATCAAAGGTGACGAGCGTGATCTCGTGAGTCGAATCTCCTACCCACCGATTGATCAGCCATGGGAGATTTGCATAGCTTGCCAGGAACCGCTTTGCGGAACCTCCAGTCTGCATCAGGATAACCAGCGAAACGGGAAGCCCGTCGGTATCGATTCGGATCGCCTTCTCGGGATTGCCATTGTCCAACAGGCGCAGATGACTGGCATCTGCGACCTTCACGGTCTCGCCCTTTTCATTTTTGGTGAGGGCAGGAACCCACACAAATGCACTATCAACTCTTAGGGGAGGAGAAGCATCCTCGTGGCCCGCGGCTATCTGCCCCTTTCCTGACTCGGGTGGTGTCAGCAACAGAGCCACCACTAGGTGAACAAGAAAGCTATGCTTCACAATTCTTCCGCTTTCATGAACATCGTACCGAACTCCAGCAGTTTTCCGCCCGAAAAGGCCCTCGATCGCGATCCCGCTAATCCAGAAGAGGCCGCGCCATAACGCCGCGTACAAGAGCGAAGACGATGAAGACGCTAGGTCCTCGAGTTCTATTATCAATGAACTTTCTGAAGTATCGCGCACGCTTCAAAGGTAAGGTGGATGCATTGTTTCTCGTGGCCACTTGCCAGAGTTAAATATGACGATGTTTTGATCTTGCTGAGCCAACGTCGGTACGCAGAAATCGGTCCGCATAGAGTCGGACACGAAACTGTCGTTGTAGGGTTGGAGCGTTTTCCCAAATGGGAACGCAGCTCCGGTGCCGTGAACGGGTTGGTTGCGGTCGATATTGTATTGGGTGTCGAATATCTGCTCCTGCTTTGTGTATTGCGCGTACCGGTCGAGGGTGACCGCCTCGATCCACCTGGCGGAGACAGTGCCCCTCACCATATCCTCCATGGCGAGTATCTGTTTCGAACAAACAATCGTGGCGTTGTCGCCGTGCTGGGTTGTAGTCGCAAGACGCCCAAATGTAAAGTAGTGTTCTACATAGATTCGTATCCGAGCGTGCAAATTTTGGCGTGTTGCAGTTACGGAGGTGGTTCGCCACGGCAACTGACGCTAAAGAATATTTGTGAAGAATTGAACCAGACGCTGGTTTCCTTCGACATATTAAGTAGATGCTTCCTGAAGACAACGACCGGCTCCGGATTGAGTGGCTTGTGCTGGGTTGTCAGGCGGGTGATCAAGAAGCATTCACGGACCTAATCGGAATCATGGAGAAGCCGCTTCTTTACTACGCAACAAGCCTGACAGGAGACCAAGATGCTGCGCTCGACGTCCTCCAAGAGGTCTGGCTCACAGTTGTCTCCGGTATTCGGAAGTTGAAAGACCCAGGATCCCTAAAGGCATGGATATACACAATCACCCACGGTATTGCAGTTGATCGCATTCGGCGTGACTACTCTCGCGACAGAATCGAGAGTTGTGTCCGAATTGAAGAATCCGACCATCCTGCCGAGCCTTCGTTTGCGAACGAAAATGGGGCCGCCATTCATCAGGCGCTGGCACAGATCAGTGTCAAACACCGAGAGGTTCTCGTCCTGCACTTCCTTCAGGACCTGTCGGTTGAGGAGATCGCATCTGTGGTCGGCTGCTCTCCGGGAACAGTCAAGTCTCGAATGCATTATGCCAAACAAGCAATGAAACAGATTCTTCAAGGAGCAACCCATGGAACAACAAAGTGATAGTTTGCGAGAACGCCTCCTCTCACGCCTGCCGCAGCCGGAAAACCTTGCGGCCTACCGGAAAGAGACTGCGGATCTGCTGGCAAAGCATGATAGGGCGCTCTCGACGGAAAAGTGGACGACAGCTGCGCTTTCCCTGTGTGGGGTTGCGGCGATGATCTTTTTCAGCTGGATGGTGAATGCCCATCCTGGCGACACTAACGGTCAACTTAGGTTTTTGGGCGGTACCCTGGTCTTCGTTTTGCTTGTGGCGATCATCGGGATCCGTCTCCCCATCTACGCCAGCCAAGTCGCTACTCTCAAAGAAATAAAGCAAGTTCAGTTGCAGATTCTGGAACTTCATGCCTCGCTCCGCAAACAGCCCTAGCACCTTGAAACGAACGTTTCTTCGGGGTGGTTGACTGGCGTGCGGAAGCTATTTCCAGATGGCGACGATACCTCAGTCTCGAGCAGTGATCCGATGTTGACGAGTCAGAGAATGCGAAGCAACATCAGTCCAGAGGCGACTTTCTGATGCTTAGGGCTTTTCTATATTGTTTCCTTGGGCTTTCCTGCATTGTGCTGCATGCGCAACCTGCCTCGACTGCACCGTTGAATGTCTACGACAGCTTTGAAACACCGACCTTAGGTGAATTGTGGGAGACTCCCGCTCTTGCACAAGGGGCAGCCGTGATCCAGCATTCGGTTGTTCGTTCGGGACACAGCGCACTTCGCATCACACTTAAACCGAACGACCTGTACGAGGCGGGCGGACCGAGCTATTCTGCCAACGAACGAGACGAGATATTGGAAGCGCGGCGATTTGTTTCCCACGAGAATGTCGCATACGAGTTTTCGTGGAGCATGTATCTGCCGCAGGATTTTCCTATAGCCCCCGTAAGGCTGGTTGTGGCGCAGTGGAAGCAATTCTGTAGCACCGGTGCTGCTGCTCCATGCTCAGATGACAGCCCTGTTCTTGCGGTAAGGTATATAGCCGGCGAAGTTCTCGTCACTCAGGACATCAATCATGAGCACATTGTTCTGTACCGTGAGAAGAGGGATCTCCGAGGCAACTGGCTCGATCTCCGATTTTGGGTGCGATTTAGTTCCCAAGAATCCGGATGCATTCGAACCTGGCTTAATGGCAAACAAGTCATCGATTATCGAGGCGTCACCGCAAACCCCGAAAGCGCCCACACCGGCTACCGAACTCCCGGTCACTTCTACTTCAAAATGGGGCTATACCGCAATGCAATGACAGTGCCGATGACCATCTACCTCGATGAATATCGCAAGCGAGAAATGCGAGAGTCTCCGTCGTTTTGAGGCGCGGGGGTGGTACCTCCGATCGTCACGCAGGCGTAACTGGGTAATCTCAGCTTCGCAGATGATCCAACCGCAATCGTCAATTTGGCTCCTGCGCCGGTCGACGGCAAACCTCATTTCGATGTGAACCGAGCGCCCGTTTGACTCTCGTTGTGTTCAACCTGCATCAAACTAGTTGGCCTAACCGAGGAGGTGAACGATTCTTCTTCACCCGGCAAGAGTTAACAAAGCGATACTGGCCCTCTGCATCACGACCGCTCTTCTGATGCAGTCCGCGAGCAGCCAGGTCAGTCCACAGACACGCCGTGCCGGCAAGCTTGCATTTGACGCTGCATCCGTCCGAGCCAGCACTCAGGACTTGCCACTTAAGGGAGCGGAATTCCTCAACCCGGCTGGTAACGCAGCGCCTCCACCAGGTGGCCTCTTTTCTTGGAATGTGCAGCTTCCTTGGCTGATCAACTTTGCCTACGACCTTCGCAGTTCACAAACGAGGCGTCAAGCTCGGCAAGCGCTCCCAAAGTGGGCCCAAGAGAGCTGGTTCACTGTCGATGCCCGTGCCGAAGGCAAGCCGAGCCGCGACGATGTTCGCCAAATGGTGCGTTCGGTGCTCGAAGATCGTTTTCGGCTGGCTGCTCAAATAGAGAAGCGCGATGGACAGGTATATGCACTTGTGATGGCCAAGCAAGTATTAGGCCTAAGACCGCATCTAGAAGGCACGTCCTGCACGCTGTCCCCATCTCAAATGGGCAAGAAGAAGTATCCGAATGTAAACCCATCGTATGAGGCGGTCCCTGCTCAATGTGGCGTTTTTAGTCGTGAGCTGAACCATGGCGGCGAGCATCGCCTAGAGTTGCTCAATGTGACGATGCAGCAGATCGCGGACGCATTGGGTTTGGGGCTGCCGCTGACTGTCGTGGATAAGACCGGGCTCACGGGGCGCTATGATGCGGTGCTCGACTTCGGACTCGACAGCGTCGAACCGAACGCTGATTCCTCAGAGACAACGGGACTACCTCCACTACCTGGCGCTCTAGAAAAGCAGGTCGGCCTGAAGCTGGTGAAGCAGAATGCCCAGATTGATTCCTTCGTGATCGATCACATCGAGAGACTATCGGGGAATTGACGAGATATCCAATGATCACTCTGAGGGCTCCCCGAAGAAGTTTCGTATTTCGGGAGTGTACGGGCCATCCGGAAGTTACCTCTCTTGGGTTCAAATCTCGATCTCGCGCAGGATCGGGACTGAGAAGTCGGCTGCTCTTTACCTTTCTGTCTGGCCGATTTCGGGAGGAAGTGAATCCTAAGTGAATCGGACCCGGTGACAATCTCTTCCTCGCGCCCCGAATTATTTCTATCCTTGACGATATATATCATGAGTAATATATAGTTTCCGACTAATGAACGATCCAAAGCCCAGCGTCGAGCAGCAGTTTCTTCCACTCAAGCCGAATTGGTTCCACGTTCTGCTCTCGTTGGCCAACGAAGAGCAGCACGGTTACGCGATTATGCAGGAAGTACTGGAGCGTACTGATGGAAAGGTTCGCCTGTGGCCGGCAACACTTTACGGTACTCTGGAGCGCCTACTGGATGCCGAATTGATCTCAGAGGCAAACCGGCGACCATCGGACGACGGAGATGATGCACGCCGTCGCTACTACCGACTTACTCCCTTGGGTCGGCGCGTCCTCGCTGCTGAATGTATACGCCTTGAGGATTTGGTTCGTGTAATCCGGGCCAAGCGCCGGGCTGCTGGGTCGGAGGCATGATTCATGGACGGTGGGACGCGCTATGATAGGCTCCTCGCATGTCTCTATCGGAATCTGGTGCGATTTTTCCCGCACCGTTTCCGCTGTGCTTTCGAGCATGAAATGCTTCAGACGACGGAAGAGGCTGCGGCCTCGATGCATCGTCAGAACCTGGCAGACCAAATATCTCTTTTCGCGGATCTCGTAGCCCAACTCGCAGTCGCGCACCTGCGAGAAATCGCATGGGATGTTCGCTATGAGATGCGGCTCCTGATCCGGAAGCCAGCCTTCACCTTCGTTGCGGTCATTTCGATGAGCCTGGCGATCTGTGCCGGTTCCGCCTTTTTCAGCGAGTTGAATGGAACCATCTTGCGCGATGTGCCTGGAGTAGCCAAGGCCGATGACTTGGTCGCCCTCCAGCAGCCCATCTCGTATCCTGCGTTCCGTCGCTTCCGCGATCAAAACGATCTGTTCTCTTCCGCAGCGGCTTTCGTCGCTCCAGTGCCATTCGGAGTGAGCTCTAACGGACACACGGAGCGAATATGGGGGCACATCGTCACGCCTGCGTATTTCTCGACTCTGGGGGTCACGGCGGGGTTGGGACGCCTTCTGGATACGCGAGATGAAGTAGCGCGTGGAACCCCACCGATCGTGGTCAGCGATCGCTATTGGATAAGCAATCTCGGCTCTGATCCAGACGTGATCGGCAGGTCCATCCACATCAACGGCAAACAGTGCACGATCGTGGGCGTGACGCCAAAGGGATTTCAGGGCGCTTCGCCAATGATGTACGTTGCCGACCTGTGGCTGCCGGTTTCCGCGGGGCCTGCAGTCGCGCCGGAATTAGCAGATGACGCATTGGAACGGCCGCAGCTGGCGATGTTCCAATTTATCGGCAGACGAAGACAGGGCGTGAATCCTTCCCAGATCGAGACCGCCTTGGACGCCATTCAGCGGCAGGTTCTCCGGGATAGCGGACAACCAGCAATTGGAAATGGCCGCCTGGTCTCGGTTGCTTCCGGCGGCAAGCTGATTCCGACGCGGGAAAAGGACCGTGCGCTGTTTTCTTTTCTTCCGATGGTGGTCATAGCGCTTCTTTTGTTGATCGCTTGCTCGAATGTTGTGAACATGCTTCTCGCGCGCGCTCTGGATCGACGGCGTGAAGTGGCGGTGCAGCTGTCGTTGGGCGCCAGCCGGGCGCGTCTGATACGTCAACTGATCCTGGAGAGTATGCTGATCGCTTCTGGTGCCGGAGCGCTCGGCTTTGCGTTTACATGTTGGCTGATGCACCTGCTGTCTCGGCTGCGCCTTCCGCATGCGATGCCAGTCCGGTTCAACGTGGAAGTAGATTGGCGCGTACTCGTCTTCACAATCGGACTGACGGCCCTGACCGGACTTGCGATCGGCTTATTTCCGGCAATGCAGGCGACGCGTCCGGAACTTGTGCCTGCGCTGAAAGAGGGCGGCAATCTCCAGGTGAGAAAGCACCGGGCTATCAGCGCCCGAAATCTGTTGGTCGTCTCCCAGATGGCAGGGTCTCTAACTCTGCTCTTGGTCGTCGGCTATATCGTCATCGGCATGGAGCGTACGATGTTGAGTGCTGTCGGATTCGATGCGAGCAACATTCAACTCATTTCCGTTGATCCCATTCGCGATGGATACAGCGTCGCACAGGCGGAGGAGTTCTATCCGAAGCTACTGGACCATGTGAAGAGGGTGCGCGGAGTTGTTTCTGCGACTTGGTCGGATGCGATTCCGATGCAGCCCAGCGGGAAGGCGACTTTCACCACGGATACGGATGGTTCCCGGCGGGTCGATCAAGCCACAAAGTACATCGTGGGGTATGGCTATTTTCAGACAATGGGGATCAGTATTCTTCGAGGCCGTGGATTCGCGAAGGAGGATGAGAAGCCTGGTCATTCGATCGTGGTGAGTGAAGCCCTGGCGCAAACCCTATGGAGAAAGGGTGACCCCATTGGACGACGGCTGACTCTCGTAAGTAAGAGCGGTGCAGGGTTCGGATTGTTCAACGGCTCAGTTGCTGACTACCGCACAGCATCGCGAGACGAAACTTTCGAAGTTGTGGGCGTCGCTGCCGATGTGCTCGAAACCCCGATCGAACGGCCAGGGCCCGCGGTCTACCTGCCGATGACAGAGGCAGACTTCGCCAGGCCGACCTTTCAAGGGATAACCCTTGCAGCTCGCACAACCGCTGGTCTCGATGCCGCAACCATGATCCGCGCACAGATAGCGGCAATAGATCCGAAGCTTACGCCGTTCAACGTGAAGACAATGCCGGACTGGATTGAGCAGCTGATGTTTATTGTGAAGATTGGACTGTGGAGCTACGGCCTTATGGGGGCCTTCGGGTTGGTACTCGCAAGCGTGGGGCTGGCCGGCGTCACGGCCTATTCGGTTTCAAGCCGAATGCACGAAATCGGTATTCGGCTCGCGTTAGGAGCTCGCTCCAGAGACATTCTCCGGATGATCATGGCGGAAGGTGCCACTCTGATCACAATCGGGTCCTGTATAGGCATTGCGCTCGCAATGATGGCAAAGCAGGTGATGTCCGCAAGCATGGATCCGGTGTCGCAAAGTATTCAACACAGCCAGTCTGACCTGCGAATCGCCGTCGGTGCTCTGGGCATCCTGTTCATGGTCGGCCTGTTGGCTTGCTATCTCCCGGCTCGAAGGGCCGGGCGGGTCGACCCTGTGATTGCCCTGCGCCAGGAATGACGCCGAAAGCATGTCCGGTCCGCGCTCTCCTGATCGGTGTTCGAATCCTCGAAGGACTCAAAATGTACTCGGATCGGTACCCTGAAGTCGGCCAGTATCCGATCTGTCTCACGTCAAGTTGACGAGAAACGGGATATCCTCCAAGTTGGCCCTGGCACGCTTTGGGAGGCCAGTCTTGCTTTAGCGCTGGTGACGAACCGTTGATTGCGGGGAGGCGTAGTGAGTCTCATCGGACTGAGTTTGATTGCTCTTTTCAGTATCCAGACATCTGCTGAGCTTTTATCTACAGAATCCCACTGGTGGCTATAATGGCCGCGAAGGTGCCGCCATGCGCAGCGTCAGTGTCGCGGAACTCAAAAACAGCTGAGCAAGTACCTGGCGTTCGCCAGGAACGGCGAGGAAATTGTGATCCGCGATCGGAGGCTTCCTGTCGCTAAGATCATTCCCTTCTCGACGGAGAACGCCGATGAGCAGGAACTATTGCTGGTTGCGGCGGGCAGAATGCGGGTGCCCAAAGAATCCCTCGATCTCGAGAAACTTCTCACCGTGCCCGCGAAACGCGCCACGCGCCGTGCGATCCGCAGAACTCTGCACGGGGAGCGTGAGCAGTCGTTGCAATAACCAAAGAACCGCGTTTTCGGATTGCTTACGGCATAGGCCAGTCGATGATCGGGCCAAGGATGCAAATTCGGCGACATGTAACTGCGGAGCAGGGTCCCGCAATTTCTGGCAGGAGCCCGGGTGTTGCATGGAGAGGGACAAACCACGCAACAGAAGCGCCGCTTTCAGCGGCGCAACGGTGCGGCCTCGAACAGACGCTCTAACCACAACGCAATTCAAGCATTAGCCGATGCAACGGCATCCATAACTACCAAGAATCAGACATCAAATATATTAATGGGGGTCCAATTGTCGGAATTCCAACGCCTTGCGAATGCACATAGGCGCTGCGCAGTAGCTGATTGCCTGCCGAACTGTCGATATGAATCGATGAAGAACATCTGAAGTCTCAATACCGAGATCGTCTCTCAACCAGAAGGTTCTTTTCAAATGGCGCGCCAAAATAAAAAAATGGTCCCCGATTGCATGCTATTTCGGGCCATTGGAGCATGATGATTCGTGGGCCTCTGATACGGCGAAAGGCCTTGCATATTTGTGACCTAGGCTGATCGATATTCCCACGCACGCTTCATTGGTCTGGCGGTTTCACGTTTCTGCGGGTGCCCACGGCCTTCCGGAATAGATATTTGCGCGTATCTCTAAGTTTTTCAGAGACATACAATAATTACCGATACGCAAAATGAAGAAAATAGGCCACTTAGTTCCAGAGTTGGGCACCCCCATGGGGCACCCCCCACCCCTTAATTCCGTATCTCCGAAAGGAGGGATTCGATCTCGCGTCTCTGGTCAGCGTTTAGGGCTAAAAGTGGCTGACGAGGATATCCGCCGTAATAGCCGTTGAAGTCGCAGGCGTACTTTATGCCCGCTATACCCAGCTCGCCCGTAATCCGCTGGTTGGGCTTCGCAATCCTCTCCTGCTTCTCGGCCGCGAGTTTCTGATCGCGTTCCTTCCACGCGAAATAGACTTCGTAGCACGCTTCCGGAGCGCATGCGCCAAATCCGAGAATTGCACCTGATGCTCCTGCTTCAAGCGATGGCAGAATCTGCGATGCCGATCCAGTGAGTACCTGGAATCCGACCTCTTTCGCACGCGTCTTGGTCGGAATTACTGGAGGAGCCACTGCCAGCGCAGCGCCTCCTGCCAGGTCCGACGCTGCAACGAATGTCGGCGCTTCCGAGCGAGCCTGAGGACTCACCATTCGTCCGGTGACCGCCTCGAACACCGGAGTGACTGTCACAGTCCGCTTCCGCGCGTTTCGCGTCGCCTGCACGAGGCCTTGAATGCGTTCCATGCTGCCGCTCGAATCCTTGATCGCAATGATGTTCGGATGATCTGCGAGTTCCCCGACCATTTCCACTGGGATCTGATACGGAACGCACCGAGGAATGTTGTAGAGAACCACAGGAAGCGGTGATCGATCCGCAACTGCGCGAAAATAGTTGGCAACAACTTGAGGCGTCATCTGTGTGGAGTAATAAGTCGGAGTTCTTACCAGTACGGCATCGTAGCGCTGCAACGCCGCAACTTCAGCGAGTTCAAGAACAGATCGGAGGCTTTCGCGATTCACTCCCGCAATCAGTACCTTGTCGGCCGAAGCCGCTTCCGCCGCCACCTTGAAAACCTCTTTTGTCTCGCTGTCGTCAAGCGCAGGAGCTTCGCCCGTGGAGCCAAGAACTACTAGACCCGCGAGCAGGCTTCGGGAATACCGCGCGACATTCGCCTCCAGCTTGCGATAGTAGACACGCTCATCCGGATAGAACGGAGTGGTAACAGCTGCAAAGACGCCCTCGATCAGCATATTTCCATTCTAGGCGAGGCGGCCGACTTCCCTTTCTGCCGTCGGGTCAAGGGTTCTCGCTAGATGCAGATTCTGCAGTGCATAAACCGAGAGATTCTGCTGCTGCATTGCCGCGATTCCATCTGCAGCGGCCTGCGCCGCCGCTATCGTCGTAATCGTAGGAACCCTGGCAAGCACTGCAGCTCTTCGAATTGCCTTTTCGTCGAAGAAAGTGTCCTGACCACGCGGAGTGTTGATGATCAGCTGGATTCGATCTCCCTTGATGAGGTCCACAACGTTCGGCCGTCCCTCTTTGACCTTGAAAACTCGCTCAACTGTCAGACCAGATCTCTCCAACGCATTCGCTGTTCCCTCGGTAGCAATGATCTGAAACCCGAGATGGACAAAGCGCCGCGCCAGCTCGATAGCGGCAGGCTTGTCATGATCGTTGACAGTGAAGAAGACTGTACCGCGCGCCGGGAGAATCTGTCCCGCGGAAAGCTGTGCCTTGGCGAATGCCTCACCAAATGTCTCGGCAACGCCCATCACTTCACCGGTAGACTTCATCTCGGGACCGAGAACCGTGTCGACGCCGGCGAACTTGTTCCACGGAAAGACTGGAGACTTAACGTAGTAGTGAGAACCGACCTCGAGATCTTTGCCCGACGCCAACTGCTCCGGAAGCATCTCCTTGAGTTTGCGACCAGTCATCAGGCGCGACCCAATCTTTGCTAGTGGAATGCCTGTTGCCTTGGAAACATAAGGTACGGTTCTCGACGCACGAGGATTCACCTCGATCACGTACACGTGGTCCTTGCCTTTTCCATCCCGCTGAATCGCAAATTGGAGGTTCACCAGGCCTACGACTTTGAGAGCCAACGCCAGCTTGCGTGTGTAATCTCGAATCGTATTCAGCGTCTCTTCACGAATGCTGACCGCAGGCAAGACGCAGGATGAGTCGCCGGAGTGGATTCCCGCCTCTTCGATGTGCTGCATGATTCCGGCGATGACAACATCTTCCGAGTCGCACAGCGCGTCAACATCGACTTCAACTGCATTCTCCAGGAAGTGATCCACCAAAACTGGCCGTTCCTGCGAGTATTCCACTGCCTGCTTCATGTATTCGGAGACGCCCTTGTCGTCATAGGCAATGACCATTGCTCGACCGCCGAGTACATAGCTCGGGCGAACAAGGACTGGATATCCGATGCGTCCTGCTACTGCCAGCGCCTCTTCTACGCTCGTCGCGGTTCCGCCTGCCGGCTGCGGGATCTCCAGGTCCTCTAGAAGCTTGCCAAAGCGCTTTCGATCTTCCGCGAGATCAATGGAATCCGGAGATGTTCCGATGATGGGCACTCCCGCTGCGAGGAGGCGCTGCGCCAAATTGAGAGGAGTCTGACCGCCGAACTGAACAATCATCCCGATCTTTGCGCCTGACTGCTTCTCATGGTTGTAGATGGCAAGCACATCTTCGAGAACCAGAGGTTCGAAGTACAGCCGATCGCTCGTATCGTAGTCAGTGGAGACCGTCTCGGGGTTGCAGTTCACCATGATGGTCTCAGAGCCGTCGTCTTTGAGGGCGAAGGCTGCATGGCAGCAGCAGTAATCGAATTCGATTCCCTGCCCGATCCGATTCGGTCCCGACCCCAGAATGATGATCTTTGGTTTGTCTGTGGGCGGAGCCTCATCTTCTTCGTCATACGTCGAATAAAGATACGGAGTCATCGACTCGAATTCAGCCGCGCAGGTATCAACCAACTTGAAAACGGGTCGAATTCCTTTTTGTTCGCGAAGTTCCCTGACCCGCTTGATCCCATCGTGACCCTCTAGTTTCCATTCAGTCGCGATGCGTTCGTCGCTCAAGCCATATCGCTTCAACTTGCGCAAATGCTCTTCGGTAATGGCGTCCGGAGAGACATCGTGTAGAGACTGCTGCGCTAGAGTCACCTCGCGAATCTGATGCAGGAACCATGGATCCATTCCGGTCAATCGCGCGACTTCGCGGACGCTCATGCCCCGTTCAAATGCGAAGCGAATGTATCCAAGGCGTTCCGGACGCGGCGTCACGAGCATCTGTGTCAAGCGTCTCGGTTCCAAAATCTCGCTCCCGGTTTTCTTTCCGGTCTCGAGAGCTCGCCAGGCCTTCATCAGTGCTTCTTTGAAGGTCCGTCCCATCGCCATTACCTCGCCCACTGATTTCATCTGCGGGCCGAGTGTGTCATCTGCTCCCGGGAATTTTTCGAACTGCCACTTCGGAATCTTGACGACGACGTAGTCAAGTGTCGGCTCGAAGCATGCAGGCGTCTTGCGGGTGATGTCATTCGGAATCTCATCGAGCGTGTAGCCAACTGCAAGTTTGGCGGCGATCTTGGCGATCGGAAATCCAGTTGCCTTCGAAGCCAGTGCCGACGATCGCGACACACGAGGATTCATTTCGATGACGATCATGCGGCCGTTTGCCGGATTGATGGCGAATTGCACATTCGATCCGCCCGTCTCGACCCCGATCTCGCGCATTACGGCAAGCGCCGCGTCCCGCATCTTCTGGTACTCACGATCCGTGAGCGTTTGCGCGGGCGCGACAGTGATGGAGTCGCCGGTGTGAACGCCCATCGGATCGAAATTCTCGATCGAACAGATGATGATGACATTGTCCGCGAGGTCGCGCATGACCTCGAGTTCATATTCTTTCCAACCGAGAATGCTTTCCTCAATGAGGCATTCGTGCACAGGAGAGAGATCGAGGCCGCGAGCAAGGATCTCCATCAGCTCTTCGCGGTTGTAGGCGATGCCTCCGCCGGAACCACCCAGTGTGAAGCTGGGGCGAATGAGAACAGGAAATCCAATCTTGCCTGCGAAGTCGAGGCCGTCGCGGAGGTTGTTGACCAACGCTGACTTGGCGACTTCAAGACCGATTCGGATCATCGCGTCTTTGAAGAGGAGGCGATCTTCGGCCTTTTTGATCGGCTCAAGCTTAGCGCCGATCAATTCAACGTTATACCGATCAAGAACGCCTGAATCCGAGAGATCGACCGCGAGATTGAGCGCGGTCTGACCACCAACGGTCGGCAGCAAGGCGAACTTGCCGGAATTGCTGTCGAGCATCTCGCTCTCGATGCGGATGATCTCTTCCACGTAGCTTCGCGTTAATGGCTCGATGTAAGTGCGATCGGCAAGCTCGGGGTCAGTCATGATGGTCGCTGGATTCGAGTTAACCAGCACGACTTCATAACCCTCCTGCTTGAGAGCCTTGCAGGCCTGCGTGCCGGAATAGTCGAATTCGGCTGATTGGCCGATAACGATCGGACCGGAGCCGATCACAAGAATCTTCTGGATGTCATTTCTGCGTGGCATTTTTCTGCGTTTCCTAGATCAATGTCGTTTGTTCTTGCGAATCGTCCGCTCAAAGTCGCGCTTGCTCGTCAGCACTGCAGAGCACTCGTCCTGGCAAGCGCCGGGTCCAAGAATGATGTAGAGCTTCTTTCTCTCTAGGTGAGTGACAATCTCGTCTGTGATCACAACGTCTCGAGCCGCTGGCGCATATTGCGTGCGCGGCACACGAAGCACATATGGTCCGGAATGCATGCGTTCGAATTCGAATCGGCCCGATTTGTCGGTACGTGTCTCAGCGTTCACGTTTTCGTCTCGAAGCAACTTGACCGCAATGTCCGGCACAGGATGTCCTTCTGGACTCACCACAATTCCCTCAACATGCGTAAGACGCTCGGGCTTGGGAAGTTCGAGCTGGCCATGGGCCAAACCTATGGTCACGACCAATAGCCATCCACTCAAAAAACAGCGGAGCCAAAAGCTCCGCTGTTTGAGAAAATCTGATTCCCTGCTGGAGACAAAGGTCATCCCTTCCACTCCTCCATCATGCTGCGGAAATCACGAAAGAGATAGTGAGAGTCGTGGGGACCAGGAGCGGCTTCAGGGTGGTATTGCACGCTGAAGAGTGGCAGCGACTTGTGTCGGAGCCCCTCGAGCGTGTTGTCGTTGAGATCTACGTGGGTCAGTTCGACATCGTTCGCGTTGATTGAATCGGGATCGACGGCGAAGTTGTGATTGTGGGCAGTGATCTCAACTTTCCCGGTCGCGTTGTTGCGGACAGGGTGATTGCCGCCATGATGACCGAACTTCAGCTTGTATGTTTTGCCACCGAGCGCAAGTCCGCACAGTTGGTGGCCGAGGCAGATGCCGAAGACTGGGACACGGCCGATCATGTCGCGAATGGCGCGGACTGCATAATCAACGGGTTCCGGATCGCCCGGGCCGTTGGAAAGGAATACACCGTCTGGCTTCAATGCCATCACATCGGCTGCGGCTGTTTCCGCAGGCACCACGGTGACGTCACAGCACTCTCGCGTGAGCATACGGAGGGTGTTCTGCTTGATGCCGAAGTCGTAAGCGACCACATGGAGATGCGGTTTCTCCTCACAGCCTGGCAGCAATGGATCCCCTGTCTGATTTCTACTGTCGTCTGCGCTGAATGTGTAGCTTGTCTTCGTTGAGACGACTTTAGCAAGATCAGTTCCATCCATCTTGCGAATTGATCTCGCCTTCTGGACGAGCTTGTCTGTATCGGTCTCCTGAGTCGAAATCACGCCGCGCATGACGCCATGGGTCCGCAGATGCCGTACCAACGCGCGAGTGTCGATCTCGGCAAGCACCGGAACGGCATACCGCTCCATGTACTCATCGGTAACCTGCTCAGAGCGCCAATTCGAACTGATCGCGGAAAACTCGCGTACGATCAAGCCTTCGATAAACGGCTTTGCCGCTTCGTTGTCGGCCTGGTTCGTCCCGTAGTTGCCGATTTGCGGATTTGTAAGAACGACGATTTGACCGGCGTAGGAGGGATCGGTAGCGATTTCCTGATAGCCAGTTAGGGAAGTATTGAAGACCACTTCGCCCTGGCATTCGCCCGGGTGCCCGTAGCCCTCGCCGCGGAAGATGCGCCCGTCTTCGAGCGCAAGGATCGCCTGCATCGCCTCTCCGAGGAGTGGATTCAATAGATTTTAGCAGGTTTGGCCGGGTGTTTGTATGACGTGGAAAACAGGATCCTATTTCATTTCACTTCGCCCACATCTCGGGCCGGCCAGTACACGAATACAGCTTTTCCATAGATGAGGTCTCGCTCGACCACGCCGAATTCTCTGCTGTCAGAGGAGATCGACCTGTGATCACCCATAACGAAGTAGCAGTCATCGGGAATCACAGTTTCCGCGTACGAACGGGTGTCGCGATACATCTCCGGAACGTAGCTTTCCCTGATAGCGTTTCCGTTGACCCAGACCTGACCATGATCGATTCGCAGTCTGTCCCCGGGCAATGCGATTACCCGCTTGATGTAGCTCTTCTGGGGGTCTCGCGGATAGTGAAATACCACGACATCACTCCGCTCAATTGACGTGATGTGGTAGACAAACTTGTTGATGAAGAGCCGATCGTGATCCTCGAGCCGCGGCAGCATGCTTGTGCCTTCCACGCGCACGGGTTGATAGAGGAACAGAATAATGAGGATTGAAACAGCTGCTGAAATCAACAGGTCGCGAACCCACAGCCCGACTCCACCGTCAATGCCACGCGCATCGGGTGGAGAATCCGCTTGAGCGGCATCCGTCAGGCTCGACGATAGGTCTTCCATGTGTTCAGACGGTTCAGGGTTCGTTGACATCTTTTACTCGGATTATTGAATGCAAACCGGTCTAGCTGCAACCGAGCCCACCAGGAGGACACAATACCGCCGGCCGACCAGGCTTCTCCAATCGTTTTGGCTGGTCAGGCGCCGGAACCATTGCCGGAGCAGCGCCAGGTGCTGTGCCCTCTGTCAAATTCGCTTCCTCTAATATGAGCGGTCGTTGAAAAACCATCTCCACCTGGCTCCCTGCCTCGATATTTACATCCGCGCCTCGAGTAAAGAGTGAAACCAGGCCCACTGCTGCCAGCCCGGCTCCAACACCGCCCAATCCGCCAGCCACCGAATGTCCAGATCCAATTCCAGCTACGGAACCGATCGTTCCGCCGGTGGGGACAGCGATCTCCGCCGTCTTCCCTGCATTACGCGTTTTGTCCTTGTCTTGTTCAATTGTGCCTTCGCCATTTTTCACGTCTTGTTTACTGGCTCCGGGCAGTCCACTCACCACGCCAGGAATCTCCACCACGGTTCCGTTGGGAAAGATCATTGACGTGAAGTGCATGTCAAGTTGCGCCCTTCCTTTGACGTGCCCTGCACGACTGACACGATCGACGACGCCCTGTACAAACACCCCTGCTGGGATCAAGACGCGATTTCCAACTACAACCGGGAACGCGGAGGACAGGTACACCCCATCTCCGGCGCGGGCGCTCTTGGTGTTCACCGAACTTCGCAATTGAAGCAGGACCTTCGTTCCCGCAGGGACGGTATAGGTTTTTTTTGCCGTCAATGCTTGCGCCCCTGAATCTGAGGAGTCGCGAGGAGAAGGCACTTCCTGGCTCGGAACTTTTGCCTGTTGCGGTTCAGAAGCCTGACCGGCAGCAGTTGAAGGACTCTGGGCAAGCACGGGCTGCAACCTACACCCGAGGGAGGCGCCGACAACGACGGTAACCATGAGCCGAATTACGGGCCTACCCAATCCGGGCCTCCACATAATCTCTATTTCAAATAGACGGGGCGTGTTACATCAAAGATAGCCGGATAATCTCTTTTCCGCTAACTCCGCGATTAAGGTACGCTACATCATTCACAGTTTTGGAAACGCCGCTGATGGATACTTTCAGATCAGAAGCCTCATTGATCATTCCAGATGCTGAGAAAGCGGAGGGCCAATTTGCCGCCGTGTACAAGGTGTTGCAGGAAGCGATTGACTCCCGCGCTTTTCCTGGCTGCTCCTTCGGCGTGTTGGCGGGCGGCTCGGTTGTTCTGGCGGATGCTTTGGGGGCTTTCACTTACGAGAACGATGCCGCGCCCGTGGAGTTGTCGACAATTTTCGATGTTGCCAGCCTCACAAAAGTAGTCTCGACTACAGCGATCGCGATGGCTTTGTACCAGCGGGGTGATCTTCGCCTGGAGACCCCCCTGGGTGATCTCCTACCGGGTTTTGTAGTCGGACGCGAAAACTCGGAATTCGCGCGACTGGTAACCATCCGGCACTTGCTGGCCCACAACTCGGGCCTGACCGGATACGCTGAATTCTTTCGAACAGCGAAGAGTCCCTCCGCCCTCTTTCGAACTTGCCTTGCCCTCCCCGTTCAACATCCCCCGGGAGTCCATAGCGAATATTCAGACCCCGGGTTCATTCTCTTGGGAAAGGCCCTTGAGATACTCAACCGAGACTCTCTCTCCGGAACCTCGCGCAAGGAGGTTTTTGGACCACTGAACATGGCGGCCACGCGTTTCCGCCCCCTCCGGCCGCAATGGGCGACGATTCCTCCAACCGAGATCGATGAAGGGTTTCGGTTTCGAACCATACAGGGCGAAGTGCAAGATGAAAACGCGTGGGTGCTCGACGGTATCGCGGGACATGCAGGCCTGTTCTCCAACGTTCCGGACCTGCTGCGGTTTGCGTCGAACATTCTCGCTGGACACAACTCCGAAGCTGGGACCGGAGCGCTATTCAAACGGGAAACCATCGAGCTTTTCTCACGCCGCGAGAACCCTTCAGAGAGTTCAAGAGCGCTCGGATGGGATACTCCTTCGCCCGAATCATCAGCTGGACGTCACTTCTCATCCCACTCGATTGGCCATCTCGGATATAGCGGATGTTCGCTTTGGCTCGATCTGGAGGCTTCCGTTTGTGCGGTCCTCCTGACGAACCGAACATGGCCTGACCGCAGCAACCAGGCCATCAAACAGGTCCGTCCAGCCTTCCATGATGCGGTCCGTGAATCCCTCTAATTTGTGCGATTACATGACCTTGAAGTGATATCCCAGCCGCTCAGAATTCTGAACCCCTTGCACAAAATGCAGATACAATAGACGGTGGGGACAGACTTTGATGTTATCCAGTACGACGACGCGCGAAGGCGCCGGCGCCAACGGGAAAGAGGAACCTAAAACGGACCCCGCTTCCCTCCTCCAACACCTCACTACCGAAAGCCAAAACGAAGCATCTCAAGGCTTTGACACAAAATCGGCACTCGAAATTGCCAGGATCATCAATCACGAAGATGCCAAGGTAGCCGGGGCAGTCAAAAAGGCTCTCAACGAAATCGCCGAGGTTATCGATCACGTCGCGCGTGCCCTCCGCGACGGCGGACGACTGATCTATATAGGAGCAGGCTCCAGCGGAAGAATCGCCGCCCTGGACGCTTCCGAGTGTCCCCCGACATACTCCACCGCCCCAGGGCAGGTCCAATACATCATGGCTGGCGGCCCAAAAGCACTCGCCTCCGCTGTCGAAGTAAACGAGGATTCAGAGGAACTGGGGCAGCGCGACATTGCTCGCCGGCGCCCAACTCGCAAAGACGTCGTAATCGGAGTCTCCGCATCAGGCCGCACGCCGTATGTCGTAGCCGCAACCGCCTATGCGCGTGCCAGGGGGGCCTATACGGCGGCCGTCACCTGCAATCAGGGCACTTCCATTGCGAATGCCGCAGACATCGTGATCGTCGCTGAAGTCGGTCCTGAGGTGGTCTCTGGGTCAACGCGGATGAAAGCCGCAAGCGCTCAGAAGATGATCCTCAACATGATCACAACGGGCGCAATGACGCGCCTGGGATATGTGTACGAGAACCTGATGGTCAACGTGCACATGCAGAACTCCAAGCTCGTTGAGCGCGGAATCCGCATTCTCATGCGCGCCTGTAACATCGACCGGGAAACGGCCGTTCAGACTATCAAGAGCGCAGGACGCAGTGTGCCCGTCGCACTGGTGATGCTAAAAGCCAAGGTCGATAAGCCTGAAGCCGTTCGCCGGCTCGCAAAGTCTGACGGCAACGTGCGCCTCGCAATTGAAGACAATGTTCTGGAACTCTGACTTGCGTTTCTGACTTCTTGCAAGTTGGCCGAAGTCTCGATTTGCTCCCCCGAAGATAGCCGGATTCTCCCCTAAGCTGATGAAGGCAAATTAGACTGGGACACACGGAGCAAAGAGCTTCAAATGGACAAATTTGTCATTCGCGGCGGAAATCCGCTTGTGGGAACGATCAGCGTCTCGGGGGCCAAAAACTCTGCCCTGCCCTGTATGGCTGCCGCCATCCTGACGGACGAAGAGGTCACGCTGGAGAACATTCCCGACGTTCGCGACATAGAAACCGAACGCAAACTGCTCGTCGCCATGGGCGCAGAGGTTGAACTCGGTAGTGGCGGCAGTGACCACCGGACGCGCATCAATTTCCGTACGCTTTCCAGCCCAGAAGCCAAATACGAAATCGTTAAGACAATGCGCGCCAGTTCGCTTGTTCTGGGCCCTCTTGTAGCTCGTGCAGGAATGGCGCGCGTCGCAATGCCTGGCGGATGCGCGATTGGCGGTCGCCCGATTGATCTTCACATCAAGGGTTTAGAAAAAATGGGCGCGACCATCGCGCAGGAGCACGGATATCTTGAGGCTCGTGCCTCCAGGTTGAAAGGCGCGCACATCGTCTTCGACAAGATCACCGTTACAGGCACCGAGGACCTGCTTATGGCTGCCGTGCTAGCCGAAGGCGAAACCCTGATGGAGAATTGCGCTCGAGAGCCCGAAGTCAGCGACTTGGCGACACTCCTGATCGAGATGGGCGCGAAAATCGAAGGTGCCGGCACTTCGACGATACGTGTCCAAGGCGTGACCCGTCTGCATGGTGCGCGCTACCGTATCAATCCGGATCGTGTCGAGGCTGGCACCTTCCTCATCGCGGGTGCAATCACAGGCGGGGATCTAACCGTAACCGACTGCAATCCCGACCACCTCGGTGCAGTCATATCGAAACTGGACGAAGCCGGTGTCAAACTAGAACTTGTTGATCAGAGGACTGTCAGGGTACGCGGCAACGGAAAACTCGTTGCCGCAGATATCTCGACGGAAGAGTATCCGGGCTTTCCAACCGACATGCAGGCTCAATATATGGCATTGGCCACGCAAGCTGACGGCGTGAGCATTATTAAGGAAAATATCTTCGAAAATCGCTTCATGCATGTTCAGGAACTTGTGCGTATGGGCGCGAACATCAAGGTCGATGGCCGCAC
>Ga0157369_10002394_pt1 | contig 22528 bp, 28 predicted proteins | sample C25metaG_FD_113461 | JGI IMG/M metagenome (GOLD analysis project Ga0157369, IMG submission 113461) | Corn rhizosphere microbial communities from Kellogg Biological Station, Michigan, USA - C2-5 metaG | ecosystem: Host-associated > Plants > Roots > Rhizosphere > Soil | place: USA: Michigan...
AACAGGAAGCCGAATGGTACCGGCACCCGCACCGAATTCGGGCGTTAGGGCGTTGCAGCCGCATGCGGGTCGTTGCCGAGCCCGATCTCCTCCTGGATTCGCTCGCGCGTGAGCTCGATCGAGCCTCCCGCTACGGGCACGAGCTGACGCTGGTCGTGCTCCTGGAAGGCGCGGAGCTGGAGCCGCTCGCGGCCCAGCACTGCCGCGCCTCCGATCTCAAAGGCGCAAGCGGCGACGACCTCGCCGTGGCACTCCTGGAAGCCGACCGGCACGCCGGCGCCCGTTACCTGAGACGGCTTCGCGCACAGCTCGGCGTCGAATTCGCCGCCGGCTGCGCGCACTATCCGTCCGACGCGGATACGGCCGAGGAGCTTCTCAGGCGAGCCAGCACGTCCGCCAGGTCCTGAGGCAGCGGCGAGCTCGTCTCGATCCACTCGTCCGTGATCGGATGCGGGAACGCGAGCTCCGCCGCGTGGAGGAACTGCCGCGCCAGCCCAGGTTCGGGGACGCCGTAAACAGGGTCGCCTGCGACCGGTAAGCCGATGGCGTTCAGGTGCACGCGAATCTGGTGCATCCGGCCGGTCTCGAGCATCACGCGCAGCAGTGCGTGGTCGGGCCAGAGCTCTTCCACCTCGAATTCGGTTGCCGCGTCGCGCGGCGTGTCGGTGTCGAGCGAGATGCGCGTCGGGTCGTCGCGGTCGCGCCCGATCGGCGCCTCGATGCGCCCGGTGCGCGAGCGCGGCCGCCCATGGACCAGTGCGAGATACACGCGCTCGAGTCTCCGTTCGCGCACGAGTTTCGCGAGCTCGTCGTACGCCTCTTCTGTTCGCGCGACGACCATCAGCCCTGACGTGTCGCGGTCGAGACGGTGCACGATGCCCGGCCGCTCCGGATCGCCGCCCGCGATTCGCCCCGCCAGCGAGTCGGTCAGCGTGTCGCCACGATGACCGGCTCCGGTGTGTACGACGAGGCCCGCGGGCTTGTCGATCACAAGCAGATGCTCGTCCTCCCAGGCGATGTGTGGGGGAGGCGGCGGCGGGACGCGCTCACGCTCCGGCTCGTCGGCTACCTCGATCACTTCACCTCCCACCAGGCGAAAGCTCTTCGGACGCGCGCTGCCGTCGACGGTCGCACGTGCGACCGCGCGCTCCGCGGCGCTGCGCGAGCCGAGCGTGTCGGCGAGGAACCTGTCGAGGCGCTCTCCGGCTGCCTCTGCCGGAACGTCGAGTCTCAACGTGCCGCGACGTCGAGCCGGCGCGTCGGCGGCTTCGGCCTGCGGTCGGCGCCGAGCATGGCGGCGACGAGGATCAACACGCCGAGCACGATGAACGAGTCGGCGAGGTTGAAGGCCGGCCAGTATTTGAAGTCGATGAAGTCGGTGACGTGACCGAGGCGGATTCGGTCGACGAGGTTCGAGAGGCTGCCGCCGATCAGCAGGCCGAATGCCGCGGGGAGCACTGGGTGCCGGCCGCCGGAGCGTGCGAAGAAGACGACCATCCAGATGACGGCAATCGACGTGACGACGGTGATCGCTGCAGTAGCGCTGCCGAACAGGCCGAACGCGATGCCGGAGTTCTGCACGTGATGGATCGAGAGCGGCCCGATCACATGCACAGAGTCGTCGAGCGAAAGCGTCCCGACGACGATGTGCTTCGTCACCTGGTCTGCGAGCACGGCGGCAAGCGCGACGCTCAGCAAGCCAACCCATTGCAGGCCGTTCGCCGCGAGCGACCGCTCCGCGACGGAGATCGGCGCGAGGCCGTCGGTCGACGACCCGACGCGAACATCCGGCTCGGGCATGTTCATCGGCGCTGATCGTCGATGCAGCGTGTCGTCCACGGGATCGCGCGCAGCCGCTCGACGCCGATCGGTTTGCCGCAGATCTCGCAAACGCCGTAGGTGCCGTCTTCGATGCGCTGCAGGGCCGCGTCGATCTGCCTCAGCGTGTCGAGCACCCCTTCTTCCAGCCCGTCGTCGAGCTCGCGCTCGTAGGTGACCGACGCAAGATCGCCGATGTTCTCGTCGGAGCCGCCGCCGACTTCGCCGACGCCGTCCTCGAGGCTCTGCGCGTTCTCGCTTCGGTACCGGGCGGAGTGGCGCATGAGCTTCTCGCGCTCCGCTTCCAGGAGACCGCGGAACTCGTCGTAGTCGACGACGCTCATTGCCCGTGCGCCGCTTCCAGGCGGCGTTCGACTTCGCCGGCATCGATCCCAGAGAGCACGACCGTCTTGTCACGCGCCGTCATCCCCGCCACGATCTCGATGCCCGAGGCGGGCACGCCGGTGGACGCGGCGAGCAAAGCGACAACCGCGTCGTTGGCGCGGCCGTCTTCCGGCGGTGCCGCGATGCGCACCTTCCAGCCGTCGCCGTGACGCCCAACGACGACCGAGCGCTTGGCCCGCGGCACAACGCGAAGCTTGACCCGTGTCCCCACCCGCCCAGCTTACCGCTGGTGGTTGTTCCTAACCCCAGTCGAAGCCACGCGGCGAGCCTGCGTCCTCGCCCGTCTCCGGGTCGACGGGCGGCAGCTCGATGCTGTCGTCGTCGGACGGTTCTTCCGCGACGTCGTGCGACTCGGGCTCCGGCTCGGGTTCCGGCAGCGACGGCGGGATCAGGTTCGCGTACTCCGCGGTGTCCATGCGGTCCCGCCACGACAGCGGCGCCGACTCCGGTTCCGGAGTCGGCCACGCCGGCTCGGCAGGCTCGTCCTCCGCCCACTGCGGCTCCGACGGTTGCGACGGCGTCTCGTGCGCGATGCCGTCGCCGACGAGCTCGAGCGCAGACCGGAGCAACGACTCGATGCGCCGCGCTTCGACGACGAGCCGTTCGCGCTCACGCTGTGCGTTGCGCGTGACGTGGCGAGCTTCCTGGTGTGCCTCGGCGACGATGAGCTCGGCTTCGCGGCGTGCGGCATCCCTCGCGTCGGTGGCGGAGCGCTCGGCGGCTAGCAACGTGTTCGACAACAGCTCTTCACGCTGCTGGTACTGCTCGAGCTGATGCTGGAGCTCGTGGACCTTGTCCGAGAGCTCGCCGCGCTCGCGCCACACCTCTTCGAAGCTGTCGGCGACCTCTTCGAGCACTTTCTTCGTCTCGTCGCGGTTGAAGCCAAACAACTCCCGCGCGAGTCGAACGTGTCTCAGCTCAACAGGTGAATACGGCACGGGATCTTCTCCTTCCCTACACGCGATCCAGGATCGCGACGATGATTTCCCTCAGCACGCCGATCGAAATGATCGCGACGATCGGCGAGAAGTCGATCGGCCCGACGCCGAACGGCAACAGGCGGCGCCAAAACCGGAGATATGGATCGCAGACGTCGTAGAGGAAACGTTGCACCGGCTGCAGGGAGTACGGCAGGTGCACCCACGACGTGAGGACGTACAGGATCACCGCGATCGTGTACACGCTCGCGAAGACGTCCACGAACAGCTGGATCTTGCTGACGACGTCGAGCAGCATCAGACCCCCGTTCGCTACCGGGGCAACCTTTCCTACACCTAGGCTTGGTTGAAGAAGCCGCCGCGCTCGAGCAGCTGTGCTCGCTGCTCAGCCGACACTTCGACATTTCGCGGCGTCAGCAGAAACACCTTGTCGGCGACGCGCTGCATGCCGCCGTTCAGGGCGTACGTCAGGCCGCTCGCGAAATCGATCAGCCGCTTCGATAGCTCGGTGTCCGTGCCCTGGAGGTTCAGAATCACCGGGATCCCCTGCTTGAAGCGGTCGGCGATCTGCTGGGCGTCGTTGAAGCTGCGTGGCAGCACGAGGTGCACGCGCACGGAGCCCGGGTTTGGAACGACCTCGATTTGCGGGCGCACGGCGCGCGCCTGCGGCTGGTGCCTCTGGGCGCGCTGCGTCGGCTGGTCGGCCTCGGACTCCGTCCAGTCGTCGAACTCCTGGCGACTGCGGCGCGGCGTCAGCCGGCGGACGTTGGGACGCTCACGGTACGTCTGCTCGAGGCTCTCCTCTGCCGCATACGTCTCTTCTTCGTCCCAGTACTCGTCTTCCTCGGCGATGCCGAAGTACACGAGCGTGCGGTTCCAGAGCTCCCCGAGGGCCATGAGGGTCGCAGTCTACTCCGCAAAGAGCACAGATCCCACCCGGACGTACGTCGCGCCTTCCTCGGCGGCGACGCGGAAATCCTGGGTGGTGCCCATCGACAGCTCGCGCAGGCCGTGCTCGGCGGCGAGCTCGGTCAGCCGCGCGAACCAGGGCCGCGACGACTCGGGATCCGCGGCCGCGGGCGGCATCGTCGAGAGGCCGATCGCGTCGTAGCTGGCGATCTCGGCAGGATCGACGCCCGACTTCGACGCTTCCCCGGCGAGGTTCACCTGGACGAGCGCCGGAACGGTCAGCTTTTGTGCCGCCGAGTGCGAGTCGAGCGAGTGCACGAGCGTGCAGATGCGGTTGACCGCGCTCACCTTGTTCGACTGCAGGTGCCCGATGAAGTGCCACTCGAAGGCGTCGCCGTACTCGGCGTGCTTCGCGTCGAGATCCTGTGCGCGGTTCTCGCCGACCACGCGCACGCCCGCTTCGACGAGCGCCGCCATGTCGGCGAGCGAGACGTACTTCGTCGCCGCGACGACCGTGACGCTCGGGCCGACGGTCTGCTGCACCGCGGCGAGGCGTCGTGCGATCTCGTCAGGCGACAGCACCGATCAAACCCTGCACGCCGCGTTCGCGCCCGTCGCGCCGGTGCGAGAAGAAGAGGTCGGGATTGCAGCGCGTACAGAGATCGACGCGTTCCACCCGCGCAACGCCCGCGCGGCGAAGCGCACGCTCGGCTGCGGACCAGAGATCGAGCTTGCGATCGACAGTCAGGTCGTCGTCGAACAACTCGGAGACTTCCGGCCCGACCTCGTAACAGCACGGGCCGATCGCGGGCCCAACGATCGCCGCCGTCTCGCCACCGACGGCGTCGACAGCCGTGGCGAGCACGCCTTCGCTGAGCCCGCGCCAGCCGGCGTGGACCACGGCGAGCGCACGCTCACCATGGGTGCGCGCGATCGCGACCGGCAGGCAGTCGGCAGACATCGCAAGCATCGGGAGCCCGGGGTCGTCCGACCACAGCCCGTCGCCCGGCTCTCCTCGCGCGCCGTCATGCGCCCGATGAACGGTGGGCGAGTGCACCTGCCGGTTGAACGCAAGCCGAGCAGCGTCCAGGCCGAGCATCGCGCACGCGATGCGGCGGTTCTCTTCGACGTGCGCCGGGTCGTCGCCTGTTCCCGTTGTCAGGTTGAGCGATGCGTACACGCCTTCGCTCACGCCGCCGTTGCGCGTCGTGAAGCCGACGACGTACCCAGGCTCATCCCAGAGGATCACGCGATCAGCTCCGTGGCACGCGCAAGCAAGGCGTCGCGCGTGTTCAGCGACGGATCCTCCACGACGTCGTGCAGCAGCAGCTCGAGGATCTCGCCGAGCCTCGGGCCGGGATCGACGCCGAGCGCAATTAGGTCGGTGCCGTCGATTGCGAGATCGGAGAGCCGGTGCGGGCTGCCGAGCTCCGCGTTCACGATCGGCCGGAAGCGGGCGAGCTCCTCGAGCTTCCGCCGGCTGCGTTCGGTGACGTCTCGCCCGCGGACGTCGGCCTCCCAATGGTCGAGCAGGTCGAGCACGAGCCCCTCACCGTGCGCGGCGAGCAGTCGGCGCGCGTCGAGCGGGCCGAGCGTCTGCCCCGGCTCGAGGTGAAACGGGTGGATGCGCACGAGCTCGACGACGCGCCGGCGCACGTCGTTCGGGTAGCGGAAGCGGTTCATCGCCTCGCGCGCGATCTCTGCACCTGCTGCCGCGTGGTCGGCTGCACCCGTCGGCTTGCCGAGGTCGTGGAAGAGCGTCGCCAGCCGCACGCGCAGGGGCGCGCCGATGTCCGCCGCGGCCTGCACGACGGCAAGCGTGTGGTCGGCGGTCGACATCGCGTGGTCGGGCGATCCGGGGTCGTGCTCGATCGCCGGACCGAACTCCGGGATCAGCGCAACCAAGACGCCGGTGTCGCGTGCGATCGCGAGTGCGCGGCCCGGTCGCGATCCGAGCAGCAGCTTCGACAGCTCGCCGAGCCCGTCCGCAGCGATGCCGCCGCCGATTCGCTCGCCTGAGACCAGACGCACTGAATCGGCGTTCTCGCGCATCTGCTCGAGCGTCTGCTCGTCGAAGTCGAAGTCGAGCTGCGACACGAAGCGCAGGCCGCGCACGATCCGCAGCGGGTCCTCGGCGAAGCTGCGCGGCGACACGGTGCGCAGCGCGCGCCGCCGCAAGTCGCCCTGCCCGTCGAAGGGATCGACGAGCGTGTCGTCGTCGAGTCGTCGCGCCATCGCATTCACCGTGAAGTCGCGGCGCGCGAGGTCATCCTCCACACTGGCGGATGGGTCGACGACGATGTCGAAATCGTGCCGGCCCGGTCCGGTCGACACTTCCCGCCGCGGCGGCGCGAGCTCGATGCCCGCCGGAACGCGCTTCCGCAACTCGCGGTCGGCCGGATAGTGTCGAACGCCGACCGTCCGTCCCGCGACGACGAGCTCGGCATTCTTGCCGTGCGGGGCGAGTGCTTCGATCAGTCCCGCGATGTCGATTGCGGGGACGAGAAAGTCCGCGTCCTTCGCGGCGCCGCCGAGCAGCTCGTCGCGCACGGCACCGCCGACGACATACGCGCCGAGCCCGAGCGAGCGGACGTACTGCTCGATCTCAGACGGCAGCGATCGCCTCGATCTCGACCAGAGCGCCGGACGGCAGCTTCGCGACCTCAACCGTCGCGCGCGCAGGCGGCTGGTCGCCGACGTGCTTCGCATACACCTCGTTCATCGCGCCGAAGTCGCCGAGGTTCTGCAGGAAGACGGTCGTCTTGACGAGCTGGTCGAGCGACGAGCCGGCCGCCTCGAGGATCGCCCGCAGGTTGGCGAACACCTGCTCGGTCTGGACGGCAACGTCGCCCGGCAGGAGCTCCTTTTCGCCGGGCTTGAGGGCGAGCTGGCCGGAGACGAACACGAACCCGCCGGCGACGATCGCCTGCGAGTACGGGGCGCCCTGGAACGGCGCGGGCGCCGCTTCGGTGCGAACAACCTTCTTCACGCTTGCTCCTTTCGACAGGCTTGGCCGAGGGCGGCGCCGACGGCTTTGAACATCGCTGCGAGGACGTGTTGCGGGTCGCGTCCCTCGACCAGGCGCACGTGCAGGTTGAGACCTGCTGCGGCCGCCATCTCCTCGAGAAACTTTGAAGCGACGTCGGTTGCGAGACCCGCGACGCGCTCGTCGGAGAAGTCGACGTTGGAGACGAAGCGCGGCGTTTCGGCTCGCTCGAGCGCAGCCGATGCAAGCGCTTCGTCTGCGGGCACGATCGCCCAGCCGCGACCGGTCGCACCGTCCGCCGTGAGCAGCTCACCGACTGCCGCGCCGAACGCGCGGCCCGCGGCGACAACTTCCTCATCCGGCCCGCCGGGTGCGACTTCGAGGGCAACGCGCAGACGCGCATGGCCGGCCAGCGCGCCGACCAAGTGGTCGAGCACCGGCAGCCCGGTCGCGATGCTCGCCGATCCCTCGCCTGCGAGCTCGACACGCACGCCGCTTCTGCTCGTGGTCATCCGCCGACCCGGTCGATGTGCGCGCCGAGCGCGCGCAGGCGCTCGTCGATGCGCTCGTAGCCCTTGTCGATCTGGTACGCGTCACCGATTGTCGAGCGTCCTTCCGCGCACAGCGCGGCGATCACCATCGCCATGCCGGCGCGAATGTCGGGACTCGACATCGGCTGGCCGTAAAGGCGGGCCTTGCCGGTTATGACGACGCGGTGCGGGTCGCAGAGAATGATGCGCGCGCCCATCGACACGAGCTTGTCGACGAAGAACAAGCGGCTCTCGAACATCTTCTCGAACACGAGGATCGTGCCGCGCGCCTGCGTTGCGACGACGACGGCGATCGACGTGAGGTCGGCGGGGAAGGCAGGCCACGGTCCGTCTTCGATCTTCGGGATCGCGCCGCCGAGATCGTCCTGCACGACGAGTTCTTGATTCGGCGGCACCCGCACCCAGCCCTCACCCACCTCCAACGTAATTCCGAGCCGGCGGAAGACCGGGATGATCGGCCAGAGGTCGTCGTTGACGATTCCCTCGATCGTGAGGTCGCCGCCCGTGACGGCTGCCATGCCGATGAAGCTGCCGACTTCGATGTGCTCGGGGCCGATCGCGTGCGCGCCGCCGAAAAGGCGCTCGACGCCCGTGATCTCGAGCACGTTCGAGCCGACTCCGGACACCTTCGCGCCGAGGGAGTTGAGGAAGCGGCAGAGGTCTTGCACGTGCGGTTCGCACGCGGCGTTCGAGATCATCGTCTTGCCGGGCGTGAGCGTCGCGGCCATCACCGCGTTCTCTGTCGCCATGACCGACGCTTCGTCGAGATGGATATGCGTGCCGCGCAACGCCCCTTTCAGCTCGTAGCGCTCGCCGATGTCGACCGATGCCCCGAGTTCCGCGAACGCGTGGATGTGCGGATCGAGACGCCGACGGCCGATGACGTCGCCGCCAGGGGGCGGCACGCTCGCGCGGCCGAGGCGCGCGAGCAGCGGCCCGGCAAGCAGGAACGAGGCACGGATGCGATTCGCGAGCGCTTCGTCGACGTCGGGGCGCACGTCCTGGGCGTGCACGCGCACCTCGTTGGCGCCGGTCCACTCCACGTCTGCGCCGAGCCCGTCGAGCAGCTCGAGCATGGTGTCGACGTCGCGGATGCGAGGGACATTCGACACGTCGACCGGCTCGTCGGTGAGCAGGCACGCGGCGAGGATCGGCAGCACGCCGTTCTTGTTGCCTGCCGCGCGCACGCGACCCGAGAGCGGTCTCCCGCCCTCGATCACGAACGACTCGGCTGTCTGCCTGACCGTGGTCTCCGTCATGGCGCGGATATGGTAGATGCGCCTTGAATCCGACCCGCGAACAAGCCTGGGAGACGCTCACCAGGTACACGAAGAGCGAGGCGCTGCTGCGTCACGCCCTGGCCGTCGAGGCTGCGACCGCGGCGTATGCGCGACGCTTCGACGAGGACGAAGAGCAGTGGCGGGTCGCTGCGCTGCTTCACGACTTCGACTACGAGATGCACCCGACGCTCGACAAGCATCCGCAGGACGGCGCGCCGATCCTGCGGGAAGAGGGTTACCCGGAGGAGATCGTCGAGACGGTTCTCTCGCACGCGAACCACCTCAACATGCCGCGCGACACGCCGCTCAAGAAGTCGCTGTTCGCGTGCGACGAGCTCTCCGGCTTCGTGCACGCGTGCGGACTTGTTCGACCTACGGGTCTCGAGGGGCTCGAGCCGAAGTCGGTCCGCAAGAAACTCAAGCAGCCGTCGTTTGCGGCGGGCGTGTCACGCGACGACGTGAACGAAGGCGCGGAACTGCTCGGGATCGAGCTCGACGAGCACATCGCGAACGTGATCGCGGCGTTGCAGCCGATCGCGGGCGAGCTCGGCCTACCCGCGTAGCGCGCTCACCAGGCGTTCGAGATCCGACTCGTCGTTCCACCAGCCGACCGACGCACGCAGTAAGCCCGTGCCTGGCAACTCGCGCAGCATCACGCCGGCGTCGTAGAGCGCGCGCACCGTTGCCGCCGTGTCGTTGCGGCCGCGCCACGACATCAGCGTTGCCTGATCCGGTTGTGTCACCACGTCCTCACCGGCGTCGACGAGCAGCTCGCGCAGGCGCTCGGAGAGCTCGCGCGAGCGGCCGAAGCGCCCTTCGGGCAGATCGGTCAACGCCGCTTCGAGGCCCGCGAGTGACGACGCCGGCGTGAAGCCGGTATCGAACCGTGCCGCGCCCGGCCTCGGCTCCCACGTGCCTGCCTTTAGGTCGTATGACGCAGCGCCGAGATAGCCGACCAGTCTCGGCGGCAGTGCCTCCGGGTCGCGGATGTACAGCGCGCCGGTTGCATCGGGACCGCAAAGCCATTTCTGGCAGCTGATCGTGTACCAGTCCGCTGCGGTCGCGTCGACGGCCATCGCCCCGGCTGCTTGTGCACCGTCGACGAGCACCGGAAGCCTGGTTGCCTCGCGCAATTCGCGCCACGGGAAGATCGTCCCGTCGATCCACGACACAGCCGAGAGCGCAATCAGCCGTGTCTTCGGCGTGACGGCGTCGCGGACCGCATCGAACACCGCGTCGGCCGGCACCCCGTTGACCGGTGCGACGCGGAGAGACACACCGGAGGCGGCCAGTGGGCCGATCAGCCCGAAGTGCTCGGCGTCGGTCGTGACAACTTCGTCGCCCTCTCGCAGCCCCAGGCCGATCACCGCGACGTGGATGCCCTGCGTGGTCGAATCGGTCAGGGCGAGTCGTTCCGGCGGCGCCGCGACTTGCGCCGCAAGCAGCGCACGCACGCGATCGCGGCGCGCGAGCATCTCTTCGAAGTACTGCGCCCCTGCGCGTCCGTGCTCGCCTTCGCGCACGCGCAAGGCGGCCATCGCATCGAGCGTCCGGTGCGAGAGCGGCCCGAACGTTCCGGCGTTGAAGTACGCGTACCGCGCACAGACCGGGAAGCGGTCACGCCAACTCACAGGATCTCGAGCTCCACCGGCGCATGATCCGACAAAAGCGATCCATCCGCTCGACGACGACGTTCCTCGTCCCACACGCGAAGCTCTGTCACGGGCGCGCCGCGCACCAAGATGTGGTCGATGCCCGGGCCGGCCGGTGAGAACCCCCACTCGGTCCCGATCAGGCTGTCCGGCGTGAGATTGAAGTCGCCTGCGAGCACGAGCACGTCGTCGGGACGCGCGACGGAGTCGGCGAACCATGCGGCGCGCATCAGCTCAGCCTCGGTGATGCCCCGCATGCCGCCCGTGCAGTGCGTGTTCGCAACAACCACCTCGCGGCCGGCGCCGGCAATCCGGATCGCCTGCACGATGCGCCGCTCCTTCGCCCAGTGGAGACGCACCCGCGCGTCCAGTCCGAGCTCCGTGGCGACGCGTGCGCGAAAGCGCAGCGGGTTGAGCGTCAGCACATGGTGCGCGAGCACGCGGTAGCGCGGCGCGAGCCAGATGGCATTTCCCTGTCCGGCGACGGCGGAGCGAATGACTCCGTGATTCGGCGCCGTCAGCGCGCGGCCCGCGAGTGCACCGAGCAGCGGCCGGTGCGCAACGTCGCCGACGGCGAAGCGCGCGAGCGCCCAGGCCGGGACTTCTTGCACGCAGACGACGTCTGGGTCGTCGGCGGTGATCAGCCCGATCATCTCGGCGAGATACGCGTGCCGCCGGGGTGGCACGGTGTTGCCGTGGAAGAGGTTCCAACTCCGGACGAGCATGGGACTACGCTACTTCGGTGCGCGTGCTCCTCGCCGACCCCCCGGCGTTCACACCGTGGTACGACCACCAACTGGCGGCCGCGCTCGCGCGCCAGGGTGAGCACGTCGCGCTGCTGACGTCGCGCTTCCGCTTCGGCGACGCGCCCGAGCCGGACGGCTACAAGCGGCTCGATCTCTTCTACCCGTTGTCGTCGCGCCTCTTCAAGCGCTCCCGCCTGCGCCTGCCGCTGAAGGGGATCGAGCACGCGGGCGTGCTGGCGTGGCTCGGCTACGTCAAGCCCGACATCCTGCATGTCCAGTGGCTCGCGCTACCGCAGCTCGACCGCCTGCAGCGTTTCCGCACGCCCGCCGTCTTCACCGCACACGACCTGCTGCCACGCCGCACCGCGGGACGCACCGACCTCTGGCGCAAGCTCCTGCGCAAGTTCGAGGCCGTCGTCGTGCACACCGAGCACGGGCGCAACGTGCTTGCAGAGCTCGGCATCGATGCGCACGTCATCCCGCACCCCGTGTACCCGAGTGCCGCGCAGCGCGCAGACGACGGGCGCACGCTCCTTTCGCTCGGGATGATTCGCCCGTACAAGGGCCTCCCGGATGCGATCGAGGCGACGCGGCGCATTCCCGACGCGCGGCTGCTTGTCGCCGGCGACCCGGCCATGCCGATCGACCATCTGCGGAGCGCCGAGAGGACGGAGTGGCGGCTCGGCTACTTGTCGTCGACCGAGCTCGACCGGGCGCTCTCCGAGTCGACGGTCGCCGTCTTCCCCTACCGCGCCGAGCTCGACCAGTCGGGCGCGCTGCTGCAGGCGCTCGGCGCCGGCGTCCCGGCCGTCGTCTACGACGTCGCGGGGCTCGGCGAGCCCATTCGCGCGTTCGGCGCAGGCACGGTCGTCCCGGCGGGGGACGTCGACGCGCTCACCGACGCGGTACGCACGCTGCTCGAGGACGACGCTGCGCTCGCCCAGGCCCGCGAGGGCGCCGATCGCGCCCGGCGTGAGCTCACGTGGGCCGCTGCGGCGACCAGCCACCGCGCGCTCTACACCTCTCTCGTGTGATGTTTGGGCGATCGCGGTATAGACCGGTCGCCGATGCACAGGTCGATCTGTTCACACGGGAGCACGCAGACTTGCTCGTCCGTATCTCGGACTTGCGCGCCGCCTACGACCGTGCCGACCGCGACGACGCCGAGGAAGCATTCGGCGACTACACGGATGCCCAGGCACTGGCGGCTGAGCTCCTCGAGGAGATGCGCGACCATTACGCGCGCACCCTCGACGACCGCGACGACTACCGCGAGGCGTTCAACCGCGCCGTGAAGCGCCGCTTCCCCCTCATCGCGGCCGAGCTCGACTGATGGCGGAACGCATCGAGGATTACGCGCTGCTCGGCGACCTGCACACAGCTGCGCTCGTCGGCAGGAGCGGCTCGGTCGACTGGCTCTGTTTCCCGCGCTTCGACTCCGGGGCGTGCTTCGCGTCGATGCTCGGGTCTGCGGAGAACGGTCGCTGGTCGATGGCGCCCACCTCCGGCGGTCCCGCCACCGAGCGCCGCTACCGCGAGAAGACGCTGATCCTCGAATCGGAATGGGAGACCGACGACGGCCGCGTGCGCGTCATCGACTTCATGCCGCCGCGCGAGACGAAGCCGGACATCGTGCGCATCGTCGAAGGGCTCGAGGGCCGCGTGGAGATGAGCACCGAGCTGATCATGCGCTTCGACTACGGCTCGATCGTCCCGTGGGTGCGCCGCCTCGACAAGGAGACCATCGTCGCCGTGGGCGGCCCGGACGCGCTCGTGTTGCGCACGCCGATCAAGCTCGAGCCGTCCGGCCTGACGCACTCGGCGAAGTTCAACGTGCGCAAAGGGCAGCGCGTCCCGTTCGTCCTGACGTGGTACCCGTCCAGCCAGGACCCGCCGAAGGTCGTGCGCGCAGAGGCGGCGCTGCGCGACACCGAGCGCTTCTGGCGGAAATGGCTCGAGGGCTGTCGCTACGAAGGCCCGTACGCACAAGAAGTGCACACGTCTCTGCTCGTGTTGAAGGCGCTGACGTACCAGCCGACGGGTGGCATCGTGGCTGCGCCGACGACGTCGTTGCCCGAGCGCATCGGCGGCGTGCGCAACTGGGACTACCGGTATTGCTGGTTGCGCGACGCAACGTTCACGCTGTACGCGCTGCTGAACGCAGGCTTCGAAGAAGAGGCGAAGGCGTGGCGCGACTGGCTGTTGCGTGCGGTCGCGGGCGACCCGGCAAAGGTGCAGATCATGTACGGCGTCGCGGGCGAGCGGCGCATCCCAGAGGCCGAGGTGGGCTGGCTCGAAGGGTATGCAGGGTCGGCGCCCGTTCGCACCGGCAACGGCGCCGCAGAGCAGTTCCAGCTCGATGTCTACGGAGAGATGGCGGACGCGCTGTACCAGGCGCGTGCGCACGGTCTCGGCGTCACCGAGCACGCATGGTCGTTCCAACTGGCCGTGCTCGAGTATCTGGAGTCGGCATGGGACCGTCCAGACGAAGGCATCTGGGAGGTGCGCGGCGGGCCGCGCCACTTCACCCATTCGAAGGTGCTCGCGTGGGTCGCGTTCGATCGAGCGATCAATGCGGTCGAGCACTACAACCTCTCAGGCCCTGTCGAGCGCTGGCGCCGCACGTGCGCAGAGATCCACGACGAGGTGTGCCGCGAGGGGTTCAACACCGAGTTGAACTCGTTCGTGCAGTCGTACGGCTCGCATGAGCTCGACGCGGCGACGCTTCTGATACCGCTCGTCGGCTTCCTGCCGCCGCACGACCCACGTGTGAGCGGGACGATCGCCGCGATTCAGCGCGATCTCATGCGAGACGGCTTCGTCGAGCGCTACGCCACGAAAGAGACCGAAGGCGTCGACGGTTTGCCGATCGGCGAAGGCGTCTTCCTGCCGTGCTCGTTCTGGCTCGTCGACGCTCTCGTTCTGCAAGGACGGAAGGACGAGGCCCGCGAGCTGTTCGAGCGACTGCTGCGGGTGAGCAACGACCTGAAACTGCTGTCGGAGGAATACGACCCCGCAGAGCGCCGGCTCCTCGGCAACTTTCCGCAGGCGTTCACACACGTGGGGCTCGTCAACTCGGCGTACAACCTCTCCGAGCATCGCGAGCGACCGGTGCACCAGCGCACGCGCCACAAGCGTCAGTGAACGAAGGAGCGATCCCCTTCGACGACGGCGAGACGTGGTACTCGATCGCCGGCGATCTCAACTCAGGTCGCACACCGCTGATCGCGCTTCACGGCGGTCCGGGCGCCACGCACGACTACCTGCTGTCGCTCGCCGATCTCGCAAGCGACCGAGCGGTCGTGTTCTACGACCAGATTGGCAACGGCCGCTCGACGCACTTCCCCGAGCGAGGCGAGGAGTACTGGACGGTCGATCTCTTCGTCCGCGAGCTGCACAACCTCGTCGACGCGCTCGGCCTGCGCGCGGCGCATCACATCCTCGGCCAGTCGTGGGGCGGCTTCCTCGCGGAGGCGTACGCGCTCACGCGCCCGGCCGGCCTGACGTCGCTCGTCCTCGCGGATACAGCCGCGTCGTGGGCGGACTTCGCGATCGAGGCCAACAAGCTGCGCGCCGAGCTGCCGCCGGACGTCGAGGCCACGCTGCGACGCCACGAAGCTGCGGGAACCACCTCGGACTCCGAGTACATGCAGGCCTGCCTCGTCTTCTACGCGAAGCATTTTTGCCGGATCGCATGGCCTCCCGAAGTGGCGGCATCGTTTGACTGGCTCGAGCGCGACCCGACGGTCTACAACACGATGAACGGACCGAGCGAGTTCCACATCACCGGCTCGTGCAAGGACTGGCAGGTGAAAGACCGGCTGCACGAGATCGACGTGCCGACGCTGATCGTGTCCGGTCGCCACGACGAGGCGACCCCGGCCCTGCAGAAAGTCCTGCGTGACGGGATCGCCGGGTCCGAGTGGGTCCTCTTCGAGGAGTCGTCTCACATGCCGCACGTCGAGGAACGCGAGCGCTACATGCAGGTCGTCGGCGACTTCCTCGCAGCGAACGACTAACGATGGCCGAAATGGTGTGCGCGAGGAAGCGCGGACGTCACCTCCGCTTCGCTCGCTGCACGACGTGCGAGCGGGCCGAGTGAGATCACCTCGCGCACGAGCAGGTTGACGTTGCGGTCCTTGCGCTCGAGCTTGCCGCGGGCGAGGAGCAGCGGCTCACCGCGGATGACGGCGCGGTACTGCTCGTAGACGTGCGACGGCACGATCAGGTTCGCCTGGCCGTGCTCGTCCTCGAGCAGCATGAAGACGATGCCGTTCGCCGTTGCCGGCCGTTGCCGCGCGATCGCCATGCCTGCAACCTGTAGTGGCGCGCCGTTCGGTGTGTCGAGAAAGTCCGCCGTCGTCGCGACGCCGGCAGGAAGGTGGGGACGCAACAGCTCGAGCGGATGCACGCCCACCGACAGCGACGTGTGCTTGTAGTCGGCGAGCATCCGCTCCCACGACGTCTGCTCGGGCAGCTCCGGAATCTCGGCAGTCGACTCGAGCGGCAGCGCGAGCTGGCGATTGCCGCCGGCCATGCTCTCGCCGCGCGCAGTCACGCCGAGCTGCCACAACAGCTGTCGCCGTGCCCCCCACTCGTCGCACGCTCCGGCGGCGACGAGCGCCTCGAGCACGTCCTGCTTCGCAAAGGAGCGCCGCGCGAGCTCGCCGAGGCTCTCGTACGGCTGTCCTCTCGCAATGGCATCCGCATCCGCCTCACCGACCGAGCTCACGTAGCCGATGCCCACGCGAACTGCACCGTCTTCCAGCGCGCATTGCGCTTCCGACCGGTTGATGTGCGGCGGCAGGACCTCCACCCCGCGCCGCTGCGCATCTCGCACCAATGACGCGGGCGGATAGAAGCCCATCGGCTGCGCGTTCATCAGCGCGCACAGAAACTCGGCCGGGTAGTAGCGGCGTAGCCACGCCGACTGGTAGGCGAGCAACCCGAACGCAGCTGCGTGCGACTTCGGAAAGCCGAAGCCCGCGAAGCCGACGAGCTTGTCGTAGATCGTGTGCGCCGTCGCTTCGTCGATGCCGTTGCCGAGACAGCCGGCGACGAATCTCGGACGGAAGCTCTCGATCGCTTCCTCGCTGCGCTTACGGCTCATTGCGCGGCGCAGCCCTTCCGCTTCGCCGATCGAGAACTTCGCCGCGGCCATCGCCACGTCGAGCACCTGGTCCTGGAAGACGACGACGCCGAGCGTGTCGCGCAACGGCTCGCGCAGCGACTCGTGCTCGACCGGCGGCTCGAACGTGGGATCCACGCGCAACTGCTGGCGGTGCTTCACATACGGATGCACCGCCTTGCCCTGGATCGGGCCCGGCCGCACGAGCGCGACCTGCACTGTCAAGTCGTCGAGATTTTCCGGTCGGGTCTGCAGCAAGCTCTGCATCTGCGCGCGGCTCTCGATCTGGAACACGCCGACCGTGTCCGCCCGTTGGATCTCCTCGTACACGCCGGGATCGTCGAGTGGCACGCGCGAGAGGTCGATCGGCTCGCCGCGGATGCGCGCGATGCGGTCGATGCAGTCCTCGACCGCCGACAGCATCCCGAGCCCGAGCAGGTCGATCTTCAGGAACCCGGCGTCGCCGCAGCTGTCCTTGTCCCATTGGCAGATCTGCCGGCCCGCCATCGCTGCCGGCTGCACCGGGACGAGGTCGATCAGCGGCCGGCTCGAGATCACCATGCCGCCCGGGTGCTGGCTGATGTGGCGCGGCAGCCCGGCGATCTCCTTCGTCAGCGCGCGGAATGCGTCCCAGCGCGGCCCCTCATGCCTGCCCGGGACGCGCTCGAGCTCTTCGCCGACGAGCTCTGCGTGCCAGCCGTCGGTGACGCGCGCGAGTCGTTCGAGCTCTGCGAACGGCAGTCCGAGCGCCTTGCCGACGTCGCGGATCGCACCGCGCGAGCGGTATGTCGAGAAGCTCGCGACCAGTGCTGCGTGTTCACGCCCGTAGCGCTCGGTGACGCGAACGATCAGCTTCTCGCGAATCTCTCGGGGGAAGTCGAGGTCGATATCGGGCACGCTCGCCATCTCGTCGTTGATGAAGCGTCCGAGTGACAGGCCGGCGGCAACCGGGTCGACGTGCGATAGCCCGGTGAGGTAACAGACGATCGAGCCGACGCTCGATCCGCGTCCGCGTCCCGGCGGCAGCGCATGCCGCGGGCTGCCGGGACCGCGCACTTCGAGCGCACACTCGCGCGCGAGCTCGAGAACCTCCCAGTGCAGCAGGAAGAAGCCGGATAGCCCAAGGCGCGCGATCAGCTGCAGCTCGTCTTCGAGCCGGTCGTGCGCACGCTTCTTGTGCCTGTTCGCATTTCCATAACGGCGGTCGAAGGCGCGCTCGCAGACTGTGCGCAGCTGAATGTCGGCCGGATCCGCTTTGTCGGAGAAGTCGGGGTAGCGGTAGCCGATCTCTTGCGTCAGGTCGAAAACGCAGCGGTCGGCTACTTCGCGCGAACGCTCTGCTGCGTCACACGGCAGCCGCTCGAGCATCTCGTCGGGCGAGCGCAGCACGCTCTCGTGGTTGCCGCGCCGCTCGCGCTCGCAGCCGTCGAGCGACGTGCGGCAACGGATCGCGACGAGTGCGTCCTGCAAGCGCACGCGGCGTGGATGGTGTGCGTGGACGTCCCCGGTCGCCACGGTCGGGACGCGCAGCTCGTTCGCCAGCTCCTCGAGGCGCAGGTTGCGCCGCGCGTCGCCGCGCTCGAATGGCCGCTGCAGCTCGACGTAGAACGCGCCGGAAAACGCTCGCGCGAGTTGCCGCGTTCGCTCCGCATCGACGACGGCGAGCCCTTGCCGCGCGCAACCCGACAGCGCGACGAGCCCTTCCGCATGCTCGGCGACGAGCTCGACTGTCGTCGCGGGCGACAGTGGCTCGCGGTGTTCCTTACCCTCGACGCGTGTCCCCGCGTGCGCGTCGGTGAGGATGCGGCACAGGTTCGCGTAGCCACGCTGCGACTCGCAGAGCAGCGTAATGTGGGCGTCGCCGTCAAGTGACACTTCCGCGCCGGTGATCGCGCGCACGCCCGCGTGTTTCGCCGCATGCGCGAACTCGAGCGAGCCGTAGACACCGTCGTGGTCGGTGAGCGCGAGCGCGTCGTAGCCGAGCTCGGCCGCGCGCACCGCGAGCTCTTCGGGAAGCGAGGCCCCGTCGAGGAACGAGTACGCCGAATGTGCGTGCAGCTCTACATAGCTCACGCTCGCTGCGTAAACCACGAGCCGTTGTCGTCTCGAAAGACCACGGCGTTCTCTCCGGTTTCCAGCACGACGTCGAAGTAGCGGCGGTCGACGGGCTCGTCGGTCCACCAACGGTCGACGACGCGCCATTCTTCACGCACGACTGCGACGTCCTGCCGGTTGACGCGGCGCGGCGTGCCGTCGGCGTGGCCTTCGACAAGCGCGGGTCTTGGGGCATTCAGTCGTCGCGCGGTACGAGCAGCGCGCGCGCTTCCGGTATGCGCGACCACGGTGCAACCTCCACCACCGTCGAGACCCCGCCCGCGCCGACCGCAGCCCGCACCTGGCGCAACCCTTCACGGAGCTTGCCCCTGACCACCTCCCCTTCCGCGGCGAGCAGCTCCAGCTGCTCGCCGGTGTGCTCGGCCAGCTCGCAAATCTCGAGCCGTAGCTTGAGCGCCGGCGCCGGAAGCTCTGCGAGCTTCGGGCCGAGCGCAGTACGCAGCCGGGCCGGGTCGGCCGTCGGCTCGCGCAACGTCACGGTTCTGCGCCACGAGGCGCCGCCGACCAGCCGCGCCCACACCGCGACTTTTCTCGGCGGACGCCCCGCACGCTCCGGCCGGGCGAGCAGGCGGTCGACGAGCACGCCGAGCCCACGGCGGAGGGTGAGGTCGTTGCCGACCGCCTCCGGGAACTCGAGCGTCTCGTGGAGGGCAGTGGCCGGACGTCTCGGCTTGACCCTCCCGTCCTGTTCCGCCGGGTCGTTCCCTGCCAGGCTCCAGGCGCGGTGGCCGGCCGGCCCCAACCGCTCGGCCACTGCACCGCCTGGGAGCCCAGCAAGCTGTCCAATCGTGCGAATCCCCAGCTCCTCGAGCTGCTCGTAGCGCTCCCGCTCAAGCGGCAGCAGCGTGAGCGGCAGCGGCGCGAGGAATGAGCGCGTGCGGTCGTCGGAGACGATCAGCGCCTGCCCCGGCCGCGCGACGTTCGCCGCCGCGAGCGCGGCAAAGCGACGGTCCGCCGCGCCCGCACGCGCATCCCACGAGGAACCAACCGACGCGAGGGCGCGCCGAAGCGCCGGCTCGACGCCGCCGTACAGGCGCTCGACGCCCTTCGTCTCGAAATAGACCGTCCCGGCCTCGGTCGGCTCGACTGCGAAGCCCGAGTCTTCGAGCCGGCGCAGAATCTCCTCCCACGCCTGCTCGGCCGTCGCCGGGTCCTGCTCCACCAGTTCGAGCCCCGGGCACATCGCCAGCGCCTCGCCGAGCCGCATGCCCGGCCGCACGCCCTGCGCCTGCGCCGCACCGGTAACGGAACCGACCAGCGGCTCCTTGCCCGGCAGCGGCGCAAGCGCAGCCGGCTTCGCCTGCAACCCAGGACGCAGGCGCAAAGCCGCTCTCAGATCGAAGGCAGGGATCACGACAGCGGCAATCACGGGAACGTATGTTCTACACGAACACCTGTTCCCCTGTCAAGGCGGTACCGTCTTTCGCGGCGATGGAGCTCGCCTGAAACCGCCGGCACGGCTGATGGCTCCTACCGAACCGAGAAGGAGACACCCGTGCCCATCGTCATCGGCGTCGCCCTGGGCGGCGCGATCGGAGCCTCAGCGCGGTATCTGGTCGACCGCGGCATCGAGGAGCGAGTCAGCTCGCTGTTCCCCTGGTCGACGTTCGTGATCAACATCACCGGCTGCTTCGTGATCGGCGTGCTCGCCGCCTCGCTCGTCGACCGCCACCACATCCCGGCCTGGATCCGCATCGGGCTGATCATGGGCGTGGTCGGCGGCTACACGACGTTCTCGACGTTCTCGCAGGAGACGCTCGGGCTCGTCGACGCCCACGACTTCGGTGTCGCGCTGGCGTATGTCGGCGGCAGCGTGCTGCTCGGCCTGCTGGCCGTCTACACCGGCGGGCTGTTGGGCAGGCGGATCTAGACGCGCTCGAGCACGACCACCGGGATCTCGCGGTCGGTCTTCGTCTGGTACTCGTCGTAGTCCGGCCACTGTTGCGTCACGAGTTTCCACAGCCGCTCGCGCTCGGCGCCTTCGGCCGTCGAGGCACGCGCGCCGAAGAGCTCCGACTGCACCTGCAGCTCGACCTCCGGGTTCTTCACGATGTTGCGGTACCAGCCGGGATCCTCGGGCGCACCGCCCTTCGACGCGACGATCACGTAGCGGTCGCCGTCGTTCTCGTAGATGAGCGGCGTCGTCGTCTTCTTGCCGCTCTTCCGGCCGGTCGTCGTCAGCAGCAGGATCTTCGACCCGCGACGCCAGATGTGCCCGACCTCGCCGCCGGTCTCGCGATAGCGCCGGACGTGCTTCTCACCGAACAGGGTTTCTGCCTCTGCAGCCATCACCACTCTCCTTCCGCGCTCAACTCGATCCGCTTCACAGGGCTAGGCTAGCCGCGTGACGACGGCCGAAACCCCCCGGTACTGCTACCGCCATCCCGATCGCGAGACCGGTCTGTCCTGCTCGGAGTGCGGACGGCCCATCTGTTACGAGTGCATGACGATGGCGCCGGTCGGGCTGCGGTGCCCCGAGCACTCCGGTAAGCCACAGGGCATACAGCGCGTGACCCGTAACGCGCAGCGCGCGATGACGGGCGAAGGCGCGCGGCGGTTCAACGCCGTGACGATGGCGCTGATCGGGATCAACGTCCTCATCTACCTCGCGGAGCTCGCCGGCGGCGGCACGGTGGACGGGCAAGCGAACTCCCTCTACAGCCACGGTGCGCTTCTCATGTCGGGCGCCTACCAGGCCGGCAACGTGTATCCGGCTGCCGCATTCAGCTTCATCCCGCCCGGCGCACACCTCGTGGGCGTGGCGCACGGCGAATGGTGGCGGATGGTCACGGCCGCCTTCCTGCACTACGGGCCGTTCCACCTCCTGATCAACATGTACTCGCTGTACTTCGCAGGCTCGATCCTGGAGCGCGTCATCGGGCGCTGGCGGTTCGCCCTCGTGTATCTCGCAGCCGGCATCGCAGGCTCCGCAGGCGCCCTTCTGCTCACCCCGAACGCGGTGACCGTCGGAGCGTCCGGCGCGATCTTCGGCATCCTCGGCGCGCTCTACGTGCTCGAGCGCAACCGCCACATCGCGAGCGGCGGCCAGATCGCCGGCCTGATCGTGTTGAACCTGATCTTCACGTTCGCGCTCGGTGGCGGCATCGGCAGCTCGGTGACAGGGATCACGATCTCCGTCGGCGGTCATCTCGGCGGTCTGCTCGCCGGCGTCGTGCTGATGTGGCTGCTGCTCCAGGTGCGCCGCTCGGCGCTGTACAGCGTCGCGGCGGCAGCCGCCGTGATCGTCGTGAGCGTTGTGGTCGCGTACGCGAAGACCCGCGGCTACAGCTAGCCGCGGGTCCCCACGCCCCAGAACTACGCCGTGCTGTGCGCAGCCGCGGGTGCGGCCGCCTCTGCGCTCTGCCACATCGCGAATGCGAAGAGGCCTGTGCCGACGAAGTACACGATGAACGCAATCGCGGCCATGCCGCCGTCCGGTGAGAAGAAGCCGGCTTCCTTCAGCGCGATGCCGCCGAGGAAGAACACGACGATCTGGATCCACGCGATCCAGCGCACGTACATCTTCAGCCCGCCGCCGGCTGCGTACATCGCCAGCGGAACCGCGATCGCGATGCCCGGCCAGAAGAGACGCGAGTACGACAGGCTCGAGAGCTGCCACAACAGCCTGATCGCAGTCGGGCTGTCACCGAGATGCGCCGCATGCGAACCAGCCGCTGTGAGCGCGTCGCCGGTGGCCGCGCACGCCGCAACGAGCAAGCCGCCGTATCCGATCGCACGGCCTTGCGCGCCGCCGACCATGTTCGCCAGGTGTGCGATGAACCACACGTAGAACGGGATTGCGAGCCCCGTCAGGATCATCCCGACGAGGATGCTGCGGTGGTGGCCGTCGTAGAACGAGACGACCTTCGCCGCATCGGCATCGAACTTCGGCGGCGACCCGTACATGAAGTTGCCGACGATCAGCAGGACCATCGCGAGGATTCCGCCCGCAGCAGCCTGCTTGTCCTTGGACCAGCTGCCCATCTGCCCCCTCCTTGGG
>Ga0157369_10002396_pt1 | contig 22523 bp, 15 predicted proteins | sample C25metaG_FD_113461 | JGI IMG/M metagenome (GOLD analysis project Ga0157369, IMG submission 113461) | Corn rhizosphere microbial communities from Kellogg Biological Station, Michigan, USA - C2-5 metaG | ecosystem: Host-associated > Plants > Roots > Rhizosphere > Soil | place: USA: Michigan...
GGTCCGGCAACCATGTCGGAGGTCGAGAACTATGTCCGGACCGACTTCGTCACCGATTTCCTCAAGGGCACGTCCGATAAGGCCGCGACCGACCGGCTGTCGTCGCGGGTCGCGGCCTTCACCGGGCTTGATCCGGTATTGGTCCGGCGTCTCGACGGTCGCGTCGACATCTCCACTTATTTGCGGGAAATCCGCCGCAACACCGGGCAGATCGGCAGCGTCTACGATTCCAATGTGACGGCCTACGACCCATTCCCCGCCTCGGCCGACGCCAATTACAACGATCCCCTGCTCGACGGGATCATCGCTCCGACGACCAGCGCCGAGGTCGATTTCATTACCCGCCAGGTCGGTTGGAAGACCGATGCCCATTATGAAACGCTGTCTTCGGCAGTGAACAAGGCGTGGGACCGCGACCGGTCCGATTCGCCGGTCACCGACCTCAGGAAGGCGATCGCCAACGATCCCCGGATGGCGGTGATGATCGCCCACGGCTGGGACGATCTCTCCTGCCCCTATTTCGGCTCCAAGCTGATCGTCGATCAGATGCCGAGCTTCGGGCAGCCGGAGCGGGTCAAGCTCCACATCTATCCGGGCGGCCACATGTTCTATGCGCGGCCCGACAGCGCCCAGGCGTTCAAGCGCGACGCGATGGCGGCCTACGGGCTGCGATGAACGGCGCCAGGTCTGAGTTGCCAAGCCCGGTGAACTGACGCACGTTCCGCTTCCTTAACGAAGGGAGGGCTCCATGCATCTCAGTCCGCTGCTCGGGCCGATCGTCGACCTGGTCGCCTGGACCCTGGTGATCCAGATATGGATGTACGCGACGCGGCTGCCCGCGATGCGTCGCGCCGGGATCACCTTCAAGGGCCGGGTGGGCACCCGCGGCGGCGCGCTCGAGGGCAAGATTCCGGACGAGGTCAATTGGAAGGCCCACAATTACAACCATCTGCTGGAGCAGCCGACGATCTTCTATGCGATCACCGTCGCGCTGATCCTCATGGGCTTCGATGCCGCGATCAACCTCTATCTCGCCTGGGCCTACGTCGGGTTTCGAATCGCGCACAGCCTGGTCCAGGCAACGGTCAACATCGTCTTTTACCGATTTCTGCTGTTCGTCGGCGGAAGCCTGTGCCTGATCGGCCTGACCACCCACGCAGCGATCTTCCTCATCCATCACGGGTGAAACAGGCGGCCAGCTCGACATGGGTTGACCAGCGGAACTGGCCGACCGGGCAGATCCAGTCGAGCGAATAGCCGCCGTCGATCAGTGTCCTGGCATCTCGGGCGAAGGTCGCGGGATTGCAGCTGACATAAGCGATCCGCCCCACCGCTGAGCGCGCGAGGTTGGCGACTTGCGCTTCCGCGCCGGCTCGCGGCGGATCGAGGATCAGGCCATCGAAGCGCTTGAGCTCGCTGGCGTCGAGCGGCCTTCGATAGAGATCGCGGTGCTCGACCTCGATCCCGGGAGCGGCGCGTTTCAGCGCCGCCGCGGAATCGCGCGAAGCCTCGGCGGCATAAGCGGCGTGCGTGGCGAGCGCGAAGGTGCCGAGCCCCGCGAACAGGTCCGCGACCGAAGTGGCCCCGGCGATTGCCTCCTGCGCCGCCCCGACCAGCGCCGCTTCGCCGTCCTCGGTCGCTTGGAGAAATGCACCGGGCGGAAAGGCCACGGGAACACCGGACAAGATCACCGCCGCCGGCTGCGGCTCGTACAACGGCTCAGGACCGAGTCCGCGGTCGACGCTCAGCCTGGCAAGGCCCTGGTCGATCGCGAATGACGTCAGCTGCTCGATCTCGGACAGGCGGCCGGCGGGCATCCCCTTGATCATGACATCAACCCCGCCATCGATCAGCGTCAGCTGGATTTCGGCGATGCGCTTCGGCACCAGCATTCCGGCAAGGAGCTGCCGCATGGGTTCAACCAGGGCGAACAGTTCCGGCCGCAGGATGTGGCATTCGCGCATGTCCACGATCCGGTGCGACATCTCGGCATTGAAGCCGATCACCGCGTCGCTCGCCGTCCTGAGCGCCTTGAGGGTTGACCGCCGCCGGCTGTTCGGTGGGGACAGATGCGGCGGCCGGATCTCGGTCGTCAGACCGTGCTGGGCCAATGCCGTCTCGATCCGCGAGACGAGGTAATCGCGATAGGCTTGGTCGTCGGCATGCTGGAGCTGACATCCGCCGCATTCCGGGAAGTGCCGACAAACAGGCTCCTGATGATGCGGGCCATGGGCGAGCGCTCCATTGTCCAGCACGGTGTCGCCCGGCACTCCGAACGGCACGTGCCGCCCGCTTGGCGTCACGCCGTCCCCTCGCGCGGCGATGCGGACGATCGGTTCGTCCGTCACAGAAGCTGGAGCGCGTTCGGGATCGCCGCGGCAAGATCGTCGGCGATCATCTCCGGTCCGGCGATTGCGGCCGCTCGCCCGTGCAGCCACACGCCAGCACAGGCCGCCTCGAACGCCGGCAGACCCCGCGCCCGCATCGCCGCGATGATTCCAGCCAGCACATCGCCCGTCCCGGCGCTTGCCAGCCAGGCCGGCGCGGGCGGCGCGAAGCCCAGCCTGCCGTCGGGCGCCGCAACGAGGGTGTCGGGTCCCTTGTAGACAACCACCGCCTCCGACCTGCGGGACGCGTCGAGCGCCCGCTGGGGCTTGGTCCCTTCAATGGCGCCGAACAGCTTACGGAACTCGCCCTCGTGGGGCGTAATGATCGCATCCTGACCCTTGAGCCGCTCGGGTTCGCCGAGATGCGTGATCCCGTCCGCGTCGATGACCTTCGGAGCTTTCGACGTCAGCGCCAGCGTGAGGACCTGCGGCGCATCGCCCAAGCCGGGTCCCACCAGGAGGCAGCCGATGCGCTCGTCATTCACCGGCGCAGTGTCGATCTGGACGATCGCCGAGGGCAGGCCGTCGATCGAGCGCGACGTGCTGACCCGCACATAGCCGGCACCGGCCCTGGCCGCGGCCTTGGCCGAGAGCGCAATTGCGCCCGGCATCGCGCCTGCCAGCGCATGGACCAGTCCGCGATCATATTTGTGACCACCGGGATCGAGCGGCGGCAGATCGGGTGGACCGATCTCGTGCCAGCTCCCGCTCGCCTCGACTCCGATGCCGGCGAGCACCAGCCGTCCGCACCGGTGCATCGCGGGGTGCAGCAGGTGGGCCGGCTTGAGCGCACCGAACGTCACGGTCACGTCGAACCGAGGGACCTGGCTCAACTCTTCGCCGCTGTCGGTCGCCACCCCGCTCGGCAGGTCGCAGGCGATCCTCGCTACAGCCTCGTTGCAGAGACGAGAAAGCTGTTCTGATACAATATGTTCGAGGCCGCGTTTGAGGCCTGTTCCAAAAATGCTATCGATCACCAGCGGCGCAGCAAAGGTTGCGTCTCCCAGCGGCTCGACACCACCGGACCATTGCGAGCGCGCCCATATCGCCGCATCGCTCGCCGGCTCCGCCAAAGCGGCTACACGCACCTCGACACCGCGTTCGGCCAGATGGCGCGCGGCGACATAGCCGTCCCCGCCGTTGTTCCCCGGCCCGCACAGGAGCAACGCCGGCATCGGCCCGGCATAGCGATAGGCGGCCTCGGCAAGGGCGGCCCCTGCCCGCTCCATCAGCGTCTCGACGCTGGCGCCGCCGTCAATCGCGGCCTGCTCGGCGGCGCGCATCTCTGCGGCGGTCAGGATCGGGCGGCCGGTCATGCTGGCCGCGCCCTAGCGCAGGAAGGTCGCCAGGCGCCACCATTCGCGCGGGACGCCCTCCGCAGCGGCATCCCGCGCCCGCTCGCTCTCGAACAATGCAAAACAGGTTGCGCCGGAGCCCGACATCCGGGTGAAGATCGCACCGGGATGCGTCGAAAGCCACGCCAGCACAGCCTCGACCTGCGGCGCCAAGGCAATTGCTGCCGCCTCCAGATCGTTGCGTCCGTCGCGCCAGTCGCCGAGCGGACCTCGGTCGACGCCATCCCAACGCTCGAAGACCTCGGGGGTCGACAGCGCAACGCGCGGATTGACCAACAGCACGGGGGCTCCGGAAACGGGCGCGAGGTCGATCGGCGTAAGTTGGTCGCCCGCCCCGTCGCCGCGCATCGGCAGGCTCAACAGGCACGCCGGAACGTCGCTTCCGAGACCGGGAGCGACCTCCTGCGCATGGCGCGGGTCGATTTGCCACAATGACGTCAACAGCCGGAGCGCCGCCGCCGCATCCGCCGACCCACCGCCAAGGCCCGACGAAACCGGCAACTGTTTGTGGAGCGCCAGGGCGGCGCCCTTCCGGACGCCGCTTTCTTCAGCCAGTGCTCGCGCCGCTTTCATGACGAGATTGTCTTGCCCAACCGAAAGACCCCCCGCGAACGGGCCGTCGATGGCCAGCACTATCTCATCAGCGGCTACCCCGCTCAGCCGGTCCCCATCCGCGCAGAACGCAAACACCGTCTCTGTCTCGTGGCGCCCGTCGGCGCGCTTGCCGCGCACATGCAGCGCCAGATTAAGCTTGGCGGGCGCGATCTCGGGAAGCGGGATGCTCAAGGCGCGGCGTTGGCGAGCGTCAGCCCGCTTACCAGCTTGGCCTTCACGCGCGAGGCAATGTCGTCCTCCGCGGTCACCAGCGCCGCGTTCCAGGCAAAGCGTGCCTCGAGCCGCCGCCCCGATCTGTACAGCGCATCGCCGAGATGCTCCTGGATCTCGGCCTGGTCAGGGTCCTTCTCCGCGGCTCGCTGCAAAGTCGCAATCGCTTCGTCGACCTTCCCCCGCTTGAACTCCGCCCAGCCGAGCGAGTCGGTGATCGACGCGTCATCGGGCGCAAGCTCGCTCGCCTTGCGAATCATTGCCTCGGCCGAATCCAGATTCTCGTGATGCTCGAGCTGGGCATAGCCCATGAAGTTGAGCAGCAGCGGCTGGTCGGGCTGGAGCGCGAGGCCCTGCTGAAGCGCCGCCTTGGCTTCGGGCCAGCGACCGGCGTCCTCCAGCGCGCTCGCCCGAAGCAGGTACAGCGTCCAAAGCTCGCTCTTCAGCTGTTGAGCCTGGGCGATCGAGATGGCTCGGCCATAAGCGTCGGCCGCCGCCCCATGGCGTTTCATTGCCTCGAGGACGTCGCCCAGCCGCGAATAATCGCTGACGTCCGCGGTCGGGGAAGCGGCGGCGGTTGCGGCGATGCGATAGGCTTCGTCGTACGTCTTCGCGCCGGTCAAAATGCGCGTCTGGACGTCACGGATCCGCGAAATCAGCGGATCGTCGGCGGACACCGACCGAAGCAGCGCGAGCGCTTCCTCGTCGCGGTTCTCGCTCGACAGCAGCAGCGCCAGAAGGGCGGTGTTCGCGCTGTCCTGCGGGTTGAGATAGCGCGCGACCTGGACAAGCCCGACCGGCGGCACGGCGCGTGGCAGCCGCGCGATATCGGCGGCAAGGGCGCCAAGCGCGTCGGCATAAGCCTTGGGCAACGAGTCGATCACCTCGCCCGACGACGTGCCGGCCATGATCCGCTGTCGGGCCGCGGCCTCGCCCGCGCCCATGCCCTCGATGATCATCAGCGCCCGCTGCTTGTCGCCGGCGCCGAGGAAGCCGTCGGCAAAGGCCAGCCGAAGCCGGTCCTCACGTCCGCCGGCTGCGCCGACGGCCTGGCGGGCAAGCGGTTCGGCCTCGGCGGTCCGCCGGGCCTTGATCAGGATGAACGCCCTTTGCTCCGGCACCAGCGACGCAAGCAGGCTTCCGGCGGGCACCTGGTCGAGTGTTGCCAGCGCATTCGCGATGTCGCCGCGGTCGGCCGCCGACCAGGCAGTAATCATCGGCGTCAAGAAGCTAAGGTCGCCATTCTCGCTGTTGGCGGCAAGCCACCGTACGGCCTGGTCGGGACGGCGGCGGCGGATCTCCTCCCCGGCGAGCAGCAGCCGCGCCTCGCTGGTCAGCTTGGCCGAGGGAATAGAGCGCGCCAGGCTCAGCGCGAGGTCCATCTCTCCAGCGCCGAGCGCTTCGGCGAGCGCCTTTTGGGCAAGATCGCTCTGGCCCGGGTCGGCGGCGGCAAGCGAAGCGAGCAAAGCGGCGGCTCGGGCATGCTCGCCGGCCATCGCCGCGGCACGCGCCTCGACATAGGTCCGGGCCGAGTCGGCCGCGGCGACCCTTATCGCCGACGCCGCGGGTGCCGCGGCAAGTGCCGTCAGCGCAATGCCGGCAAGCCAGTTACATATTCGGGTAATGGGGGCCTCCACCGCCTTCGGGAGTGACCCAGTTGATGTTCTGGGTCGGGTCCTTGATGTCGCAGGTCTTGCAGTGGACGCAGTTCTGGGCGTTGATCTGGAGCCTCGGTTCGCCACTGTCAGCATCGACAAATTCATACACGCCCGCCGGGCAGTAGCGCTGTTCAGGCCCTGCGTAGACCGGCAGGTTGACGGCCGTCGGTATGTCCGCGTCCTTGAGCGTCAGATGAACCGGCTGATCCTCTTCGTGGTTCGTGTTGGACACGAACACCGATGAAAGCCGGTCGAAGGTCAGGACTCCGTCGGGCTTGGGATAATCGATCGGGCGAACGGCTTCCTTGCGCTTCAGTGACAGATTATCCGCCTTGTGTTTGAGCGTCCACGGAACGCCGATCTTCAGCTGATTCAACCACATATCGAAGCCGGCGTAGAGCGTTCCTAAAATACCGCCCCAATGTGCGACCGCGGGCTGTACGTTGCGGACCGAGTGAAGCTCGGTCGCGACCCAGCTGCCGTGAAGCGCGGTTGGATAGGTCTCGAGCACATCGCTCGACCGGCCCGCCGAGATGGCCTCGAACGCCGCCTCCGCGGCCAGCATGGCCGATTTCATCGCCGTGTGCGTGCCCTTGATTCGCGGCACGTTCACGAATCCCGCCGAGCACCCGATCAGCGCGCCGCCGGGGAACGCGAGGTTCGGGATAGCCTGGTAGCCGCCCTCGTTGATCGCGCGGGCGCCGTAGGACAGCCGGCGCCCACCCTCGATCTCGGCGCGGATCGCCGGATGGGTCTTCCACCGCTGCATTTCCTCGAACGGCGACAGGTACGGATTCGAATAATCGAGCGCGACGACGAAGCCGAGCGCGACCTGGTTGTTCTCCTGATGATAGAGGAACCCGCCGCCCCAGGCGTCCGATAGCGGCCAGCCTTGCGTATGGATCACTTTGCCAGGCTTATGTTTCTCGGGAGAAACTTCCCATAATTCCTTGATTCCAAGTCCAAAAACCTGCGGACCGCTTTCCTCGCGCAGACCGAAGATCTCGGTCAGCCGCTTGGTCAGATGTCCGCGCGCGCCTTCGGCGAAGAAGGTGTAGCGGGCGTGGAGCTCCATGCCTGGCTGGTAATCGGGCCGGTGGCGGCCGTCTCGGGCAATGCCCATGTCGCCGGTCGCGACGCCTTTAACCGAACCATCCTCGTTGAACAGGATCTCGGCCGCGGGAAACCCGGGGAAAATCTCGACCCCAAGCTCCTCCGCCTGCCCCGACAGCCAGCGGCACAGGTTGCCGAGGCTGAGCGTATAGGTGCCGCGGTTGCGCATGAACGGCGGCATCAGCATCTCGGGAATGCCGAACTTGCCCTTCCCGCTCAGCACCCAATGATGGTTTTCGGTCACCGGCACCGTCAGCGGCGAGCCCTTGTCCTTCCAGTCGGGGATCAGCTCATTGAGCGCTTTCGGGTCGATCACCGCTCCGGACAGGATGTGGGCGCCGACCTCGCTGCCTTTTTCGAGGATGCAGACGCTGAGCTCGCGGCCGGCGGCGTTCGCCAGTTGTTTCAGGCGGATCGCGGCACTCAATCCGGCCGGTCCGGCGCCGACGATCACCACGTCGTAAGCCATGGATTCGCGGCTGCTCATCTTCCTCCCGTCGCGCCTCACACACAGTTCGACTCGTCCGCACTGCCCATTCCTTGACCGCCCCGTCAATGGCGAGCGAGAGTCTGCGCCGTGGGCGGGGACATGGAATCGATCGGCATTGCCGAGGCGCGCAGCGCATTAGCCTGGTGGCTCGAGGCCGGGGTCGATGCCGCGATCCAGGAACAGCCGCGCGACTGGCTCAAGGCCCCCGAATCCCGGATCGTCGCGAAGTCGCCACCCGCATCGACGGCCGTCCCGAACCTCGTCCAGCCCGCGCATGAGACGCTTGCAGAGCTGCAGCATTGGCTCGCGAGCAGCATGGAGCTGCCGCTGGCCAGTTCCACCGCCAAGCGCATCCTTCCCAAGGGGCCGGAGCAGGCGGCGATCATGCTGCTGAGCGACGCGCCGACGAGCGGGGACTGGATGGCGGGCCAGCCGATCGGCGGCGACGGCTGGGAGCTCACCAAGCGCATGCTCGCGGCGATCAACATTCCCGCCGACCAGGCGTACAGCGCCTCGCTTTCCTGCTTCAACATGCCAGGCGCACGGCTGACCCCCGCCGACCGCGAGGCCTGCGCCGAGATAGCGCGCCGTCACATCCGTCTGGCCAAGCCGAAGCGCCTGCTGCTGTTCGGCGGCGCCGTGACCCAGGCCTTGCTCGGCAAGCCGCTTCCGACGGCGCGCGGCCACGTCCACAAGATCGAAGGCGTCCGCACAGTTGCGACCTTCGACCCCCGCGAGCTGGTTAAGCAACCCTCAAACAAGTCGCTGGCATGGAAGGATTTGTTGCTGCTGATGGAGGATGAATCTTGAAGGCGGGTCTGTTTGCGTCTGGAGCCCTGGTCTGGGCCGTGCCGCTGTTCGCGCAGGTCGCGCCCGATCCCCTCGCCCCATTGCCCTCGACCCCGGCGCCCGCCGCGCAACCCGCCGCGACGGCCCGGCCGGAGCAGCCAATTGTCACCGAGGCCGTTCCTCCGCCCGCCGGCGTCCGCGTTCCGAACGACTGGCGCGGCGTGTTCGACGCGATCGACGCGGGCAACTGGGCGTCGGCGCGCGCCGGGATCGCGGCCCTGCCGCAAAGCGTGCTGACGCCGGTCGCCAAGGCCGAGCTGTACACCGCCAAGGGATCGCCGGTCGTCGACCTCGCCTCACTCCAGGCGCTCATCGCCGAAGCGCCCGAGCTGCCGCAGGCCGAGCAGCTTGCCGCGCTGGCGGTCAAGCGCGGAGCGATCACGCCGCCACTGATCGTGCCCGAGAAGCCGATTTACAACATCGGCTCGGCGCCGATCCGCTACAAGGCGCATCCTGTGGAGGGCGAGCCATTCGCCGACCAGCTTCGCGCCTTGCTCGATACTTTGATCAAGCAGGACAACGCAGCGGGCGCGGAAGCGCAGCTGCTGACCTATGCGCCGCAGCTGTCGGTCGAAGCGCGGGCGGAAGCGGGCCAGCGTGTGGCCTTTGCCTATTACGTCCTCGGCCTTGATCTCGACGCCCGGCGAGTCGCCGATACCTGGCGGCAGGGCGCGACCGGCGAATGGGCGAGCCAGGCGGCCTGGATATCGGGCCTCGCCTCGTGGCGCCTCGGGGATTGGAATACCGCGTCGACCGCCTTCCAGCAGGCGGCGCAGCTGGCCCAGCAACGCGAGCTTCGCGCCGGCGGCTATTATTGGGCCGCGCGGGCCGAGCAGGCGGCGGGCCGGCCGCGCGCGGTCGAGGGCTTGCTGAGATCCGCTGCATCGGCCGACGAATCGACCGAAAGCTTCTATGGGCTGCTCGCCCGCGAGACCTTGGGGATGACGACCCGGCTCGCCCGCGATCCATTCACCGGCTTCGATCCGCCGGTCGACCGGCTGCCCAACGTCCAGCGCGCGGTCGAGCTGGCGAAGATCGGCGAACCGGCGCTGGCCGAGGAAATGCTCCGCAAGCAGGCCAAGATCGGCGCCGTCGGCGAGCATCACGCGCTGATTCAGGTCGCCAAGAGGCTCGATCTTCCCGCCGCGCAGCTGTGGCTTGCCGACAATGGCCAGTGGGGCGCGAGGTCGGATTCGACCGATCGCTACCCGAAGCCGGCGTGGCGGCCGCTCAACGGCTGGCGGGTCGATCCCGCTTTGGCCTTCGGACATATCATCCAGGAATCCGCATTCCGCCGAACCGCCGTCAGCACCGCCGGTGCCGTCGGGCTGATGCAGGTGCTTCCGGTCACTGCCCAGCAAATGGCAAGCAGCCGCGGCCTGCCCTATTCGCGCTCCAGCCTCACCGATCCCAGGTACAACCTCGAATTCGGGCAGAGCTTCATCGAACTGATGCGCGGCTCGTCAGGAACCGCCGGCCAGCTTCCCCGCGTGATCGCTTCCTACAATGCCGGCCCGCTGCCCGTCGCGCGCTGGGCAACGATCAACGACAAGGGCGATCCATTGCTGTGGATCGAGTCCATTCCTTATTGGGAGACTCGCTATTACGTCCCGGCCGTCCTTCGGAACATGTGGGTCTACCAAGGGCTCAACGACGAACCGACCGACACGCTCACGGCAATCGCCGAGCATCATTGGCCGATCCTGCCCACGGGTTCGATCGCCGCAAGCCATTAGTCAGAGCCCCCCGAACGGCGAACCGTCCGGGAAGCTCTATCCTCCTTCTCGCGAGTAGCCTCGTTTAGCCGCGCTCACCCTTTTGCGCCGGTGGCGGCGGCGGAGGCGGCGGCGGCGGCGGAACCGGGCAAGTGTCGGTCGCCGGGATCACGCTGCCGTCCGGGCAGGTCTGCGTCGCCGGAGGCGGCGGCGGGGGTGGCGGAGGCGGCGGAGGGGGAGGCGGAGGCGGCGGAGCTGCCGCTGCACCGAAATTGTACATCAGGCTCAGGAGCAGGCTGTGCGACGCGAAATGGTCATCGAAAGCGCCCGTGACCGCGGCCGTCCGCGTAAACGTCACGTTGGTTGAACCCGACGCCGTGCCGCCCGGCGGCGGCACATTGGCAACGGCCGCCGTCCTTGTCGAACCGGCGAACGTCGTTCCGGTCGGAATGAAATTGAGGTGCCCGGTTCGGAAGTAACGGTACTTCAGTCCAATATCGATGCTCGAACTGATCGGATACCGTGCTTCGGCAAGCAGCTGCCACGCGAATTTGCCCTGGCTATCCCCAAACTCTTTCACGCGGGCATAGCCAACGCCGCCGCCGACCGAGAAATTGATGCTGTCATCACGGCCGAAATCGAGCAGGCCGTTGACCATGCCGGACCAGACGCTGACGTTATTACGGAGGTTGAACGACGACGGGTTACCGGTTGGAAACACGAAATCGGTGCCGGTCGTGCCGGCCGGATTGAGAGCCGCCGTCACTGCGGTGCCGAACAGCGTGTCCTGGGTGAACTGCTTGATCTTCGACCTCTTATAGCCGAGTTCCCCTTCGAGGCGGAACATGCCGAGGTCGTATCCCCCGATGACGTCGACGTCATAGCCGTTCTTCCACTTCACCTGCGAACCGCCGGTGACCGTCGCGGGCGGAGTGGCCAGACCCGCCGGAAGCGTGCCAACCAGCCCGGTTCCGGGCGCCGGGGCCGCGGTTCCCGCTGCCGGGGACTGCGCGGTCTGGCTGAAGGTCGAAGTGAAGAACCCGCTCTGGCTCTGCGGGAACAAGATGCCGCCTTCGATCCCAACATAGCCGGAACCGTCGCGGGCCACGGCCGGGGTGGCGATCATGATCGTTGCTGCGGTCGCAAGCAGGAGTCTGCGCATGCTGAATCCTTTCCTCGATAGTCGGACGCAGCGCGCAACCGACTGTCGGGTCCAAAGTTGCAGATCTGTGTCTGCTGGCCGACTATTGAATTATGAGTGTGGCTCATGGGCAACACCGGCTTATCGGATCACTCCGATAACCTGCTGGAAAACCATGAAAAATATAACCACGCTAGGCCATTGCCGTCTTTGGGCAGAAAAGCTCGCCGATGCCGCCGAGTTCACTTGCTCACCCATTCTCAGATCTCTTCATGTTCTTGTAATGTTCTCTTTGTTGCGTAGAATCCACCTATGCCGGTCGAGTCGAGCCATGGACGCGGGGCGAACCGCAACCCCGTGTCGGCCCGTTTCAATCTCCCGGGGCGCAGCCTTGACGGCGAATGGCTCGACCAGGTCGAAGCGCTCGACGGCGTGCCGAAGCGGCGGACGACGGTCACCGTCGAGCGGCCCAAGTCGATCCTTACTCGCAACAGCTCGCCGGACATCGGCTTCGACCGTTCGATCAACGCGTATCGCGGCTGCGAGCATGGCTGCATCTACTGCTTCGCGCGGCCAACCCACGCCTATCACGACCTCTCGCCGGGCCTTGATTTCGAGTCCCGGCTATTCGTGAAGCCCGATGCGGCGCAGCTGCTTCACGCCGCGCTGTCGCGGCCGGGCTACGACTGTCGCCCGATCGCGATGGGGACCAACACCGACCCTTATCAACCGATCGAGGAACGCTGGCGGGTGACCCGTTCGGTCGTCGAGCTGCTCCTCGAGACGCGCCACCCCTTCACCATCACCACCAAGTCGGACCGCGTGCTTCGCGACCTCGACTTGCTGGTGCAAGCGGCGGAGCTGCGGATCGCGGCGGTGGCAATCTCGGTAACCTCGCTCGACCCCGGGATCGCGCGGACGCTCGAGCCGCGCGCCCCGCAGCCGCGCAAGCGGCTTGCCGCGATCAAGGCGCTGAACGATGCCGGGGTCCCCTGTTCGGTTGCCATCGCTCCGGTCGTTCCGCAGATCACCGATCACGAACTCGAGCATATTGTCCAGGCGGCGGCGGAAGCCGGGGCGGCCGGAGGCTTCTATCTGCCGGTCCGGCTGCCGCACGAGGTTGCGCCTTTGTTCCGTGCCTGGCTCGACGAGCATTTCCCCGACCGCGCCGCCAAGGTGATGGCGACCATCCGCTCGCTTCGCGGAGGACGGGACAATGATCCCGATTTCTTCAGTCGGATGCGCGGCCAGGGTCCCTGGGCCGACCTGCTTCGCACGCGGTTCGCGATCGCGGCGAAGAAATATGGCCTTCGAAATGCCCGGTTCGGCCTGCGCACCGACTTGTTCCGGCAGCCCGAAGGCGACCAGATGCGGCTGCTTTGATCGATGGAACGGTGAATTTAATCGATGCGCACAGATGACAGGAGCAAACCGGCTGCTAGGTCTCGGGTCATGAAAAGGACACTGCTTGCGTGCCTATCGCTCGGCGCTGCCCCTGCCCTCGCGCAGACGTCGATCACGACCTTGCCGCCGCCGGTCGCGGTCGACCCAACAGTTGCCGCGTTGCGCGACGAAGCGCTCAACAATGACCATTATGCGTGGGACATCGCCGAAGGACTGACGACTGAAGTCGGCCAGCGACTGGCCGCGACCGAGGCCGAGGCGCGGGCCCGCGACTGGGCGGTCAAGCGCCTGACGGCGATGGGCTTTGCCAACGTGCATGTTGAGCCCTTCACCATGCCGATCTGGACCCGCGGCGCCGAGAGCGCGGAGATCGTCTCGCCTTTCCCGCAGAAGCTGGTGGTGGCGGCGCTGGGCTACAGCGGCTCGACCGGTCCCGCGGGAGTGACCGGGGAAATCGCTTATTTCGACAGCGTCGACGCGCTTCGCCTCGCCCCCGACAGCGCCGTTCGCGGCAAGATCGTTTTCATCGATCATCACATGGCGCCGACCCAGGACGGTTCGGGCTACGGCCAGTTCGGCGCTCCGCGGCGCCAGGGACCGACGATCGCGTCGCTGAAAGGTGCGATCGGCATCGTCGTGCGCTCGATCGGCACCGACCATCACCGCAACCCGCACACCGGCATCCAATATTTCACCGACGGCGCCAGGCCGATCCCCGCCGGTGCGCTGTCGGTCCCCGACGCCGAGCAGCTGGTGCGCATCCTCCGGCGCGGGATGCCAGTGGTCATGCACCTCACCCTCGTCAGCCAACGCCACGAGGATGGCCGATCGGGCAATGTCGTCGCGGAAATTCCCGGACGCGATCCCAAGACGCCGATCCTGCTTATCGGTGGCCATCTCGACAGCTGGGACCTCGCCACCGGAGCGATCGACGATGCCTCGGGAGTGGCGATCATGACCGCGGCGGCCAGGCACATCATGGACGCCGGACGTCCGCTCCGGACTATCCGCGTCGTCTGGTTCGGCGCCGAGGAGCCCGGCGGCTTTGGCGGCAAGGCCTTTGCCGCGGCGCACGCCAAGGATTCATACGCCATTGCCGGCGAGAGCGACCTCGGCGCGGACCGAGTCTGGCGCTTCAGCACCAAACTCTCGAGAAGCGATCCGGCAGCTTATGCTCGGCTCACTGCCGCGCTTGCCCCGCTCGGAATCGTCAAGGACGATGACGGCAAAGCCGACGGGACCGACGTCGAGCCGACGATCGACGCCGGAGCGCCGTGGATCACGCTCAACCAGGACGCGATCCGCTATTTCGATTACCACCACACGCCCGACGACACGCTCGACAAGATCGACCCCGTGCAGCTCAGGCAGAATGTCGCGGCATGGACGGCGGTGCTAGCGACGCTCTCGGGTGGAATCGAGCCGGGACCGAAACAGCCCAAGCGGCGTTGAACATTCCAAAACAAGGGAGGAACCCAATGCGAATTCTCATCGTCGCGCCCGCGCTATTGCTGCTTGGCGCCTGCAACGTGAGCAAGGAAGGCAATGCGGTAACGGTCCAGTACGACCAGAACACCGCCCAGAACACGGCGGCCGACATCGGCAACGCCGCCCAGAACATCGGCACGGACATCGGCAACGACGTCAAGAAGACCGCCGACAAGCTGCAGAATACCGACATCGACGTGAAGGTCGGCAAGGACGAGCATACCGACACGACGACTAGCACGACGAACACTACCGAGAAGAAGTAAGCCTTGAGCCGCGCCCAGCTCGAATGAACCCGGCGCGGCTTAAGTCCGTCAAGGGCGCTCGAGCTCGTCCACGATATTGTTGGCGCCGTACACCTTGCGCAGTGCCTCGCTGACCGCGGCCGTCGATACCGCGACCGAGCGGTTGTTCGCCGGATCATACCCGTAGTCGCCGCCAATCGAGTGGATATTGCCGTCGAAGATGGCGCCGATCACCTCGCCATTGGCATTGATGAGGGGCGAACCCGAATTCCCGCCGATGACGTCGTTGGTCGTCGAGATGTCGAATATCGTGTTCGGATTCAGCTTGCCCTTCGCCGCAACCCACCGCGGGTCGAGCTTGAAGGGATCCTGACCGGTGGCGCGCTCGTAAAGGCCCGCGAAGTTGGTGAAGGCGGGCACCTGGCGGCCCTTTTCGTTCCATCCGGCAATCTGCCCGTAGGAGAGTCTTAGAGTGAAGGTGGCATCCGGATAGACGCTTGTGCCGAAAGCCGCGAACCGCGCCTTGGCCAGCGCTTCGGAAGCCGCTGTGATTGGGCCGTCCACCTTCTCGTTCCAGGCCGTGAGCAGCCGGCGCGCGTCCGGGTCAATCCTGATCAAATATTGGATCATCGGATCGCTGGACGCCTTCACCGCCGCCCAGCCACCGTTCCACAGGGCCTTGCGAAGAGCCCCATCGCCGAGCTTCGATGCCGCGAGCTGAGCCGACAGCTGCTCGGGACTGTTCCGGCCAAGCAGCAGCTTGGTGCTGGGATCATCGGCTGTAAGATACTCGCGCGCCTTGCTCAGCCAGAATTCCAGCGTCTGCTGCTCGAGCGAACGATAGACCGGAACCGGGTCGAGAATCTGCTTCTCGAGCAAGGGAAGCCGGGAATCCGCATAGCCCGGGAGGCGCTCCGCCGATGGCTTTGCTCTCTCCGCGGCCGCTCGAACCAGCGACTTGGCGTAAACGAACAGCTGCGATCCGGTCGGCCCGCGCTCCACGAAGGTATAGGGCAGGTAGAGATCGCGCATCTGCTGGGTCGCACCGGCGATCGTGCCCCAAGGATCGGGGGTTCCTGCTGCCGCGAGCGCCTGTTGCGCGGCGGGGTTCCCTCGAAGCGCCGCCTCGTCGCGCGCCTTGGCGGCGAGGAAAGCATCGTCGTTCAACGTGAACAGCCGGCCGAAATAGACCTTGTAGCTGTTCTCGAGACCGAACAGCAGATCCTGGGCGATGCGGCGATTTTCCGGATTCTCCTCGCTGAACCGGACCAGACGCCCTCGAAGTTCGGAAAAGCGCAGAGCGGTAACCGGCAATGTAAGCTCACGTTGCGCCGCCAGCTGCGCCATCGTTAGCTGCCGGTCTGTTCCGCCCGGATTTCCCGCGACGAACACCGGCTCTCCATCGCGCGGCGGCGACGAGTTCCACTTGAGGTGATCAGGAGTCTTTACCGGGATGCCGTTTTCGTAAAGCCGCACGAAGGCTGAATCGAGATCGTATCTCGGGAAGTTGAAGTTATCCGGGTCGCCGCCGAAGAAGGCGGTCTGGACTCCGGGCGACAAGATCAATCGCACGTCCGAATATTTGCGGTACTTGTACAGCTTGTACTGGCCGCCGTGATACAGGTTCACGACCTGACAGCGGTTCAGCGCCGTGTCGGGACAGCCCTGTTTCTCGATCGTGCTGGTGACTGCCGTGCGCGCCTTTACCAACGCATCTCCGGCGAGGCCTTTGCCAGCGGCAGTGACTTGCGGCGTGACATCGCTGATCGAAGTCAGGATCTCGGCCTGCATCCCCGCGCACTTGCGTTCCTCGGATGCATTGAGGGCCGTATAACCGTGGGTGTAATAATCGTGGCCGATCGAGGACAGGTCCTGCGCGCACGCCGCGACACAATGATTGTTGGTCAGGACAAGCGCATTGCCACTAACGATCGAGGCGGAGCATCCGGTCGAAAGCCGCACCGCGTTATTGCGCACATGATCGAGCCAGGCCTGGGTGATGTCGACGCCATATTTCGCGCGGACCTTGGCTGACGGGAAATTGTCGAAGGTCCACATCCCTTCGTCGGCAAATGCCGGCGAAGCGCAAAGAACAGTGGCGAGCAGATACGCGGTCGATTTCATGACATCCCTCCTGTCACGGAGGTGATGCAGCAACGGCGAGCCGCCCGCAACGGCGACGAGACGCGGGCTAGTGACGGATGGTCGGGGAGACAGGATTCGAACCTGCGACCCTCTGCTCCCAAAGCAGATGCGCTACCAGACTGCGCTACTCCCCGATCATTCGGGCCAAAGTGGTTACTTTGGCCCGGAGCAAGACGGAAGAAGAAAGGAAGCTCCTATTCTCCTCCTCGATCGAAGTGCCACTTCGATCGAAATCCCGGTGGGCCCGGCAGGATTCGAACCTACAACCTAGCCGTTATGAGCGGCCGGCTCTACCGTTGAGCTACAGGCCCTCCCCGGCACGGCCGAGATAGACGGACCGGCCGCGTCCGCCAAGGCTCAGGCGCGCGGAAACGCGAGCGCGAAGGAATCGCGGCTCGCGGTCAGATCGCCGCCCGCAATCCTGGCCAGCCCGCGCGCGAGCCGCAGCGAGAACCCACCCCGCGCGTCATCGCCTTGCCTGGCATCGAACAGCTCGCTGTCGCTGACGCCGCGCAGCGAGACCGGACGGCCGACGGCGATCCGGGCCATATCGATCGTGCTTTCGGCCGCCAGCTGCAGCCGCTCCCCGCGCTCAGCCTGTTCGGCGAGCGCGCTGAACAACCGGAACAGGAGCCGGTCGGCAAGCTCGGGCTGGACCGCCGCCGCAACCTCCTGACGGGGACGGACGACGTCAAGCGCCGCGCCGCGCCGCGCCGCGATTTCGCGCAATTCCGGCGCCTCGCGCTCGATCAGCGCTCCGAGATCGATCCGCTCGCGCCTCGCGCCACTCGCCGAATGGACTTTCGCGGCAAAGTCGAGGTCGTCGATCGCGGTCAACAGAAGCCGCGCCTGACGGACGATCTCGCCTGCCCGCTCGCGATAGCCGCGATCGGCGGGGCCCAGATATTGCCCCTCGATGATCTCGGCGAAGCCGATGATCGCGTTGAGCGGAGTTTTGATCTCGTGGACCAGCTCGCGGAGCGAATCCGGATCGGCGAGCAGCTCAGGCATTGTCTGAGCCAAGGCTGGACTCGGCGGGGACTCGCGCAACGCGACCCCGCGATAGCCGGCAAAGCGGCCGTCGGCGGGCTCGAACGCCGGGACTCCGCTGATCTTCCAGTCGCCTGATACCGGCCCCTCGCCGGCAACGGTGAGAAGCGCGTCGCGGAACGGCGCGCGGACCGCGAGGGCCCGCACCACCTCGGGATCGACCAGCCCGCCTTCGCCCTCATGTGGACGGGCGAGCGAACGCCCGACCAGCGCTCCGCGGGGCGCTCCTTCGACCCAGGCGATCTCGCCGCCGGGACCGCATTCCCAGCGGAACAGGGCGGGGGAATCGTTCGGCAGGGCAACGCCCTCGGGCGAGGTCGGGACCGGCAGCGACCGCAAGCGCCGTCGGCGCTCGATCCGCTCGACTACTTCGTGAAGCGACGGAGAGGATGGGGCGGGAGCGGCTACGGGTGCCGTTTCGGCGGGTGCGGCGGGCGCCGGCGCGACGACGAGCGGTTCGGCGGAAGCCGCTTCGGTCCTGCCTTGCGCCTCGGCCTTGAATTCGGGGTGCAGGGTCTGGATGAAACGCCGGGTCTCCGGATCGGCGGCTTGCTGAAGCGCCGACCACTGGCTCGGATCCAGGGTTGCGGCGGCGAGAACCGGAGCCGACACCGCGAGGCTGTCCGAGGCGAAATATTCGAGCAGTCCGAGCGGCAACGGAAGCGCCGCGACAGCTCTCGCCGCGGCGGCGCGGAGCGGTTCCTCGACGTTCGGAGCTTCGGTCCGGATGGCTTCCAGCGCCTGGGCGACGATTGGGCTGGTGCCGAGCGCACCGGCGCGCGCGACAAGATCGACCAGCTGGCGCCACCGAACCGCCGCATCGTGACGGTCCTCGGCCGGCTGGTTCAGGACGGTCAGCAGACGATCATCGAAGCGCACTGGCAGCTGGTTTCCCTAGGACACACCCTTCGTGTCGCCCTACGCGCGCATTTACAATCCGCTAAGCAAGATACGCTTAACCATCCCGTAACGAGACAGCCGCAACAACTGATGCCGCCGCTTCAGGCTTTCTGGTTGAGATAGGTCAGCCAGAACTTGGCAATCTCGCCGCGCGGCCCAGTGACCGAGTTGAGCGCGGCCGTCGCCCCGGCCTTGTCGCCCGCGCGGGTCAGGGCCATGCCGATGTGCAGGTTGGCGACCGACGTATCGACGCCCGGCTTGCCCATCGACATTTTGTAAAGCTCAACCGCCTTGGCGTAATCGCCCATCGCATAATAACGATCGCCGATCCTGAGCAGCGCCGTGCCATTGACTGCAGCCTTGGTCGCCGCTGCTAGGTCGGCGGCGGTGGCCTTCGGTTTGCCCTTCAGGCCCGAGGTGAGATCGTTGTACTCCGAACCCGCGGGATTGATCAGCTTCGCCGCGACGCCGGCATCATAGGCTGCCTGAGCCTCGTTGAAATTACCTTCCGCCGCGGCGGCGCGAGAATATTGCGCATATTGTGGGCCGGTTAGCGAGCCGGTCAGCGCCATCAGCCGATAGAGGTCCATCGTACCTTCCACGTCAGGGTGGTTGAGATTGCGATAGATGGCGATCGCATCGCTCCAGCTCGCGGGGGTGGGATAGGCCGCGACCCACTGCCGGGCGAGCTCGACTGCCGAAGGCGATTGCTGGTCATAGGCGATGGACACCGTGCGCTTGAGCAAATTCTCGTCCGGCTTTTGGCCAGCAGCTGTCGTCATCTGGATCGCGCGCTGGAAGGCGGCTGCCGCCTCTGCTTTCTGGCCCGCAGCAAGGCGACTCTCGCCGAGGAGTTCCTCGGCGTTGATATCGTCGGGATTGAGCTGGAGGGCATGGGTGTAAGCGGCCACGGCACGATCGTATTGCTTGGCGTTGTAGAAGGAGCCGCCGACGCCTCTGTAAATCTTTGCGAGGTTTGCCTGATCGGCCAGCCCTGTGGCGGCCATCGCGTCGGCCGCCGTCGCAACCATATTAATGTCGTTCGCTTTGGCAGCCGCCTGCAGCTGGAATTGCGCGATCAGGTAGTGATCCTGCGGCGTGCTCGCGACCGCCTGCGCCGCCGCAACCTTCGCCGGGATGTTTGCCGTGTCATTCGCCTTGACCGCGGTCTGGAGGTCGATCAGCGCCTTCAGCGCCTTCGGCGAAGGCTTGATCTGCGAACCCGCCGGTTGCTGCTGCCGCGGCGGCTGACTGGCCTGCGGCCGAACCCCCGTATCGCGCATCGGCGGGCCGCTGCTGCCATAGCCCTGAGCGAGGACCATCGTGGACGGAGCGGCGGTGAGTACAAGCGCGGTCCTGATAATGAGCTTCATGGGCCAGTTTCTCCTGTCGCGGCGGGCGGCCGGCCGCGAATACCGCGGCGCCTTAAACCCTGATTGAGGCAAGGCCAAGTGACATGGCATCTTCGCTCTGAACGCGCTTTGAACCGTTTGATTTCGTTCAGAAAGCGGGGCCTTTTGAATGGGTCGTCAAATGCTTTCCTCGCGCGCGCGGGCGCGCGGGGTGGCGCTGACGCCAAACAGTCTCTAACTAGGGATCGAAGGGGGCAAGTGGCGTAACGCCGCAATCCCTCGCGCTCCACCCTTGTTCAGCAGGACCGTTTCTTGGCCACTCAGCCCCCGATCGACGACAACATGACTCCTCCGCCGTCCGACAACGACATCGCGCCGATCTCGATCGTCGAGGAGATGAAGACCTCTTACCTCGATTATGCGATGAGCGTCATCATCAGCCGCGCGCTGCCTGACGTTCGCGACGGCCTGAAACCGGTCCACCGCCGCATTCTCTACGCCTGCCAGGAAGCGGGCTACGTCGCTGGGCGACCGTACCGCAAGTCAAGCCGCATCGTCGGCGACGTCATGGGTAAATACCACCCGCACGGCGACAGCGCGATCTACGATGCCCTCGCCCGGATGACGCAGGACTGGTCGATGCGCGTCCCGCTGATCGACGGCCAGGGCAATTTCGGCTCGATGGACCCCGATCCCCCGGCGGCGATGCGCTACACCGAGGCGCGGCTGGCCAAGGTCGCCAATTTCCTGCTCGGCGATATCGACCGCGACACGGTCGACTTCACTCCCAATTACGACGCGTCGGAACGCGAGCCGCAGGTCCTCCCTGCCCGCTTCCCCAACCTGCTGGTCAACGGTGCCGGCGGGATCGCGGTTGGAATGGCGACCAACATCCCGCCGCACAACCTCGGCGAGGTGCTCGCCGCCTGCCGCGCCTACATCGACGATCCGGCGATCAGCTCCGAAGCTTTGATGGAGCATGTGAAGGGGCCGGACTTCCCGACCGGCGGATTCATCCTCGGCCAGGCCGGCATTCGCGGCGCTTACACGGCCGGACGCGGCTCGATCCTGCTTCGCTCGCGCCACCATGTCGAAGAAGGACGCGGCGACCGTCGCTCCATCGTCCTCACCGAAATTCCCTACCAGGTCGGCAAGAATGGGCTGGTCGAAAAGATCGCCGAGGCCGCGAAGGACAAGAGGATCGAGGGTGTTTCGGACATCCGCGACGAGTCCAATCGCGAGGGCGTCCGCGTCGTCATCGACCTCAAGCGCGACGCCACTCCGGAAGTCGTCCTGAATCAGCTGTGGCGGCACACGCCGGCCCAGACCAGTTTCCCGGCCAACATGCTCGCCATCCGCAGCGGCCGCCCCGAAACACTGACGCTGCGCGACTTCATCGAAGCGTTCGTCAAGTTCCGCGAGGAAGTAATCACGCGGCGCGCGAAGTTCGAGCTGTTCAAGGCCCGCGAGCGTGCCCACATCCTGCTCGGCCTTGTCGTCGCGGTCACCAATCTCGACGAGGTGGTGCGACTGATCCGCGGGTCCGCAAGCCCCGCCGTCGCCCGAGAGAGGTTGCTCGAGCGCGACTGGCCGATGGAGGAAATCCGCCCCTACATCGCGCTGGTAGAAGCGGTCGAGCCGCAGAAGGCCGAGAAAACTTACCGGTTGTCCGAGGCGCAGGTGAAGGCGATTCTCGAGCTTCGCCTCCATCGCCTGACCGCGCTCGGCCGCGACGAGATCGGCAACGAGCTCGAAGGCCTGGCGAAGAATATCGGCGAGCTGCTCGAAATCCTGGCGAACCGTGCCCGCCTTTATGAGGTGATGCGCGAGGAGTTCGATGAGGTGGAAGCCGAGTTTGCGACGCCTCGGGTCTCCGAGCTTGCCGCCGCCGTGGACGGCATCGAGGACGAGGACCTGATCGAGCGCGAAGACATGGTCGTGACGGTGACCATGGAAGGCTACATCAAGCGCTCTCCGCTCGCCGTCTTCCGCGAGCAGAAGCGCGGCGGCAAGGGCCGCGCCGGGATGGCGACGAAGGAAGAGGATGCGGTGACCACCCTGTTCGTCACCTCGACCCATAACCCGGTGCTGTTCTTCTCGAACCTCGGGCGGGTCTATCGGATGAAGGTGTGGCGATTGCCCGAAGGCGGCCCCAACACCCGCGGCCGTCCGATGGTCAATCTGCTTCCTCTGGCGGAGGGCGAAGTTATCTCGACCGTGCTCCCGCTGCCCGAGGACGAGGCCGAGTGGGGCACGCTGCACATCATGTTCGCGACCGCCCATGGCACGGTCCGGCGGAACAGCATGGCGGCGTTCACCAACATTCCGACCGCCGGCAAGATCGCGATGCGCTTCGGCACGAGTCCGGCGGAGGAGGTCGACCATGCGGGTGAGGTCAGCGAGGAA
>Ga0157369_10002397_pt1 | contig 22522 bp, 17 predicted proteins | sample C25metaG_FD_113461 | JGI IMG/M metagenome (GOLD analysis project Ga0157369, IMG submission 113461) | Corn rhizosphere microbial communities from Kellogg Biological Station, Michigan, USA - C2-5 metaG | ecosystem: Host-associated > Plants > Roots > Rhizosphere > Soil | place: USA: Michigan...
ACAAGGGCATCGCGTGGGATCAGAGCCCGCTCTTCAAGCAAATTTACGAGCAAGAGTACGGGCAGCTTGGCGGCGAACCGTATGGCTGCCTCGTCGCCGATTACTACTTCGACCACACGCCGCCCGATGTCGATCTGCTCGGCTCGATTGCGAAAGTCGCGGCGGCAGCGCATACGCCGTTCATCGCCGGCGCCGCGCCCTCTGTGCTGCAAATGGAGTCGTGGCAAGAACTCGCCAATCCGCGCGATCTCACGAAAATCTTCACGCAGAACCTCGAATACACCGCATGGAATTCGCTGCGTAATACCGAGGACGCGCGCTACGTCGGTCTAGCGATGCCGCGCTTCCTCGCGCGTCTTCCGTACGGCGCGAAAACCAACCCCGTCGACGAATTCGATTTCGAGGAAGCCACCAACGGGTCCGATCACAGCCGTTACGGATGGGCGAACGCGGCCTACGCCATGGGCGTGAACATCAACCGCTCGTTCAAGCTATACGGCTGGTGCTCGCTGATACGCGGCGTCGAATCGGGCGGCACGGTGGAGAACCTGCCATGCCATACGTTCCCGACGGATGACGGCGGCATCGACATGAAGTGCCCGACCGAGATCGCGATTTCGGATCGTCGCGAGGCGGAGCTCTCGAAGAACGGGTTCATCCCGCTCGTGCATCGCAAGAATACCGATCACGCGACGTTTATCGGCGCGCAGTCGCTGCAAAAGCCGGCGGAGTACCACGACCCGGACGCCACCGGCAACGCGAACCTATCGGCTCGTCTTCCGTATCTCTTCGCCTGTTCGCGCTTTGCGCATTACCTCAAGTGCATCGTGCGCGACAAGATCGGCGCGTTCAAAGAACGCGAGGACATGCAGCGCTGGCTCAACGAATGGATCATGCATTACGTCGATGCCGATCCAGCCAACTCATCGCAGGACACCAAGGCGCGTCGGCCGCTGGCGGCGGCCGAGGTGCTCGTCGAGGACGTGGAAGGCAACCCCGGCTATTACCAGGCGAAGTTCTTCCTGCGCCCGCACTTTCAGCTCGAAGGCCTCACGGTTTCCCTGCGTCTCGTCACCAAGCTTCCTTCGATCAAGGAAGCGGCGTAACGGCGCGGGGAGGACCGCTGCGCAGCTAAGCATCCACCAATTTATTCATTCGTTTGACCGGAGTCTGGCGGCGTCGACACGACGCTGACGGGCTGCGGCCGTTTGTCATCAACTTCAAGGAGTGTTGAGATGGCGCAGGACATTTTTCTAAAAATCGACGGCATCAATGGCGAGTCGCTCGACGACGCGCACAAGGACGAAATCGAGATTCTCAGTTGGGAGTGGGAAATCCAGCAGGAGTCGTCGATGCATTCGGGCAGCGGCGGCGGCGCCGGCAAGGCCACCGTCAAGGATCTGACGTTCGAGCACAACATCGACCGCGCGAGCCCGAACTTGATGAAGTACGCGCTCACGGGCAAGCACATCAACGAAGCCGTGCTCGTGATGCGCAAGGCAGGCGGCAACCCGCTCGAGTATCTGAAGATCACGATGAACGACGTGATCGTCACGCGCGTGAAGCCTTCCGGTAGCCGGAGCGATGCCGAGAAGAGCCGCGAGGCCGTATCGCTATCGTTTTCAAAAGTGAAGCACGAATACGTCGTGCAAAACGCGCAAGGCGGCAGCGGTGGTGCGGTGACGGCCGGCTTCGATATCAAGGGCAATAAGGAAGCGTAAGCGTCGCCGAATGCTCGGCCCCGGCGAAGGCAGCATGCTTTGCGGGGGCCGAGCATCGGAGGGCTCATCGGTTCATTGATTCATTGATTCATTGATTCATTGATTCGTTGATTGACCGGCCGATGGATTTGCCGATTCATCGACTCGCTAGGAAATTTTGCATGCGTTCGTTCTCGACCATCACAGCGTCGTTAGCCGCACTCGTTAGCGTCGCGGCGCTGGCCGGCTGCGTCAGCAGCGCCCCCAAGCCGGAAGTGAAAGAGCCGGTGCGGCTCGAGCTGAAAGTCAGCGCGCTTCCCGGCGTCAACCCGGACGATCAGGGGCGAGCCGAGCCCATCGCCGTGCGCATCTATGCGTTGAAGAACGCCAACGCGTTCAACGAGGCCGATTTCTTCACGCTGCAGAACCGTGACAAGACCGTATTGGCCGACGATCTTCTTAAGCGCGACGAGTTCGTGTTACGGCCCGGCGAGCATCGAACGATCGTCGGTCCCTTTGACCCCTCGGCGACCACGATTGGCGTGCTGGCCGCTTACCGCGATTTGCCGAATTCGGTATGGCGCGTGGTGTATTCGATGCCCGCGACGCAAGAAACCGCTTGGTACCGCTTCTCCAAGCCGAAGCTCAGGCTCGCCATCGATCTCGAGGCCAACGCCATCAAGATCACCGAAGTAAAGCGATGACAAACGTGAAGCAACGAGACGGACGATACATATGAGCTGGTACGCCAAAGTCGCCTGGCAGGAAGGGTTGTTCTTTCGACCGCAGCTGTTTCAACAACAGGAACGCTATTTCGAAAAGTACGCGCATATGCGGGCGGCGCCGCTTTCGCCGTTCTTCTTCGGCTTCACGCACTACGCGATCGATATCGAAGCGCTGGCGTTGGGCAAGGTGATCGTCAAATCGGCCGGGGGCGTGTTCGCGGATGGGACTCCGTTCGACGCGCCGGGCAACACAATATTGCCGCCGCCGTTGACGATCCGGCCCGAGCATCTCGATCAAGTGATCTATCTCGCGGTGCCCGTGCGGCTGCCGAACTGTGAAGAGACGACCTTCGACGATACGTCCGATTCGTTGGCGCGCTATGCCGTATTCGATACCGAGCTGCGCGACACGAATTCGACTGGACTTGGGCCGGAGCAGGTGCAGTTATCGGATTTGCGTTTGCGTCTTTTGCCCGAGAAGGAACTCGGCAACGCGTGGATCGGATTGGCGTTCGCCTGTGTGAAGACGATCCGTTCCGACGGCAGCATCGAACTCGACGACACGCTCGTGCCACCTGTGTCGGGCTACGGGGCGAGCCCGCTGCTCACTAGCTGGGTCACCAAAATCCATGACCTCGCGCGGTTGCGGGCCAATGCGCTGGCGCAGCGGCTCGCCGGGACGGAGGAGACGACCGCAAGCGCCGCGACGGTGAGCGATTACCTGTTGCTGCAGATCTTGAACCGCTACGAGCCGCTGCTGCAGCACTTGCTGCATGTACCGGCCGTCTCTCCGGCTGACGTGTACGCGTTGCTGATTGGCATGGCGGGCGAGCTGTCGACGCATCTGCGTACCGATACGCGGCGGCCGCTTGCGTCGCAGCCGGCGTACCGACATACGGCGCCGTACGCGTCTTTGAAACCCATCGTCGACGACACGCACCGTCTGCTCAACGCGGTGTTGGTGCGCAGCGCGCAAAGCATCGCGCTGAAGGATTTGAGCCATGGCATGCACGACGCGGTAGTCGATCCCGCCGATATGCGCGGATTTTCTGCGCTCGTGCTGGCCGTACATGCCGCGATGCCGCCTGACGTACTGCAACAGCAGTTTCTCGCGCAAGCCAAGGTCGGTCCGTCCGACAAGCTGCCTAGCCTCGTCGGCAGTCATTTGCCGGGTATTGGCCTGCAGGCGTTGCCCGTACCACCACGGCAGATTCCGTTCAACGCGGGCTACATCTATTACGAGCTGACGCGGGGTGGGCCGCTCTGGGAAGAAATCGCTCGCCACGGCGGCATTGCGCTGCATGTGGCGGGGGAGTTTCCGTCGCTCCGGATGGAGCTGTGGGGTGTGCGGTGATATGCGCGTGTCCGACCGAATGATTCATCACCCTTAACACGCCTATCACTCAGCGGCTTGGCAGCGCGATCGCTTGGAAGCGTGCGCTCTTCGGGCGAGTTGAAATCACGGGAGAAGCGGAAATGGCTTTGTTTGATACACCGAGGACGCTGTCAATATCCGGCGCCGCTCTGCCGACGTACGGCGATCAACCGATCCTCACGCCGGTCAAGCTGAGCGGCGGCGAAACGCTTGGCGAGTTGTTCGAGTACACGCTCGAACTAAAAACGCCCGATTCGCTCTCGTTCTCGCCGAGTATCGCGGCGAACATCGATTTGGATAAGCTGATCGGCACCGAGGTGACCGTCTCGATCGAGCTTGAGGGCAAGGGGCATTTCATCCCTGGCCTGCGCGGTAACGCTGGAATGGGGAACATCGGTGCGGGTACGCGAGAGATCACCGGTGTCGTCAGCAGCGCGAGCATCGTGCGGGAAGATGGTCGCACGATCGTGTACGTGCTCACGCTGAGTTCGTGGCTGTGGCATGCGACGAAGAACAAACGACGCCGCATCTTTCAAGACATGACGGTGATCGAGATCACCGATGCGGTGCTCGCCGCGTATATGTTCCCGGTAGATAAACGGCTCACGACGCCGCGGCCGAACAAGGCTTGGCCGAAGCGCGACATTCAGCGTCAGCATGACGAGAGCGATTACACCTTCCTGCAACGCTTGTGGGAAGAGTGGGGCATCTTCTACTTCTTCGAACATAGCGAGGGCAAGCAGCGCTTGGTGCTGTGCAATTCGATCGCTACGCTCAAGCGTCACGGTGAAGCATACGAAACGATTCGCTACGAGCCGCCGAACGGCCGACGTATCGACGAGGAGCACATTCACGAACTATCGGTGCTGCACAGGCTCACGCCGGGGGCGGTGAAGAGCGGCGACTACGACTATACGTTGCCGCACGCCGATCTGACGATTGAGCGCGAGGATCCGCGCGATACGGGATTGGCGAATCAGGAGCATTTCACCTGGGGCGACTACGCGCAGCCTCAGGCGGGGGCGGCGGGTTTATCGGGTGAGCACAACGATCCGCGGCTCGAAGCGCAATATCTGACGATCGTGCAGATGCAAGCATTTCGGTGCCAGGGGTTGAGGGCATGGGGCAGAGGCAATCTGCGCGGGATGATTACCGGACAGACATTCGCGTTGTCGCATTATCCACAGCACGCGGCGAACCGCGAGTATGCGGTGATCGCTAGCAAATTATTGATCGAGGAAGTCGGTGAATCGTCAGGTTCCGGCCAGCGATATTGCTGCGAGACGGAATTCACACTACAGCCGACCAACGAACCGTTTCGCCTGCTGCGGACGATCGAGAAACCGAAGATCGGCGGGCTCGAATACGCAGTCGTCACGTGCCCCGAAGGACAGGAAATCTGGACCGATGCATACGGGCGCGTGAAGGCGCAATTCGCTTGGGATAAGCAGGGCAAGCACGACGAACGATCGAGCTGCTGGATGCGCGTGGCCGCTCCTTGGCAAGGGGATCGGTTCGGTGCGACTTTTCTGCCGAGGCGGGGGCAGGAGGTCCAAGTCGGGTTTATCAACGGCGATCCGGACCTGCCAATTATCGTCGGCAGCGTGGTCAATGCGTTCAATATGCCGTCGCATGCGCTTTCGAACAATCAGGCGCTTTCGGGCGTTCGCAGCCGGGAGATTGGTGGCGGGCGGTCGAATGGTCTTGTCTTTGATGACACCAACGGGAAAATTCAGGTCCAGCTTGGGAGCGATGAAGGAAGCTCGCGGCTGAGCTTGGGCTATATCACGCGCATTGCTGGGCACTCGGGCCGGCAGGACGCACGGGGCCGCGGTGTGGAGTTGCGGACGGACGAGCATGGCGTGTTTCGGGCGGGCAAGGGGATGTTGCTAACGACTGAAGCGCGCACGAACGCGCGAGGCCATATCACGGATATGACCGAAACGGTCGCCCGGCTGGAAGACGCCGAGCGCTGGCAATCCGTCCTTGCTCAGCTGGCCCAGAAGGCTACCGCGCAAGACGCGGCCGATCATCAAGAGACCGTTGCCACGACGCTGGCTAAACAGAACGCCGCGATACGCGGCACTCCCGATGCGACAGATAGGGATGGGTTCCCAGAACTTGATGCAGCGCACGTCGTTATCGCCGGCGCCGCCGGCATTCAGACCACCACTCCGGCCACCACACACATCGCGAGCGGTCAGCACATCGCGCTAACGAGCGGTGAACACATTGCGGCGTCGGCAAACGGGAGCGTCCTCGTCAGCGCGCACGACGCGGTTAATTTGTTCGCGGCGCGCGACGGTGTGAAGGCTGTGGCAGCGGACGGTGACGTTGTCATTCAAGCGCTTCAGAAAGCGATCAATTTGCTAGCGCTGCTCGAAATCAACGTGACGAGCGACACGATCCATATCAAGGCGCAAAAGAAACTCGTGCTCGAAGGGGGAAGCAGCTCCATCGAACTGGAACAGGGCAGCATAAAGAGCGTAACTAGCGGAGCGTGGGTTGCGCATGCGGCTAATCATTTTTTCCCGCAACCGGATGAGGTGCCGGTCGAACTACACGTTCCGAAGGTATGCATCGAGTGCCTGCTGAAAGCCGCAAAGAACGGCTCGTCAGTCGTGCCGCGCCTGTGAGGACGGACGTCATGTCGACCGCACAATGCCCAGAAATTTTATACGGACTCGTTGATGGGGCCCAATACCCGGAGGCGCTCGCTCCGTGGGTGCTCGAGTTTTCACCCGAGACACGGTCGCTTTTTGAAGGGTTGCCCGAGGATGAGGCGGGAAACGCGGCGCCGATCCTTTTCGAAATCGACGATGTCGATAGCGAGTGGGTTAGGCAGATCGATGATATGGATCGCTACCGGCCCTGCCTCACCGTCATGCGTAGCGCCTTGCGCATCGACGAGCTTAAGGTTCATTTGCAACGCTTCCTCTTTGCCGACATCGGGGATGGCATGCAAGTGCTGCTGCGCTTGTTCGATCCCCGTTCACTTGGCTCGATTCTCGACGTTTGTGGTCAAGAAGTGAAAGCGGCGCTCACCCTTCCGATAGAGACGTGGATTTACCGCGGTGGCTATTCGGAATGGCAGAACGTTGAAATCGGGGCGCGCCGGGGTAATTCGGATCCTGAGTCGACGGCTATTTCTCTAAGCGCTCAGCAGCTGGATGAACTAGAGCGCTGCGATGAGCCGTACACGCTGATGAGCGAGCTGGACTTTATCGACGAGGCACAACCCTACGCGACGAGGTACCAGGATTTCATGCGGCGATATGTCGAGGCCGTGAAGTGGAGGCTTGCCCAGCGTGCAGACCGGCAAACGTTTTGTGTGGCTTCGTACCAGTACGGAGAGCGATTCGACGAACACGAGGCGATTCAATTTGCGATTCGGGCGAGCGTCGCGCATGGGACGCCACTGTTGGATGAGTTTCAACAGGTGCCGGCGTATGTCTGGCAGCGGCTGAAAGGTGAATTCGAGCGACGTGCGAATGTGCTTGGTAATGGAGGGGCAGAGGAATGAGCGGACGAGTGTGCAAGCGCGTTGTGGTGCTGTTCCTCGCGGTACTGCTCGTTACCGCATTCGGCTGTTCAGATCGGAACGAGAGCAATCCGTCGGACGTGAGCGGCTTTAACTACACCGATTACTACATCGCAGGATTTCGCATCACTAACGAAGGCCAGGAACTCAGCGCCGGAGGGCCGAACATTTTCCCTAAAAAGGCCGGTGAGGAGCGTTCGGGGGGGGGGCGTCTATGTGTTGTATCGGCATCCCGAGCCGCTGGCGGCCGGGGATGAAGCTTGTCGTTAGGTGGCGACGCGATACACGCCCCTACGATGAGGACCGCAGTGGCGATCAGTGGCTTACGGCGATCACCGAAGTACCGCCGTACGGACCGCGTACGGCTGGTTTTGTGGTGCATTTTCTGCCGGGAGACCGCATTCGAGTGCAGGTCAGGGATGAGGCGGGAATTCTACCGAACATCGATGATCGCGACCCGTACATCGTGCAGGGTGTGCTCGATCTTGAATTGAACAAAGTATGAGGAGGACGTGCATGGAGACGCCTATCTGGAAGCGCTCACTTGCGCTTCTTGTAGCGAGCTTGCTGCTGACACTTATCGGCTGTTCCGACGCGAACGAGAGCAATCCATCGGACGTGAGCGGCTTTAACTACACCGATTACTACATCGCAGGATTTCGCATTACTAACGAAGGCCAGGAGCTGAGCGCCGGAGGGCCGAACATCTTCCCTAAAAAGGCCGGCGCGGAGCGGTCGGGCGGAGGCAAATCCATGTGTTGTATCGGCATCCCGAGCCGCTGGCGGCCGGGGATGAAGCTTGTCGTCAAGTGGAATGTCGACAAAGTACTCGACGGAAAGAGTCTTGGCACTTGGTATACGGCGATCACCGAGGTACCGCCGTACGGACGGCGTACGGCTGGTTTTGTGGTCCATTTTTTGTCGGGAGACCGGATTCGGGTACAGGTCAGGGATGAGGCAGGAATTCTACCGAGGATCGATGACCACGACAGCTACATCGTGCAGGGCGTGTTGGACCCTGAGGAGAATAAGGAGAATGAGCGATGAGCGTAATACGCTGGCCGGAACCGTTTAGCGAGCAAGGCCGTCTGGTTGAAGGCGAAGCTGCTCGAAGGATCGGTAAGAGCGCACTTGCGTGCAATCCGTCGGGCTGTCCGCAGACGTTGCACGTCAATCTTTTTTTTGACGGCACGAATAACAATAAGGACTGGGATACACAAAACAAAGAGAAGCCAACCCATTCCAATGTTGCGAGGCTGTACAACGCTTGTAGTGACGAACACTCTGCCGGAGAGTACGCGTTCTATATCCCCGGCGTCGGCACCCCGTTTCCCGAAATCGGCGAATACGAGTTCAGCTCGATGGGCAAGGCGATGGGGCGCGGCTTCGGCATGCGTGTGGTCTGGGGTTACACGCGCGTCCTGAACGCGCTGCATGAAGCGATGGCGGGTGATGTCTTGTTGTACGACTCCGACTCCCGCGCCTTGTGCGACCTAATCGACAACGAAGTCACCACCTCCAATGAAACGCTGAAAGAAGTCACGCGAGAGATCTCCCGGGGTAGTGCTCTCGTCGGCGCTGTCGCAAGTTCTCCACGGCTCTACTACGGATACAAGTCCAAGGCGGCGCTAGAGCGGCTACACGGCGAGCTGGCTGCGCTTCAAAAGAAGCACGGCAGTCCAGGCGGCCAGCTCAACCGCTCGATCAAGAAAGTGTGGATCAACGTGATCGGCTTCTCACGTGGGGCAGCCTGCGCGCGCGTATTCGTCAACCGTCTCGTCAACACGTGGGCGCGAGGCGGGATGATCGCTGGCGCAATTCCTTACGAAGTCAACTTCCTGGGATTGTTCGACACAGTCGCATCGGTCGGCATTCCCGACACGGTCACGGCGCTGTTGAACCTTGATAAATTGGATGGGCACTGGGCATGGACCGCAAACGGGGCGCTTAACGTACCGCCTTCGGTAAAAAAATGCGTTCACTACATTTCAATTCACGAGCAGCGGATGAGCTTCCCCCTCGATTCCATTCGGGAAGGGGACGCGTACACGGTCGGCGCACCGCGCAGGATTGAGGTGGCTTACCCCGGGGTGCATACGGATGTGGGAGGGGGGTACGCGATCGGTGAAGAAGGCAAATCGCGAGACGGTGAAGGTAGCAAGCTTAGCCAGATCCCCTTGCACAACATGTATATCGAGGCGTTAAAAGCCGGAGTGCCACTGCTTGCGAACGAAGAGTTCAGTCGGGTGGGTAACCTGCAACGAGATTTCATGTTGTCCTCGGACGTCGCCCGCGCTTTCAACGACTGGCTCTCATCGGTCAGTCAAAAGCCGCTCGACAGCGTCGAAACGGCGCTGCGCATCGGCATGGGCCAATCGCTCGCGTGGCGTACCTTGCGCGCGGATATCGGCAATCCGCAAACGTACATCACGGCGCAAGAATTTTTCAAACACGCGAAAGAGGACCCCGTCACGCCGTACGGTTTGGAACAGCGAATTGCGAGCAAGCAAGCGTTCTCCCCCTATCTCGAGAAGCTAAAGCAAGAGAAAACCGAACTCGCGGCCCGCAAAACCGGTTTAGAGATGGCGGCGGTGAGCTTATTCACGATTCCGCCCCTCGCGATGCCCATGAAGAAAATGGCGGACGAACTCGGCGAGCGGATCAATCGGATCGACACCGAGATTCGAGCAGCAGCGGCGGGTAAGCAGAATCGGCCAGGAGAAGGCACGACGGAACTGATGACAAACGATAAAACCGATCTTCTTGAGGCCGCCGAAGAATTCCGTCTCCTGCTGGCGTACCTGCGTCCCGATCAACGGTCACGCTGGCAAGCGTATTGGGCGCGCCCTCCTGCGGACGCGGCCAAATTTACTTCTCTGCCGTACGACAGAGGTTTCGCCATGTTGCAAAACGCGGATGCCTATTACCTGACGGTAGATCGAATGGACCTTGTCACGCACCGTAGGCAAGGCTCCAAAGTGGTCTGGATGTGCAACCGTGATCTAGTTCTGCAAGTGGCTGGCGCGATCGCCGGCTACCAACCGGTTTTGGATTTTGTGCTTGAGCCGCGAGCGGAGATGCTGTCGTTCCTGCTCGAGCACACGTCTCAGGAAGCCGTCACTCAATTGCCGCCGGCCGCCGCTCGGTTATTCGATGACTACATACACGACAGTCGTGCGTGGTTCCGCGCGCCTTATTTCCACGAGTACGCGCCAGGTGGTTACGGATGGGCGCGCACTTTCTTCGTGGGCAACGACAGGCGCGTGCGTCACCTTGGCCTGAAGGCAGGAAACGCGGGCATTGCCGCTGAGCGAGACAAGGAGGCGACGCAAGATCTGGGCAATTTCATCGCGGCGCACTCGGCGACCTTGCAGCCGCCAGTAACAATCGACTTCGACAGCATTCCCCGCATGTAAGCGCACTTTCTCGCGAATAGCACAATGTCCACGAGCATAGCAGTCGTCGGAGACCCAACCGACCATGGCGGCCGGGTCGTCACCGGTTCCGATACACACAAGATACGCGGCAAGAAGATTGCCCGTCTGCACGACCTGGTCGATTGTCCGGAGAAGTATCCGGACGGGCGGCCACATGGAATCAACAAGATCATCGAGGCGCATCCGACGCTCAGCGTCGGCGGCCGCTACGTAGCGTTGCACGGCCATCGTACGGAATGCGGTTGCAAATTGATCGCGACATCAACGGCCAAGGTGGGGCGCTAACCATGTCGACACTGAGAAAATCGCGGACGTCGATGGACGTCGCACCCAAACCGCATGAGGAAGATCAGGAGGCGTTGCCGACCGCCGTTCGCCGGAAAGATGCGGCCCTTGCGAATCCGAACGTGCCACCACCGGAGCCCTTTGGCGAGCGTCTGAGCCGGGTCAAGTCAGCCGCAAATCCCTTGCTGGAAGCCGCCGACGTTTTGTTATCCGCCCAAGCGGAGATGCCGCACACGCTTGCGTCGAAAGAAGCGGTCGCCACGTTGTGCATGCTGCTCAAGCAGGAAATGCACACGTTTCGGCAGCTATGCGAACAGGCCAACATCCGCCACGATCACATGATCGGCGCTAGGTATTGCCTATGCACGGCGCTCGACGAGGTCGCGATGCAGACAGAGTGGGGCAGGGCTGCCTCGTCGGGAAGCGAATGGATTCGCAACGGGCTCGTGACCAGCTTCAGCCAAGACCGTAAGGGGGGCGAAAAAGTCTATTTGCTGATAGGTCGCCTCCTTGAGGATGCTCACGAACATCGAGACCTTCTCCATGTGATCTTCCACGTGCTCAGCTATGGCTTCGAAGGCCGTTATCGACACGAAGCCGGCGGAAAAGACAAGCACGAGGCGGTGCGCAAACGTCTCTATCAGGAAGTGGTGGCGCCGCGTGGGCCCGTGCCGACGGCGTTGTCCCCCAACGCCTATACGAACGTGCAGGTGCAGAGTAAGCGACCGTCGTTCTTCGAGTTGCCGCTATGGATTACCGTGACCGTGCTGTCGGTGATCTTGCTGACGATGTTCGGATGGTACAAATACCAACTGTTCAGCCGCAGCGCAGAAGTTGAAAAACAGATCGCGGAGATCGCCAGCAAGACCGTGCCGCCACCGATCAGCCCTGTCGTGCCCGAGCCCGCTGCTCCGTCATTACATCTCAAACAACTGCTCAAGAACGAGATCGCGGCGCGCACCGTCAGTGTTGACGAGGACGCGAGCCATAGCGCGGTGACCTTCCGCGGCGATGCGATGTTCGAGACCGGTGGCGCCGCCGTCAAATCATCGATGGGTCCGCTCATCGCTAAGATCGCTAACGAAATTGCCAAGGTGCCGGGGAAGGTCACCGTGCTTGGCTACACGGACAACATCCCCATCCGCCGCGGGCGGTTTTCTTCGAACCAGGCGTTATCCGAAGAACGGGCCACGCAGGTCATGCAGATGCTGCAGGCGGCAGGTGTGCCGGCAAGCCGGCTCGAGGCCGTCGGCAAGGGCAATTCCGATCCGATCGGTGACAACCGCACCGCGCAAGGGCGCGCGCAAAACCGACGCGTCGAAATCATCGTGGCGCGATAAGCCCGAACCGTTTCCGGAATAGAACATGAAGAAGTTCCTGCCGTTTCTGGCGTCACGCCAGTTCTTTGCTTTTCTGGCGCTCATCGTTATCTCGCTGGTGATCTGGTTCGTCGGGCCGTTCGTCGTGTATGGCGGACTCAAGCCCCTCGCCGGCGCAGGTATGCGCGCACTGCTGATCGCATTGCTCGCGGCCGGCACAGTCCTCTGGCTCGCTGATAGGTCGCTGAGCGCCGTGTTGATGGCGTTGCTGTGTACGCTGATCTGGTATGCGTCGCCGCTACTTTCCTTCGGACACTCCGCGTTATTTGAACCCGTGTCGGCGCGTTTGACGGCGATTGGTTTGCTCGTAGCGGTGTTTATCGTCTACTGGCTATTTCGCCTCAGGCGATGGATGCGCGAAGACGAATTGTTTCTCAAGAAGCTGCTGTACTTTGGCAGCAAACAGGAGGAGTCGCCAGCGGCGTCGCGCTTAGGGGATGTCGACGCAATCGTGGCAGGCGCGCTCGCGCGGCTTCGATCGATGCGCACCGGCGCCTACGGTCTGGCAAAGTTGTTTCAGGGCAAACGTTATCTGTACGAGCTGCCGTGGTTCATCACACTCGGATCCAACGGTTCGGGCAAGACGAGCGCATTGCTCAACGGCGGCCTGTCGTTTCCTGTCGCTGAGCAGATGCAGCGATCGGCAGGTGTTCTGCGCGGCGAGGCTGCCGCATTGGACTGGCGGCTGACGAACGACGCAGTCCTGATCGACACCACCGGCTACTACACTCGCCACGGTACCTCGCTGATTCGGGACGTCGATGAGGACGGTAAGGAGCAGAACCAGCGGCCCGCGAACGAGGCGGGGGATGCAATAGCCGGGAGCGGCGATGCAAAGGCGGAAGGATCGCCCAGTAATGCGCCGCCGGCGGTCTCTGACGCTGACGCCAAGGTTGAGGGAGCAAGGCGCAATGCTGATGCGCCAGCTTCCACTTCGCGCACCACAAGCGTTTCCCGCAGTCGAACCGGACGCGTCGACCGGCGTGAGATCGATAGCGCCGAGTGGTTGGGCTTTCTGCGCACGTTGCGTCAACGCCGGCCACGTGCCCCCGTCAACGGGGCGCTGGTGTTTGTCGATCTTGCATCGCTTACGAGCGACGACAAAAACGTGCGGGGCGCGGAGGCGGCGGCGCTACATGCGCGCTTGACCGAGATGCGTGAGGAGTTGGGTATCCGGTTTCCGGTTTATCTGATCGTCACGAAGATGGATCGCATGACTGGCTTCAGCGATTACGTCGGCGCATTGACGTCCGAAGGCCGCTCGCAGACGTGGGGGTTCACGCTTCCGCGCGGAAAGAAGGCGGTCGCAAAGGAAGGGCTGAGGGCGCGCTGCTTCGATGAGCTGAAACAGCTTGCCGGGCGACTCGCCGACATGCGCGACACGCGCTTGTGCGACGAATACGATGCTTCTAAGCGCCGGCGGATAAGGGCGCTCAGCCAGCAATTCGCCGCGATCGCGAGCCCGCTGGTCGACCTGATCGAACGGGCATTTCTCGATTCCCGCTACGACACCACGGAATTGCATTCGTCGCTACGCGGCGTGTACTTCACGAGCGCGCTGCAACGCGACAGCGAGATCGTGGCCGAGCGTCGTTCGGTCGTGCAACGTCTCGCATCGACGCAAGAAGAAAAAGACCGCGCCGTCGCCGTGCAGCGACAGGAAGGGCATCAAAGCTACTTCCTCCACGACCTATTCAAGCGCGTCATCTTCCCCGAGTCCCATCTCGTCACGCCGAACCTACGCTGGGAGCACCGCTCCCGCCTGGCACGTCTGCTCGCCCACACGTTGGTCATCGCATTCTTCGCGTGGCTAGCAATGGGCCTCTACCTAAGCTTCGGCCACAATCAAACCTATGCCGAAGCGATCGGCGCCAAGGCGCGTCCGCTCGCGGCCCGCGTCGCGCAACTCTACAAGGAGCCCAAACCGCAAGCCGTGCCCGATACGCTCACCGAGGCGCGCGATCTGCCCATCTTCCCCGGCCTGAACCTATCAGACCCGGACACGTCATGGCGCTACGGCCTCTACACCCCGCCGAACATCGTGGCCGAAAGCCGCCGAACCTACGACGCACTCGAAGATCGTCTGCTGCTCCCCCAAATCGTGCAACGAATGGAGGCCGTCCTAACCAAGGCGATCGCAGACAAAGACGCCAAAACCGCCTACGACGCGCTGCGCGTCTATCTCATGCTTTACGACAAAGCGAAATTCCACGCCGACGACGTCGAGGCCTGGGTGCTCGACGATTGGGCCAAGAATGACAGCGCCGCCGTGTTCGGCGGGCGAGCGTCGATGATCGAACATGTGCAGCAGCTCTTCTCGGGCAAACGCATCGTGCAATCCTCGCAGATTCGTAACGATGCCCTAATCCAGCAGGCACGCACGTTCCTAGATGGCAGCAACGCCACCGACCGGCTCTATCAACGCGCCAAAACGGCGATGATGAAGGAGGCGCCGGACGAGTTCACGTTGCTGCGTGCGGTGGGCCCGCAGGCGGGCACTGTCTTCACGCGAGCCAGCGGCGCGCCGATCTCGCGCGGCGTGCCGGGTCTGTTCACGTTCGATGGTTATCGGAATCTATTCGACAAGCGCTTGCCCGAATTCATCCAAGCCGCAAGAAAGGACGATGCGTGGGTCATGGGCCGCTCGTATCTGGGAAACGTGGGAAATGTGGCAAGCGCGGGCGGCGCAACCGATGCGGCTCAAAAAAAAACGGCTGAGATCGCGAGTGCGGCCAGCGGCGCGGACGATGCTTTGACCCGCGCCGTACGCCGTGAATATCTGATGGAATACGCGCAGCAGTGGGACGCGTTTCTCGGGGACATCCGCAGCATCAGCGGCACGAGCCTCGCGTTCAACCTGCAAGTGCTGCGCAGCTTAGCCGCGCCCGATTCGCCGCTCGCACGTCTTGCGCGCGCAGCGGTCCATGAAACGACGCTCACGGCGCCCGTCGCCGGCGCCGATGGTTCGCTGCTGCAAAAGGCGGCGGATCAACTGAGCCAAAAGGCGAACAAAGCGCTCGGCATTCGCGCGTCGGAGCGTATCGAGCGAGAGCTCGTCGACAATCACTTCGCCGCACTGCGCGAGGTAGTGACGGGCAGCGCAGACGCACAGACGGGCGATTCATCCGCACCCGCACCCGCGCTTGCGCAAGCGCGCACGTCCGGGCTCGACGGCGTAGCGAGCTTGCTGAACGATTACTACACGGCGCTCACGGTATCGAACAACGCACTATCGACCAACAGCCTGCCGCCCACGAGCGATGCAGCGGTCAAACTGAAATTGACGGCCGATACGATGCCTGCGCCTTTCCAGGCCGTTTTGTTGCAGCTCGCGGTGGATGGTTCGCGCGAAGTCAACGAAGGTATCGGACAGTTGTTGTCGCGCCAGATGCAGTCGGTGGTGGGCGATAGCTGCCGGCTCACGATTGAAGGGAACTACCCCTTCGCGCCGCAGAGCACACGGGACGTCAGCTTGGCGGACTTCACCCGCCTGTTCGCTCAGGGCGGCGTGATCGACGATTTCTTCACGAAAACACTCGCCCCGTTCGTCGATACGGCAGCGAAGCCATGGCGGTACCGCACGCTGCCGGGCGCGACCGAGCCCGTCCAAGGGCCGGACCTCGAGCCGTTCGAGCACGCGCAAGCGATCCGCGACATCTTCTTCGACGATCCCGGCCACAAGCAATTGCGCTGGCAAGCGCAGATCCGCATTCCCGAGCTGGACCCGACGATTACGACGCTATCGATGGACATCGACGGCCAGCCTATCGTCTATCAACACGGTCCTGTCATGCCGTTTGCCGTGACGTGGCCGGGGCCGCGCGGTGGTGCGCATGCCGAAATCTCGGCGAGCCCGCGCATCGCGCCGGATTCGTCGACGCTTGCGGCGGATGGGCCGTGGGCATTGATGCGCCTGCTCCACAAGGGCCACGTAATCGAGACGGCCACGCTCGGCCGTACGCGAGTGGCCTTCGAATTCGATGGGCGCAAGGCGGCGCTCGACGTTGTGAGCGCGGCCAGCGTAGCCAATCCGCTCACGAGCGATGTGCTGTCGACGTTCCAGTGTCCGACGTCGATGCCGATGTTCAACTTGACCGATAGCGGGCCGCCGCCGGGATTGCCGAGCGGGGCGATCCCCTTGCCTGCGGACGCATCGCGTCTGTCGCGCTAACCAAGCGAACTAAGTAAGGAATCACCCCATGACCTTCGCGTTGACCGATACGCGCAGCCCGAGCTCCGCGTTCGCTGCGATGCCCCTGGCCGCGCGCGTGCGAGCGGCCGAGCGCGCCGCCAATCCGCTACTCGATGCCGCGCGCGGCCTACTGCTGGCGTTGGCCGATATGCCGCGCAGGCTAGATGCCGATGCCGTGGCGCAGTTGCGTCAATGCCTCGAACAGGAGGTGCGCCTCTTCGCCAAGGTGTGCTCGGCGCTCGGGCTCCCCGCCGAACATACAAGGGCAGCCAGTTACTGTCTCTGTACGGCGCTCGACGAGGCCGCCATGCAAACGAGCTGGGGCCGCGCGCAACGAGGCGGCGTCGACTGGGAGGCGAATGGGCTGGCGGCGGTCGCGGGACATGATCGACAAGGCGGGGATCGCGTCTTCAGGCTGATCGAAGAAGCCATGCGCGATCCTCGCGAGCATTTCGAGTTGATCGAAGTGTTTCAGAACGTGCTTGACCTCGGCTTTCAGGGGCGCTGCCGCTTCGAGGCGGGCGGACGCGCCCGTTTGCAGGCGCTGCGAGAACAAGTGCATGAGGTAGTCGTCACCGGCGGATTGAGTGCGGGCGGCGTCAGCCATTTCGTTGCGTCGCCGCCGAGGCGATCGGTGGATCCGTGGGTTCGCCCGAAGGCGGTTCAGAAGAGACGCAGGTGGATCGTCGCCGGCGTTGTCGTCGCGTTGCTGATCGGCGCCTCGGGGTATGCCGCCGTGGATCGATGGGGCGCCTACACGCGCGACCGTAGCGCATTGGCGATGCACGATCGCTTGGCCCAATATCTCGCGAGTCATCTTCACGATGAAATCGCGGCGGGGAGCGTGATGCTGGTGAACGATGCGGGCCGCATGACGCTTTCGGTGCGGATACTCGGCATGTTCGCGTCGGGCGAAGCGACGGCCGCGCCATGGGCGGCGTCCATTGTGGCGAGCATTGGGCGCGAACTCGCGGCTTCAAACGATCAAACGCATGTCGACGTAGTGGGCTATGCCGACGGCATCCCAGCTAAAGCGGGCGATCAGCGGTCCAACCAGGCGTTATCCGAAGCACGAGCGTGGCAGGTCGCACAGCGCCTTATCGCGGTGGGCGTGCCGCCGCAGCGTATCAGTGTTTCGGGAAAGGGCGATGCGGATCCGGTCGGCGACAATCGCACCGCGCAGGGACGGGCGCAGAACCGGCGCGTCGACATTGTCGTGCGGCGCTAAGCCCGATCCGGCTTGCGGTCAGATGCGTCTCGGCGGGGAGTGCGAGGGGCGGAGAAGGGCGGAGAAGGGCGCGGCCGGGTAGGGGCCGGCTAGGGGCCGCGCCGGGCTTACGCCGAGCCGAGCGCCTTTTGCAGCAGTTGATCGAGTTCGGCGAATTGCGGCTCGCCGACATAGCGCTTGAGGATCGTGCCGTTCTTATCGACGACGAACGTGGTCGGCGTCATTTGGACATTGCCGAACACCTTGGCGGCGCTGCCGTCATCCATCGCAACCTTGAACGGCAACTGACGCGTTTGCGTGTAGTTGACGACATACATCGGCGCATCGTATTTCATCGCCACCGCCACGAATTCCAGGCCACGGCCCTTGTAGCGGTTGTACGTGTCGACCATCTGCGGCATTTCCTTGATGCAGGTCTCGCAATCGGTCGCCCAGAAATTAACGAGATAGACCTTGCCCTTGAGATCGGCCGTCGACAATTTTTGTCCCGACAGCAGCGTAAACGTGGCGTCGGGTACGCGTTGGCTGCTGCCGAACGTGAAGTAGCCGGCGATGGCGATTGCGGCAGCGACAAGCACAAGCGCGGCATAGCGCAGGGCGCCGGTGCGGCGGATGGGGGAAGCGGGAATCTGGCTCATGGATGCGACCTCAAGCGGGTAATCGCGGCGCGGTGTGGACTAAGGGCCAGATGGCTGGGGCGCGGGCGCGATTTAGCGCCGCTATTTTAGCCTTATTTGCCGAGGGCGGCAGGCCGTGGCGATTTCAGCGTGGGGCGACATTTAGCCTCAGGTGGTGGGCTCCGGCGCGGGTTCTCGGCACGGAGCACCTGGCACCTGGCACTTGGCCCTCCGGGGCTCAGGCCTTGACGCCACAGCGCCGAGCCCTGCCGACGATAGCGGATAATGCCGCTTTTGCGCTTCCTCCCAAGTTTTCGCCGTCTTCGCTTATGCACTTTCCCCATTTGGCCCAATTCGCCCGCTCGCGCGTGCTTTCGCCGTCTGCGTCGGCAACGCCCACGCGCGCAACGCCTGCACGGTTGTGGTGCGCCGCGCTCCGTTCGCTTTTATGCGTTTCGCTCGTCGCCGCTTGCTCGCCGGCCTACAACTGGCGCACCGTCACCGATGCCGCCGAAGGCTATACGATCGATCTGCCCGCCAAGCCGACCATCGACGAACGGAGCGTCGACATCGCCGGCAACGCCTTGCCGATGCATGTTCGAGCGGCGCGCGCGGAAGGGGCTGTCTTCTCGATTGCTTCGATTGATTTGCCGCGCGACGACGCACAATTGCGTGAGTCGGTTGTCGATGCGTTGCGCCGCGCGCTCGCGCGTAATGTGCAAGCGACGCCGATCGAGCGCTCGATTACCGTGCCGCTCGCGCAGGGCGCCGCGGCACCGGCCGTCGAAGTCCTGGCGACGGGAAAAGCCGGCGACGCGCACGAGCAGCGAACGATTCATGCTTGGATCGCGGCCAGCGGGCGACATGTCTACCAGGCGGCGATCATCGCAGCCCACGCACCCCCGCAGGAACAGTCCGAGCAATTTTTCGGCTCGCTCAAGCTGCAGTAGGTCGTGAGCCCTAGGAGATTCACCCACAACGGCGAAGGCGACGGTTCATCGCCGCTCCCCATGTGAACAATGCGACCTAGCATTCCATTAAAAGGGGTCTCGTAGCAGAAACGGCTAATCCTCGGATTTTTAGTAGGTTTTTAGTCTATCCACAGATGGTGTGGATAACTCTGTTGAGAAGTTGGCGCACCAACGCTGCTCAACGAGTAGAGGGCAAATCAAGCAGCATATCGAGCCTGTTTTCGATTCGCAAATGTCATTAAAAATCAAAGCAGTACATTTCAACGCTCGCGTGTTGCCTTCAAACGTTCGTCTGTGCAGACGAATGACGCAAATGTGTATAAGTCAAGTCTTGACAGCAATTTTTTTGCGATGCTGGAAGAAAGCCATACCATTCGCATGTGGCGCTACCCCACCGGAAAGACCCGTCGATATTGGATCGCCTCCGCAATATGTCCCGCGCTAGGGGTTGGGTCACCGGCCAGATCAGCGATCGAGCGCGCCACTTTGAGCACGCGGTAATAGGCCCGCGCGGACCAGCGGAAGCGCTCGCTGGCTTCACGAAGCAGCGCCTCGCCCGCGGCATCGAGGCGGCAGACGTCGTCGACTTCCCGCCCGGAAAGCTCGCGGTTGGTTTTGCCTTGTCGCGCGACCTGCCGCTGGCGTGCGGCGGCGACACGCGCGGCGACGGCCGCGCTCGGCTCGCTCTTCTCGCCGTTGCGCGCCGTCAATTCCGCCGGCGTCAGCGCGGGCAATTCGATTTGGATATCGATTCGGTCCACGAGCGGGCCCGATAACTTGCGCAGGTAGCGTGCGGCCACTTCGGGCGTGCAGCGGCAACGGCCTCCCGGATCGCCCCGCCAGCCGCACGGGCACGGATTCATCGCCGCGACGAGCTGGCACGCAGCGGGGAAATCGACCTGCAGCGCCGCGCGCGAAACGGTGATGCGGCCTGCTTCGAGCGGTTCGCGCAGCATTTCCAGAACGTGGCGATCGAACTCGGGCAATTCGTCGAGAAACAAGACGCCCAAGTGCGCGAGCGTGATTTCGCCGGGCTGTGGTGGATTGCGGCCGCCGACTAGCGCTGCGGCGCTCGACGAGTGGTGGGGCGCGCGAAACGGCCGCTGCCGCCACTGCGCCGGGGAGAACCCGAGAGCGCTGGCGGAGAGCAGCGCGGCCGAACTGAGCGCTTCGTCATCGGTCATCGGCGGCAACAGGCTGGGCAGTCGCGCGGCCAGCATCGATTTGCCCGCACCGGGTGGCCCGACCATCAGCACATGATGCCCGCCGGCCGCAGCGACTTCGAGCGCACGGCGGGCGCCTTGCTGGCCGATGACGTCGGCCATGTCGGCCGGTGGGATATCGGATGCCGAGCGCGGGGGCGCTTGCGCCGCCACGGGGGCGAGCCGCGCATCGCGCTCGCCGCACAAGTGCGCACACAATTCGGGCAGACCGGAGGCGCCGAAGACGGCGACACGTGGCACGAGCGCAGCCTCCCCGGCGCTGGCGGCGGGCAAGTAGAGCTCCGGCAGGCCATGAGCGGGTTCGGGCCCGGACTCAGCCTCGAACCCCGACTCAGCCTCGAACTCCGGCTGCGAGCCCGAGCCCGACTCCGACGCTGACAAACCGAGGAACGCACCTTTCTCTCCCACCAGATCGGCCGATCGCCGCCGCTTCCGTGGCGCGGCGGCTGGCCTGAACGCGGCCTGGCCGCTCCTCGCCGTCCCGCACGCCATGGCAAATGCACCGCGCATGGGCCGCAACGCACCCGTCAGCGACAGCTCGCCGGCGAATTCGCGCTCGCCGAGCGCCTCGGGTGGGATCTGGCCGCTGGCCGCGAGGATGCCGAGTGCAATCGGCAGATCGAAGCGGCCCGATTCCTTCGGCAAATCCGCGGGCGCGAGATTGACGGTTATCCGACGCACCGGAAAATCGAAACCGCAGTTCTGCAGGGCGGCGCGGACGCGCTCGCGGCTTTCCCGTACTTCGAGATCGGGCAAGCCGACAATCGAAAACGACGGCAGCCCGTTGGCAAGATGGACTTCGACCGTCACTTCGGGCGCACGGCCAGCGGCCGGCGCGCGCGAACGCACCACGGCAAGCGACATGGTTTTCTCTCCGGATCGGACGGCATACGCGCGGCGCCGTCATGGCGAGCCGGCCGGCGCGGGGCGCGGCCAGGCTCGAGGGTGGGTGGTTAGGCGAGGGCCCGCTTGCGCGGGCGAAAGCGCGCCGTCAAGCGCACCTGGGGCTTTGACGAATGACTTTCGACTTTTACAGCACTTCCGACTCTTACGACTCTTGAGACGCCGCTAGCCGCTGCTCGAGTTCGGCCACGCGGCGTTCGAGCTCTTCGAGGCGCGTGCGCGTTCTGAGCAGAACTTGAGTTTGCGTATCGAATTCCTCGCGCGTGACGAGATCGAGCTTCGAGAAGCCTTGCGAAAGCATCGCTTTGACGTTGCGCTCAACATCTTTGGCCGGCGAGTGCTTCAGCAGATCGCTCATGCGATTCTGAAAATCCTGAAAGAAATCATTCGGTTGCTTCATGGTATTCCCCTTCGTTGCACAAAAAATGTGCAGCTTTTCTCCCGATTGGCGTTGACGGCGCACGCACGAACGAAGTTGGTGCGTGAGCCGCACCGGCTCGTGCCGTCGTGAGCGCCGTTGGTGCCTGCCCTCAATCTCGGGCGTGCGAACACTCTAGCAACGATCGCGGGGGCGCGCCAGCGCGGCGGGCCGTCGTTAGCCGTTCGGCCAGGTTTGCGCCGCATCGGCCGCCGTCCCGCCACACGGCAGACAAACGCTGCATGGCACGACAGTTGCTTTTGGTGGCCCCACGAATCGGCCACACAATTTTCGCAACGAAAAGAGGACTTTCATGAAGCTCATTACCGCAATCATCAAGCCGTTCAAGCTCGATGAAGCGCGCGAGGCGTTGTCGGCGATCGGCGTGTCGGGCATCACGGTGACCGAAGTCAAAGGCTTTGGCCGCCAGAAGGGACACACCGAGCTCTATCGCGGCGCCGAGTACGTCGTCGACTTCTTGCCGAAGGTGAAGATCGAAGCGGCCGTCTCGGACGACATCGTCGAGCA
>Ga0157369_10002398_pt1 | contig 22521 bp, 20 predicted proteins | sample C25metaG_FD_113461 | JGI IMG/M metagenome (GOLD analysis project Ga0157369, IMG submission 113461) | Corn rhizosphere microbial communities from Kellogg Biological Station, Michigan, USA - C2-5 metaG | ecosystem: Host-associated > Plants > Roots > Rhizosphere > Soil | place: USA: Michigan...
CACAGACGTTTCAGATATTTCGCGATCTGCGCGCCACCTGTGCGCTCTGCCTCGGAACGATCCGAGCGTGGAACGCGAGTCCGTAAAAACTCCGCTTGAGGCCGACTTTTCACGGACTCGTGATGACGACCGGGCGCTTGCCGAGTTGGCGCGGCGCCAGCACGGGGTGGTGTCTCGGCGGCAACTGACCGCGGAAGGCTTCCTAAAGGACGCGATCGCTGTTCGACTTCAGCGTGGCCGGCTCCACCGAGTCCATGCCGGCGTCTACTCGATTGCGCCGCAGCAGCTGCTCACGCGCCAGGCCTGGTGGATGGCAGCGGTCTTAGCCTCAGAGCCAGAAGCACTCTTGAGCCACCACACCGCCGCAGCGCTCTGGGGTCTACGCGGCTACTCGGGCGGCGCGGTCCACGTGACCGCCCCGCACAAGAGCACCTCGACGAAGCGGATCCGCAGGCACTTCTCGATCGTGCCGGAGGACGAGCGGGCGGTTGAAGAAGGGATCCCGGCCACCTCGGTCCACCGGACGATCTTCGACCTGGCGGCCGTGGTCGCGGTCGACGACGTAGTGGCGATGATCAAGGAAGCCGAATACCTGCAGCGCTGGGATCGGCTCTCGCTCCCAGACCTCCTCGACCGCTATCCCGGCAAACGAGGGTCACGAAAGCTCCGCTTCGCCCTCCGACGCCTGCAGGAAGAGCCCCCGGGCCGCAAGCGCTCCAGGCTGGAGGAACGATTCGCACCCTTCCTCCGCCGGCACCACCTCCCCCTACCCCGCTTCAACGACTGGCTCCTCCTCGGCGCCAAGCGCTACCAGGTTGACTGCCACTGGCCGCACCTGCTCTTGATCGTTGAGCTAGACGGCTGGGAGGGGCATTCCTCCCGCTCGGCCTTCCAGGACGACCGCTCCCGCGACCGCAAGCTCAAAGTCGCCGGCTTCTCCGTCGTCCACCTGACCTGGAGCCAGCTCGACGTCGAACCCGAGGCCATCGCTTCGGATCTTCGGATGCTGTTGAGGAAAGATGAAGCAGATCTTGGCTAGCTGGCCAGGCGTGATACACAGTGGTTCATGAGTGGGCGGCGGGAGATGCGGAGGGTTGAGAAGGCCGGGCTGATCGGCAGCGCTGTCTCGCTCGGTGTCGCCGGCTCTGCCGCCGCCATCCTCTGGCACCGGTTGCTGCGGCGGCCGCTGCCGAAGGTGAAGGGGACGATCGAGGTCGACGGGCTGCACGGGCCGGTGCGGGTCCGGCGCGATCGCTGGGGCGTCCCGCACATCGAGGCCGACGTGGGCGAGGATCTCTTCTTCGCCCAGGGCTACTGCCACGCGCAGGAAAGGCTCTGGCAGATGGACTTCTACCGGCGCGTGGTCGAGGGCCGGGTGGCGGAGATGGCGGGCGAGGAGGGGATCGCGGTCGACCGGCTGATGCGGACCTTCGGCATCCGCCGGGTCGCCCGCCGCGAGGAGACCGAACTGGCCCCCGAGCTGCGGGCGCGCCTGGAGCGCTTCTGCGCCGGCGTCAACAAGGCCGCCGCCGACGCCCGGGCGCTGCCGTTCGAGATGCAGGTGCTCCGGCTCGGCTGGGAGCCCTGGACGCCGGTCGACATCCTCAGCCTCGGCAAGCTGCTCGCCTTCGGCCTCTCCACCAACTGGGAGCGGGAGCTGCTGCGCTCCGACATGGTCCGCGAGCTGGGGCCGGAGCTGGCGGCGCGGCTCGACCCCGTCTACCCCGCCGACAACCCGGTTGTCGACCAGTCGGCGTTCAGCGGCGAAGGGCTGCCGCTGGTCGAGCAGATCGACGCGGTCCGCCGCTCGATCGGCCTCGCCGCCGAGGCCTCGGGCTCCAACAACTGGGCGGTCAAGGCCGAGCGCTCGGCCACCGGCGGGCCGCTGATCGCCGGCGACCCGCACCTGCCGCCGAGCATGCCGGGCATCTGGTTCGAGATCGAGCTGCGCCACGACGGGCGCTTCGTCCGCGGCGCCTCGATGCCAGGGATGCCGGGCGTCTACATGGGCCAGAACAACGACGTCTCCTGGACGATCACCAACGTGATGGCCGACGTCCAGGACCTCTTCGTCGAGCGGATCGAGGGCGACAGCTACCTGTTCGAAGACGAGTGGCGGCCGCTGCAGATCGAGCGCGAGGAGATCATCGTCAAGGGCGCCGAGCCCGTCCAGCTGGAGGTGCGCAGCACCCATCACGGTCCGATCGTCAATGCCGCGCTCGGCGCCGACGAGGGGGAACCACTGGCGCTCGCCTGGCAGGCGCTCGCCGAACCGACCGCCTTCGCGGCGATGTTCGAGCTGCTGGAGATCGACTCCGGCCCGGAGCTGGTCGCGAAGCTCGAGGGCCACACCTCGCCGGCCTCGAACATGATCTGGGCCGACCGCCACGGCTCGATTGGCTACAAGCTGATCGGGCGCCTGCCGATTCGCCGCGGCGGCTGTCCCGACCTGCCGAAGCCCGGCTGGACCGGCGAGTTCGAGTGGGAGGGGACGGTGCCCTACGAGGAGCTGCCGGAGGTGGTCGATCCCGAGAGCGGCTACCTCGTTACCGCCAACAACCGCATCGTCGGCGACGACTACCCGCACCACATCACCAGCGAATGGCTCGACGGCTACCGCGCCAAGCGGATCGAGGAACTGCTTGAGGCGCGCGAGAAGCACGACTTCGAGAGTTTCGAAGCGATCCAGACCGACAACTACTCGATCCCCGGGGTCGAGGCGGCGCGTCGCCTCTGCCGCCTGCACCCGCGCGGGCAGCGCGAGCGCAGCGCGATCGAGCGGCTGCGCAGTTGGGACGGCCGCCTCGACCGCGAGACGATCGCCGGGACGATCTATCAGGCCTTCCTGCTGCGGCTGGCGCGCGAGGTGGCGCGGGCGGCGATCGGCGATCGCGACCTCTGCGAGCGCTGGCTCGACCGCAACGACAACGGCTTCACCGCCCACAGCACCTCGCCCTGGCGCTGGCACTCGCACCTGATGGCACTGTGGGAGGAAGAAGACCCGCGGCTGATCGGTCGCCCCTGGGAAGACCTGGTGCTGGAGGCGCTGGCCGGCGCGCTCGACGACCTCTCAGACCGCTTCGGCCCCGACCCCAACGGCTGGCGCTGGGGCCGCGTCCACGAGATGAAGTTCCCGCACGCCCTCGGCGACGCCAACCCGCTCTTCGACCGCCTGCTCAACCGCCGCCTCCGCGCCGGCGGCGCCCAGGAGACGGTCAGCCAAATCGCTTACGACCCCAACGACCCCTACAACGCCGTCTGGGCGCCGAGCTGGCGGATGATCGCCGACCCGACCGACCCCGACCGCTCGCGCTGGCAGATGTTCACCGGCCAGTCCGGCCACCCCGCCAGCCGCCACTACGACGACCTCCAGCCCGACTGGCTCGAAGGCCGCACCCAGCCGATGAACGGCGAGGGGCCGTGGCAGGAGCTGGAGCTCGTACCGGCTTCGTAGCCGCCCGGCATAGGTGTTGCACGGTGCTACACTCGCGCCGTGCCGACCAAACGACCCCGCCACATGATCACCGAAACCGAGTCCCTGAAATGGGACCTCGATGAGCTCCGCCGCGTGCAGGGGGGAGAGAAGGTGGACTTCGTCGACTTAATCAGTCGTGGCATCGAAGACAAGCTTTGGGAGCTCAGGCGCAGTCCTGAGGTGGCACGGCGGGCGCGCGAGGAAATCGCCGAGTGGATTCGGTCGGGGAATGGACCCAAGATTGACCTCGAGGCGGCCGAAGAGGTCAAGTACCTGGGGCTGGAAGCGAACTACCCCGACGAATAGCTTGCTTCTCTTGGATCACTCTGCCTGGTCGCGGCTGATCGGCGACCAGGTTCCTGAGGAGCGGGCGGAGACCGTCCTCGACTGGATCGGCGCCGAGCGGCTGGCAACCTGTCTTCCTTTTCTCCTGGAGGCTGGGTATTCCGCCCGCAGCGGGGAGGAGTATCGCCTGAACATGGGCCGGCTCGAAAAGCTTCCCCGAGTTCTGATCGATCAAGGGGTGGAGAAGGCCGCGCAGAAGGCGCAGCGCGAGCTTGCGGGCAGCGGACATCACCGCCTTTCACCGACCGATCTGATCATCGCCGCCTGCGCCGCCGAGGTGCATGGGGGAGTCCTCCACTACGACAGTGACTACGACCTGATCCGCGAGCAGACCAGCCTCGACTTCGAAAGCATTTGGCTGGTCGAGCCCGGCACACTGTGAGGCGCGACTTCAGAACGGCTTCCGGGTTAGGGATCGGAATGCGACGCGCCACCGCGGTCATCTCCCTCTGCTTGATCCTGCTCGCCCTCGTGCCCGCCGCGGCGCAGGCGCTGCCGCGGGGGTTTTTCGGGATCGTGCCGCAGACCCCGATCGGCAAGCGGGACGTGGCGCGGATGCGCAGCGGTGGCGTCGACACGATCCGGACGATCGTCTCCTGGGGGGCCGTGCAGTCGAGCCCTCGCGGCGGCTATGACTGGGGCGGGCTCGATCAGCAGGTCGCGCTGGCCGCCGAAGACCACCTGGAAATTCTCCCCTTCCTTTACGGGACGCCGCGCTGGCTCTCGCACGACTTCCGGCGGATGCCGGTCGACAGCCGTCGCCAGCGCCAGGCCTGGGCCGAATTCGTCGGCGCCGTGGTCGAACGCTACGGCTCGCGCGGCGAATTCTGGATCGAACACGGACCGTTCTCGAAGCGGCCGCTGCCGAAGCTGCCGATCCGGGCCTGGCAGATCTGGAACGAGGAGAACTTCTTCTACTTCGCCAACCCGGTCTCGCCGAGCCGCTACGCGCGCCTGCTGGCGATCACCCACCAGGCGATGCACCGGGCCGACCCGCGGGCCGAACTCGTCCTCGGCGGCCTCTTCGGCGACCCCGGGGAGAGCCCGCCCCGCGCCTACGACGCGGTCGACTTCCTCGACCGGCTCTACCGCGTCCGCGGGATCAAGGCCAACTTCGACGGGGTCGCCCTGCACCCCTACGCCGCCGACACCGGCGTCCTCGCCGCCCTGGTCGAGGGCGTGCGCCGAACCATGGTCCGCCACGGCGACCGCCGCGCCGGGCTCTACCTGACCGAGCTCGGCTGGGGCTCGCAGAACGATCCCGCGGTCGTCTCCTTCGAGGTCGGCCTGCACGGCCAAGCGCGGGAACTGCGGGGCGCCTACCGCTACCTGCTCACCCGTCGGCACCGCCTCAACCTCAAGCAGGTCGACTGGTTCACCTGGAAAGACGCGACCGGCAGCTGCAGCTTCTGCGACTCCACCGGCCTCTTCCGCCGCGGCGGCAGCTTCCGGCCGAAGCCGGCTTGGCGCGCCTTCGTCAGCTTCGCTCGATAGGGACGGCGACCCGCCGCACCAGCTCGACGATCTCCGGCGCCGCCTTCTCCGGCGAGCCCGAGTCGAAGGGCGGGTCGGGGTCGTACTCGATCCCGAGCTGGACCGCCTGCGCGACCTCTGGGCCGAGCTCGCGGGCGACCAGGTGCAGGGCCATGTCGATGCCCGCGGTGACGCCGGCGGCGGTGACCAGCTTGCCGTCCTCGACGAAGCGACCGCCGACCGGCTCGGCGCCGTACTCGCGCAGCGCCTCGAGCACGACCCAGTTGGTGGTGGCGCGCTTCCCCTGCAGCAGGCCGGCGGCGCCGAGTAGGAGAGAGCCCGTGCAGACCGAGGTGGTCCATTTGGTCGCGCGATCGACCTCGCGCAGCCACTCGAGCAGCTCCTCGTCGCCGAGCAGGGGGCGGTTGCCGGCGCCGCCGGGGACGAGGACGAGGTCAGGAGTGGTCACCTCCGCCAGGGCGTTGTCGGCGATGAGGCCGAGCGTGTCACTCTCGTCGCGTACCGGTCCGCGCTGCTTGGCGACGGTGCGGACGGTCCAGCCGGGGACATTGCGCATGACTTCGTAGGGCCCGACCGCGTCGAGCGGGGCGAGACCGTCGTAGAGGAGCAGTGCGATTTCCATGGGAACGATTTTGGCGCCGTCGTGCGCAGTGCGCGAGAGGCAGGAATGACAATGTTCGCTAGATTCCTGCCATGCGCCACCGCGTGGTCGTCCTCTGCTTCGAAGGGCTCGTCGCCTTCGACTTGACCGCGCCGGTCCAGGCCTTCCAGCTGGCGTCAAAGCCGTCCGGCGCCCCGCTCTACGAGCTCTCGACCTGCTCACCCGGTGGCGGCCCTGTGCGGACGACGAGTGGCTTCTCGGTCACCCCGGGCAGCAACCTCGGCGCTCTGCGTCATGCGGACACCGTGGTTGTCCCCGGCTACGCGGCGATCCTCGACCCGCCTCCGGCTGAAGCGCTCGAGGCGCTGAGGGCGGCGGCCGCTAGGGGAGCTCGGCTGCTCTCGATCTGCACCGGCGCCTTCGGGCTCGCCCACGCCGGTGTCCTCGACGGGCGCCGGGCGACCACGCACTGGGCTTGGGCGGGGGAGCTGGCGCGCCGCTTCCCCGCCGTCGCGGTCGATCCCGACGCCCTTTTCGTCGACGAGGGCGAGGTCCTGACCTCGGCCGGGCTCAGCGCCGGGATCGACCTCAGCCTCCATGTCATCCGCCGCGACTTCGGGGCCGAGGCCGGCGAGCGGGTGGCGCGGCACATGGTCGCCGCGCCCCACCGCGAGGGCGGCCAGGCGCAGTTCTTCAAGCCCGAGCTGCCGTCCGCCTCCGGCTCGCTGGAGCCGACCCGCCGCTGGGCGCTCGAGCGCCTGGACGAGCCGCTCGACGTCGCGGCGATGGCGCGCCACGCCGGGGTCAGCCCCCGCACCTTCGCCCGCCGCTTCCGCGCCGAGACCGGAACGACGCCGCTGCAGTGGCTGCTCGCCCAGCGGGTGCTGGAGGCGCGGCGGCTGCTGGAGGCGACCGACCTGCCGGTCGACGCGGTCGCCTGGCGGGTTGGCTTCGGCACCGCCGCCTCGCTGCGCGACCACTTCCGGCGCGCCACCGCGACCACCCCGACCGCCTACCGGCGTTCCTTCCAGCCCGCCTAGCCGCACGGTTGGTCACTTGAGCACAGGATGGTGTGCCCAACTGACCATAGAGTGGGTCGGTGAGCCGGCGCGACCAGATCAAGCTCAGCGACGAGGAGCTTCGGGAGCTGTTGGGGGAGGAGCGGATCGCGGTCGTCTCCAGCCTCGGGCCGCGCGGCTGGCCGCACTCGATGCCGCTCTGGTTTGTGCCCCGCGAGGAGACGATCTGGATCTGGACCTACGCGAAGTCCCAGAAGGTGCGCAACCTCGAACGCGACCCGCGGGCGACGGTCCTGGTCGAGGCGGGGCGCTCCTACGAGGAGCTGCGGGGCGTGATGGTCGAATCCGAGGCGGTGATCCACCGTGACTTCGAGACCGTGCTCGGCTTCGCCGAAGAGCTGACGGTCCGCTACGCGGAGGGGATCTCCACGATCGAGGGCGACGCGAAAGCGGCGCTGGAAGCTCAGGCGCCGAAGCGGGTCGCGATCAGCTTCCCGGCCCTGCGCACCGCGACCTGGGACCACCGCAAGCTCGGCGGCACCTACTAGCGCGCTAGCGGTGGCGGCGGACCGGCCGAATCGTCAGCTTGCGGGAGATCGCCGAGAGGTACTGGCTGTCTGCCCTGACCGTGGTGCGGAAGGTCGAGCGGCGGTCGATGCGGGGGCGGAAGCGGACTGAGCAGACGCGGTCGAGGTAGCGGGTGCCGAGGTTGCGGCGGCCGCGCCAGAGCGTCACCGGGTCGCCGCGGCGGCCCTCGCAGGGGGTAACCCAGGCGGTGATCAGCCCGCGGCGGTGACGACGGACCTTGCGGCTGACCGCGCGGATCGCGATGTAGGAGGGCGCCTGCATTTTCTGGGCAGGGGGCGTGTAGACCGGCCCGGCACTGGTGGAGCAGGACGCCGCCTGCGAGCCGGCCAGCCGGTAGACGGATTCGTCTTCTGAGGTTGCGTAGAGGCGGCCGCAGACGTCCTCGCCGAAGGAGGTCAGTTTCGCGAGCGTGGCCTCGGACCGGTCGGTGAGGCCCGGGTTGAGCGGAGAGAACGAGCGGATGCTGCCGTTGCAGTAGTCCCCGTAGAGGTAGCGGCCGGCGAGTTCGCTCAGGCCGGGGTCGCGGACGACGTAGCCGCCGATGATCGCGCCGCCGCAAATCGCTTCGCCCTCCACCGGGTGGGGGTAGCTGAAGACCGGCGACACGAAGCTGCCGGCGTTTTTCGCGCATTCGGGTTCGTCGGTTGACGGGCCGATCTGGCTCCCCTCCATGCAGTTCCAGCCGTAGTTGTTCCCTTTGCCGAGCTCGGGGGCTGCGGCGAAGTCGATCTCCTCTTCCTCGCCCTGACCGACGTCGCCGATCCAGAGGTCCCCGGTCTTGAGATCGAAGGAGAAGCGGAAGGGATTGCGCAGGCCCAACGACCAGATTTCAGGTTCTTTCTGTGGGCCGGGTGCGGGCAGCCGCAGAATCTTCCCCAGCAGGCTTCCCATGTCCTGCGCGTTGCCGAACTCGTCGTCGGCGCCGCCGCCGTCGCCGGTCGAGATGAAGAGAGCCCCTTCCGGGCCGAATTGGAGCTGGCCGCCGTTGTGGTTGCCGGCTCCCGGGTGCGGGATCGGGGGGATGACGTCACGGAGGGTGGAGAGGGGGGCGCCGTTGGCGCCGGCGACCATTTCGGCGACGTGGATCTCTCCGGGCACCTGAGTGCCCGTGTAGTCGAGGAAGAAGCGCCCGCTACTGTCGAAGTCCGGTGCCATCGCGATCGAGAGCAGCCCCCGCTCGCTGCCGCCGGAGACGCGCGGGCTGATGTCGGCGAACGGCTTCTGTTCGCCGTTCTGCACGAGCACGATCGACCCGCCCCGCTCGACGACGAAGAGCCGTTCGGGGTTGCCGGGATCGGAGGTGACGTAGATCGGTTCTTCGAAGGAGCCGATCCGCTGCAGGGTCAGGGCCTGGGCGCTGCTCGCCCAGAGCATCGCCGCCAGCAGCATCGCCGGTAAGAGTTTTCCCGCTGCCCGAAACACGAGGACAAGGTAGCTAACCCGTCCCCCGCCGCTGAGTAGCGGTTGCTCAGCCGGCACGGAGGGTTTGGCAGTGCAGCGGACCGATGTCCGAGCCGAGCACGGCGACCGCGGCGGCGTTTCCGGGGGCGGCGTCGACCGGCGCGACCGCGATCGCGGTGGGCGGGGCGGGGGAGCCGAGGCCGATCCCCAGGCACTTCAATCGCGCCTCGTGGCGGACCCAGGCGGCGTAGAAGGCCTCGGTCCGCCGCTCGGGAGCGGCGGCTCGGACCGCCGCCGCCTCCTCGGCAGGAAGGCCTCGCTCCGCCAGGGCGACGAGGTCCCGCCGCGGCGCGATCGCCTCGACGTCGATGCCCACGGCCCGCCCCTCGGTCACGGCGACCAGGGCGAGGCCGGCGGAGTGGGAGAGGTTGAATTGGAGCCCGCCGTCGCCTCCGTCGCGGAGCCGCGGCTTGCCGTGCTCGTCGGGTGTTAAAGCGATCTCCGCCGCCGGCCGGTCGAGGTAGCGGGCCAGCGTCCGCCGCAGCGCCCAACGGGCGGCGATCCAGCGCCGCGCCGGCCCCTCGCGGAGGAAGCTCGCGGCCCGCTCGCGGTCCTCGGGCGGCAGCTCTTCCGGCCCCGGCCACCCTTCTTCGTCGAGCGCGGCGCGCCAGATGTGGACCCCGTCGATCACCTCGACGCAATTGATAGCGTCGCAGCCCTTGACTCGCCTCCTGATCACTGGCGGCGCGGGGTTCGTCGGCTCCAACCTCGCCGTTTCGCTCGCCTCCCGGCACCCTGAGTGGGAGGTCCTGGTGCTGGACAACCTCTACCGCAAGGGCTCGGAACTGAACCTGCCGCGGCTGCAGGAGGCCGGTGTCGAGTTCGTCAAGGGGGATGTGCGCGAGCCCGCGGACCTGCAGGCGCTGCCGGAGCTGACGGCGCTTATCGAGTGCTCGGCCGAGCCTTCGGTGATGAGCGGGATCGACGGCGACACCGGCTACCTCGTCCACACCAATCTCACCGGCGCTTACAACTGCCTCGAGCTGGCCCGCCGCGACGGCGCCTTCATGGTCTTCCTCTCGACCAGCCGCGTCTACCCGGTGGCGCCGCAGGTGGAGCTGAAGCTGGAGGAGACCGAGACCCGCTTCGAGATCGCGCCCGAGCAGGCGGTGCGGGGGGTGGGGCCGAAGGGGATCTCCGAGGACTTCCCACTGGAGGGGGCGCGGACGCTCTACGGGGCGACGAAGCTTGCCGCCGAGATGCTGATCGAGGAGTACCGCGAGGCGCTCGGCGTCCCCGCGGTGATCGACCGCTGCGGCGTCATCGCCGGCCCCTGGCAGATGGGCAAGGTCGACCAGGGGGTGTTTACCCACTGGATGCTCGCCCACCGCTTCCGCAACCCGCTCAGCTACATCGGGTTCGGGGGGCATGGCAAGCAGGTGCGGGACCTCCTCCACGTCGAGGACCTGGTCGACCTAGTCGAGCGCCAGCTGCTCGACCCCGAGAGCTGGGACGGGCGCACGGTGAACGTCGGCGGCGGCCGCGAGTGCTCGCTCTCGCTGCGCGAGACGACCGAAATCTGCCAGCGGTTGACCGGCAATGAGGTGCCGATGACGCCGGTTGAGGAGACGCGCCAGGGGGACGTCCCGATATACCTATCCGACTGCACGAGACTCTTCGGCCTGGACGAGTGGCGGCCGCAGCGCAGCGCCGAGCAGGTGCTCGCCGACATCAACGAGTGGATCGCCGCCGACGAGGAGCGCATCGCGCAGGCGCTTGGAATCGACACGTAGTCAATAACCATCAAGGAAGGAGCAACTGAACGCATGCCGGTCGCGATCATCACTGGTGCCGGGGGCCTGATCGGCTCCGAGGCGGTGGACCACTTCGTCAGCGAGGGCTTCGACGTAATCGGGATCGAGAACGACATGCGGGCGCGCTTCTTCGGGCCCGAATCCTCGACCTCCCACGTCACCCAGCGTCTGGTCGAGGCCTACCCCTCGCAGTTCCGCTGGGAGAACGCCGACATTCGCGACGCCGGCGAGATCGACCGTATTTTCAAGGAGCACGCTGGCAAGATCGAGCTTGTCGTCCACACCGCTGCCCAGCCCTCGCACGACTGGGCCGCGAGCGAGCCGCAGACCGACTTCGGCGTCAACGCCAACGGCACCCTGAACATGCTGGAGGCCGCGCGCGCCCACTGCCCCGACGCGCCCTTCGTCCACTGCTCGACCAACAAGGTCTACGGCGACACGCCGAACCGGCTGCCGCTGCAGAGCCTGGAGAAACGGCTGGAGCTGCCGGAGGACCACCCCTACTACAAGGGAATCGACACGAGCATGTCGATCGACTCCTCGACCCACTCGCTGTTCGGGGTCTCGAAGGCGGCGGCCGACCTGCTGGTGCAGGAGTACGGGCGCTACTTCGACATGCCGACCGTCGCCTTCCGCGGCGGCTGTCTAACCGGCCCCCAGCATGCCGGCGCCAAGCTGCACGGCTTCCTCGCCTACCTGATGAAGTGCACGGTTACCGGCACGCCCTACACCGTCTTCGGCTACGAAGGCAAACAGGTCCGCGACAACATCCACAGTGCGGACCTGATCGCCGCCTTCGACGCCTTCCGCAAGGCCCCGCGCCCCGCCGCCGTCTACAACATCGGCGGCGGCCGCTTCTCCAACTGCTCGATGCTGGAGGCGATCGACGCCTGCGAGCGAATCGCCGGGCGCGAGCTGCAGTGGGAGATGGGCGAGGAGCCGCGGATCGGCGACCACCGCTGGTGGATCAGCGACCTGGCGCCGTTCGAAGCCGACTACCCCGACTTCAAGCTCCGCTACGGCATCGACGAGATCCTGCAGGAGATGTACGAGCAGAACCTCGAGCGCTGGACTGCGGCGCCCGCCTGAGGATCTCAGGCCAGGAGGCTGTAGAAGGCCGCGTTGCTGCCGAGGATGGCGACGATCACCATGAAGAAGCCGGCCATCAAGTTGCGGTTTTGAGCGTCGAAGCGGGCGTTGACCGACTCCTTCATCCCGTCGAAGCGCGCATTCATCTCGGCTCTCAAATCCTTGATATCTCCGCGAAGTTCCCGGATGTCCATATCAATGCGGGCGAAGCTCTCGTCGAGTCTCTCGTCCGTCCACTTCTCTCTGGGCGTCGTCACCGCCATGAATCTTAGCGTAACTTATTAGCTGCAACAAAAGGCACGCAGAAACAAAGAATTGCTGCGCCGCTTCGTGCCGAATCCGTGACTTTCGATAGCGTCGCCGCCTGATGGCGGAGGCGATGAAGCTCTCGATAGTGATGCCGGCCCAGAACGAGGAGGGGTCGGTGGGGAAAACCGTAGAAGGCGTGGTCGCGGCGCTCGAGCGCGAGGGGATCGACTACGAGGTCGTCGTCGTCAACGACGACTCCGAAGACTCGACCGAAGCGGTCGTTGCCGCGCTGGGCGAGCAGAACCCGCGGGTCCGCGTCCACCGCTCCCACAACGAACGCGGCTTCGGCAACGCGATCCGCGCCGGCCTCGACGTCTTCACCGGCGACGCGGTGGTGATCGTGATGGCCGATGCCTCCGATAACCCCGACGACCTCATCCACTACTACCGCGTGCTCGAGCAGGGCTACGACTGCGCCTTCGGCTCCCGCTTCGTCCCCGGCGCCCATGTCTACGACTACCCCCGCGTCAAGTACATCGTCAACCGCCTCGCCAACCAGTTCATCCGCATCCTCTTCCGCCACCGCTACAACGACACCACTAACGCCTTCAAGGCTTACCGGCGCGAGGTCATCGAGACGATCCAGCCGTTGCTCTCCAAGCACTTCAACCTCACCGTCGAGATGCCGCTGAAGGCGATCGTCCGCGGTCACACCTACGCGGTAGTCCCGACCAACTGGACCAACCGCACCAGCGGCGTCGCCAAGCTGGCGATGAAAGAGATGGGCAGCCGCTACCTCTTCATCGTCCTCTACGTCTGGCTGGAGATGACCCTGAGCCGCGGGGACTACCGGGCGCAACAGCGCTAGCGACGCGGCTGTCAGATGCCGCGATAGCGTCGGCGGGACACAAGATCGGACAAAACATTACACTTGCCTCTCAACGCGAGAGGAGGAGCAGGTGGAGGACTGGAGATACGAAAATTTGAGGGATAAGGTAGGCCGGCTCCAAAAGGAACTTCGGGAGGTCGAAGGGCGGGCATACAAGCTCGAGACCTGGCAGATGCTTCTGCCACTGCGGGTGACGCTCGGGATCTTGGTGCTGTACGACGTCGGAGTGTTCGTGCTCGGCGTGGCGCGGGCGGCGGGACACTGAGTGGTCTCCGGCGAGGATCAGGCGTGGCTCGTGCTTCCCACCTTCAACGAGGCTGGGAACCTCGAGCCGCTGGTCCGCGAGGCGCTGGCGAATCTGCCGCCGAACGCGAGGATCCTGATCGTCGACGACAACTCGCCCGACGGGACGGGGGAGATCGCCGACCGGCTTGCGGCTGAGCTGCCGGTGGAGGTGCTGCACCGCTCGGGCAAGCAGGGTCTGGCTTCCGCCTACATCGCCGGCTTCAAGCACGTGCTGGAGCGCAGGGCCGAGCTCGTCCTGCAGATGGACGCCGACTTCTCGCACGACCCTCGGGACCTGCGCCGTCTGGTCGAGGCGAGCGAGCGGGCCGACCTGGTGCTGGGCTCACGCTACGTACCGGGAGGGGGGGTGACGGACTGGGGTCAGATCAGGCGAGGGATCTCCCGCGGCGGCAGCGCCTACGCGCGCCTCACCCTCGGGATCGACGTCCAGGACCTGACCGGCGGCTTCAAGTGCTTTCACCGCCGAGTCCTGGAGGCGATCGACCTCGATCAGATCTCCTCCCAGGGCTACGCCTTCCAGGTCGAGACGACCTACCGCGCCCTGCAGGCCGGTTTCAAGGTCCTCGAGATCCCGATCGTCTTCAGAGACCGCCGCGTCGGCGAATCGAAGATGAGCCGGGCGATAGTGCTCGAGGCAGCCTGGCGCGTGCCCCTGCTGCGCGCGGTGCGCAAGCCGTAGCGGGCGGCGCCGCTCGCGCGGGATCGAGCACGTGTGAGGGGGCTGGTGCTCGGTAGTCTTGTCCCTCGATGCCGCGCCGCGCGCTCATTACCGGGATTACCGGCCAGGACGGCAGCTACCTGGCCGAACTGCTGCTCGAGAAGGGCTACGAGGTCCATGGAATGGTCCGCCGGCTCTCCAGCGAGAACCACCACCGGCTGGAGGGCTTCCGCGACCGGATCGATATTCACACCGGCGACCTCCTGGACCAGCGCTCGATGAGCGACATCATCCGCACCTGCGAACCGGACGAGATCTACAACCTGGCAGCGATGTCGTTCGTCGGCGCCTCTTGGAACCAGCCGACCCTGACCGCCGAGTTCACCGGTGTCGGCGTCACCCGGCTGCTCGAGGCGATGCGCGAAGCTCGCCCCGAGGCGCGCTTCTACCAGGCCTCTTCGAGCGAGATGTTCGGCAAAGTGCGGGAGACCCCGCAGAGCGAGCTCACTCCCTTCTACCCGCGCAGCCCCTACGGGGTGGCCAAGGTCTACGCCCACTTCATCACCGTCAACTACCGCGAGAGCTACGGGCTCTACGCCTGCTCCGGGATCCTTTTCAACCACGAGAGCCCGCGCCGCAGCCTCGAGTTCGTCACCCGCAAGATCACCCACGCCGCCGCGGCGATCAAGCTCGGCCTCGCCACCGAGCTGCCGCTCGGCAATCTCGACGCTCGCCGCGACTGGGGCTACGCGCCCGACTTTGTCGACGCGATGTGGCGGATGCTGCAGCGGGACGAGCCCGACGACTACGTGGTTGGCACCGGGGTCACCCACTCAGTCGGCGAACTCGTCGACATCTCCTTCGCCTACCTCGGCCTCGACCCGGCAAAGTACGTGCGCGAAGACCCGAAGTTCATGCGCCCCGCCGAGGTCGATCTGCTGATTGCCGATCCCTCGAAGGCACGCGAGGTGCTGGAGTGGGAGCCGACCGTCGATTTCGAGCAGCTGGTGAAACTGATGGTCGACGCGGACCTGGAGCTGCTCAAAGAGGGCAGCCCGATCTCGACCGCCTGAGGCTCGCTGCGGTCACGCAGCGGCGTTTCGCGCAAGTGCGTGGGTTTCTGGACGTTCAGCGCGGGCCAGCCTCGAAGCTGGCCCGCCTGGCCTTCAGCCCGTCTTAACGATGTTGATCGTAGGGACGGTCTCGCTGGTCGCCTTGATGGTCATGCACTCACCTCCTCCCCTCGAATCCTTGGAGGGTGACTACGCTAGGCGATGATCAAGCGCTAGGTAATTCCTAAGCATTCGTAGGGCTTTGGAGCACATCGATAGGCTTCGACAGTCGACACCTTCGAGGAGATGAGATGCCCGCCACGGCCAAGAGCTTGCCCTTAACCCATAAGCGACTTCTTGCCTACGCCCATCCTTTACGGGAGGAAATCTTCACGATCCTGACTACCCGTACCGCCAGCCCGGCCGAAATCACGCGCGAGCTGGGCTTGGAGCGCAAGGATCTTCCGAACGTAACTCATCACACGAAGTATCTAGTTGAGCTCGATTGTGCGGAACTCGTAGAGGAAAGGCAGGAAGCCGGCAGCCTTCCCGAGAAGTTCTACCGAGCTACTGAGCGAGCGCTCGTCGATGTTGGAGAGTGGGAAATGCTCCGCGAAAAGAATCCCGGCTTAGCTGAGCACTTGCTCGGCAAGGGCATGCAGGTGCAGCTCGACGACTACACGCTTGCAGTCAAGGAGAGGACGGTTGGTGAAGATGACAATTTCCACATGTCGCGCACCCGCCGAGTTCTGGACGAGAAGGGCATGAAAGAAGGCACGGCAGTATACGAGCGATGCCGCGCCGAAATGGATGAGGTTGAGCGGCGGTCGGCTGAACGCCGGCGGGAGGATGGGACCGATGCCTTGCACGTTTCGGCCTGTCTGGGGCTGTTCGCCGTGCCTGCGCCTACTGGACGGGAGTCCAGCGCTTAGCGTTTGACATGCATCCCTCGGGATGTGTATCTCAGGCGCATGGGCGAGTGGCGGGATCACCAACTTTCGCTTGGCGCTGCGATTAAAGCCGAGCGTGAGCGGAGGAAACTCACCGCCGGGACGGTAGCCGCTCGAGCCGGGGTGAAAGAGCCGTGGCTTCTCAGGGTCGAGGCGGGCGATGGGAACCCGACGTGGGGCCACCTTCGGCGCCTGGCAGAGGCGATGGAAGTTCCTCTTCCGGATCTGATGAAGCAAGTCGAAGATCACGAGGATGAGGACGGGGAATTCAGCGCTTCGGCCTCACGACGGAGAAGAAAGCAAGGAGGGCCAAAGCGGAATCGAAGGAACCGAACGGCGCGCAAACGTCAGGACAACACACAGGAGGCGCTGGCCAAAGCCTTGAGCCATTCTGTTCGCGCCCAAGCGCTGACCCTCCTGACCGAACGGACCGCCAGCCCGAAAGAAATCGCCGACGAGCTAGACCAAAAACTCACCAACGTGAGCTACCACGTTCGTGTGCTCGAGGAGCTCGGGTTGATCGAGCTCGTCGAAGAAGAATCGATCCGTGGTTCGGTAGCCCATTTCTACAAAGCCCTGCAGCAGGACGTCTTCGCCGACCCCTCCTGGGCGTCTCTCCCTTCCACGGTGCGAGGCGCATCCTCGGGCCAAGCGGTTAAAGCACTTTTGTCTGATGTCGCGACATCACTGGCCAGCGGCGTGTTCGACCAGCGCCAGGAGCGCCTCCTCACCCGCACCCCGCTCCTGCTTGATGAGGATGGCTGGCGAAAGGTCATCGAGATCCAGGCCTCGGCAGTCAAGGCAACCTTGGAGGAGCAAGCATCCGCAGTAGAACGACTTGGCGGATCAAGCAGCGAAGGCATCAAAGCCATCCTTGGCCTGCTTCTCTTTGAGGCAGCGTCCGAGGAGTAAGGGCGAAGCCCGGCCCAGGGGTGGGCGCAGCGCAGCTCAGTACCTTGGGCAGCGATTGAAATACCTTTAGTAATCCTTGTTGTACCTAGTGTCGTGATAGCAATACCGAGACGTTCTTTTTGGCGACTATGGATGACAGGGCAGACTTTCCAAAGCTGGGCGAGCGGCTTCTTGATCGCCGCGGCGAGATCTGGCACGCGGTCCTTGCGCGCGTTCGCCAGGTAGCCGTCCTTCCCGCCGATGTCGCGGGCGGCTATGAGGAGGGGGTTAGGGGTGCCGCCTTGGCAGCGGTCGACTACGGAAGGCGCGTTCTTGACGGAAGGGGAGAGGACCTGCCTGAGGTACCCCCGCAGCTGTTGGCACAGGCCCGTCTTGCGGCTGCGAGCGGCGTTGGAGTTGACAGTGTCGTCCGTCGGTACTTCGGCGGCTACAGCGCCTTCAGCGCGGCGATCATCCAGGAGGCCCACAAAAGCTCCTTATCTCCGCAGTCCGTACAGCAGCTGATGGACCGACAGGCCGAAGCCTTCGACCGGCTGATCTCAGCGGTCACCAAAGAGTATGCAGACGAGGTAGGCCTCCGCGCTGCCTCCAAACAGGTTCGGCAGATGGAGCGGATCAGCAAGCTGCTAGCTGGTGCTCCTGTGGACAGCCGCGATCTCGGCTACGAGCTCGAGCAGTGCCATCTCGGGTTAGTTACTTCTGCTTCGCAGCCGAAGCCGCTTCTACGGGAGATTGCCCGGCATCTGGATCGACAGGTTCTGGTCGCTGAACGCACCGAGCACGAAACTTGGGCGTGGTTCGGCGGACGAGATGAGTTGGGGCGCGAGGACCTCGAGCGAGTTCTAGCCCGTGTCTGGCCGAAGGCATTTCCACTCGCGCTCGGTGAGGATTGCACGGGCCGCACTGGATGGTGCTTGACCCATCGCCAGGCTCTGAGGTCGTGGCCGTCAGCGACTAGGAGCCCGGGTGAGATTGTGCGCTATCGGCACGTGGCCCTCTCATCCGCGATCGTCCGAGATGAGGATCTCGTGTCCTTCCTGCAGCAGTCTTACTTGGTGCCTCTGCTGGGGGAGACTGGGAGCAAGGAATCGTCACTCTGCACCACCCTGCGCGCGTACTTCAGGGCCGGCGAAAACGTCTCGTCGACCGCAGCCGCGCTGGCGGTGAGCCGCCAGACCGTGACCAACCGCATACGTCAAGTCGAGGTACGACTAGGTGAGCAAATCGCGAACTGCCGGGTAGAGCTCGAGTGCGCATTACGGCTCGAGCGGCAGGGTGCAGGTCTCGGCGCTGTCCAGATCACCTGAGGTAGTCGCTCCTAATTTTTCGGTAACCGCTTTGCACATAGTCAGGGCGACGTTGCATGTTGCTTATAGACGTCAGTTGAGGGCAACGAAATGCTCCGCTACGCATGGGGAATGGCCGAGGCATCAGAGCAGTGAGCGGGGTAATGGCGGCCTTAGGGCTGGTTTCAATCCATTTGCTGACCACCGCCGCGGCCGCGCCCGTCTGTGGTGGAATCCCTGCCGTCAGCGCCGATGGTCACAGCATCTACGGCACTGAATGCAGCGACCGAATCGTCGTCAAGTCGCCGAAGGTTCGTGAAGTCTTCGGCGCCGGTGGGAACGACGTCATCTTCGCAAACCCCGACGTGAAGGTCATTGATGGCGGGGAAGGAGATGACGTCCTCTACGGCGAGCTTCGTGAAACGGAGATGACCGAAGGGGCTGAAGGTGGTCCGCCGATATCGGGTCCTGTCTACCTCCGTTCCGCGGGACGGAGGGGCAGCGGAGGGCCGGTGGCCGTTGTCAGCTCCCCGGAAGTGAAGAACTGCAGCGGCGTCTGTTACGGCGGGGATGGCAGTCAGGAAATGATCGGCGGCTCCGGAGAAGACACGATCTTCGGCCAACGCGGCAACGACATCCTCAAGGGGAACGCCGGTAACGACGCGCTCTATGGCGGAATCGGTGACGAGTCATTGATCTCCGGCGGCGCAGGGAACGATCTGCTGGCCGGCGGCCTCGGTACCGATGTCCTCAACGGAAACGAAGACAGCGATCTGATCCGCGGCGATGGCACGATCGACACGATCAGCGACACCGGCTCCAACGGGACCGACACGCTCAGTTTCGCCACGGGAGTCACCCCGGGCTTTGGTGGGCCGATCTCGGTAGCTGGGTTTCCGGGGGAAGCGGTTGGCGAAGAGCGTGGAGTCTTCGTGCGGCTCGATGGAGGGGCTTTGCCTTGCGGGAGCTTCGAAGGCGATCCCTTCGAGGCCTGCAACAACGAAGCCCGCTACGGAGGCGGTAGCGATGAGATCGACGTCAGCGGCTTCGAGAACGTCATTGGGTCGCCCTTCGCCGATGTCATCTATGGCTCGAGCGCCAACAACAAGATCGACGGTGGAGGCGGCGCCGACGTCCTCTACGGGGGTATTGGCAACGACAGCTTGTATGGCGGTGCCGACGGCGACCTTTTGAGCGGAGGCGCAGGCGAAGACAAAGCCTGGGGCCAGGGCAGCTCGACCGCCAACAACTGCCTCGAAGTCGAGACGCCCAGCGAATGTGGCTCCGCCGAAGCTGTCACCCAGCGGGATCGCAGCAAGATCAGCGTCGGCTTCATGGTGAGCGAATTCGGCGGGCTGCAGTGGTCTGAGCTCTACCTCACCGGAAGCAACTCGGCGGACGTCGTCAGCGTCGGTTATTACGTCAACGGCAGCGGCGTCGGGCACGTCTTCTTCCAGCGCAGCGAAACCTCCCCGTCCTGGGATAAAGCCCAGGACGCAAAGACCACGGGCTGCACTTACGAAATCACCTATGTCGATTGCGCGCTCCTGAAGCCGACCGACGGTCTCGTGCTCGCGGGGATGGGCGGCGACGACGAAGTAACGCTCAATATCGGCGAGCAGTTCTGGCAGACCACCTCGCCGATCCTGCTCGGCGGGGAAGGCAGAGATGTCGTTAGCGGCAGCAGCTACACCGAGGATCTTCTCGTCGACGGGCCCGGGAGTGGTGAAGACGTACTGAAAGGGCTGGGATCAGACGACGCCCTGGTCAATAACGAGGGCAAGGACCGATTGGAAGGAGGCAGGGGCAACGACCTTCTTCTTTCTGCCGTCAACTGCGGGGGCGACACGCTCCAGGGCGCAACGGCGACCGAAAGCGACGGCGAAGCTGTGAACAGCAGCTCTTGGGCCAAGTACGAAGCGGGCGGCGTCGTGGCCGACCTCGAATCCAAGCGCGCCGGTAGCGGCTGGTCCGGCTCGAGCATCGCCTGCGGCAGTGGAGAAGTCTCGACGCTAGGAAACATCGACGACCTCGAGGGCACCAACAACGCGGACGAACTTTTCGGCGACGGGTCCGCCAACAACTTCTACGCCCGCAAAGGGGCCGACAAGGTCTTCGGCCGCGATGGCAACGACCGCATCGAAGTCTCCGGCGACGGGGCCGGAGACACCGGGGGCGGAGGAGGGCCAAGCACCAAACCAGGAGACGCCTGCGTCATCGACGCGGGGGACACGATCAGCGGCTGCGAGAGCTAGCACCTCAGTGCCAACTCATCGGCAAATTGCTTCAAGGAGAAGCGTGAATTCGCTTCCACGAACCCATCAGGCCAGTCAACAAAGGGAGACAAAGTGAGACGCGATAACACGATGCCCAAAAAACTCCGCCAGTTGAGGCTACTGGCATCAGCCATGGTGGCAAGCTTCGCCATATTGTTCTCGATGACCTCCTCGGCCTCGGCCCTGTCGATCGGTCTCGGGTTCTCCAACTACAGTCAGATGGAATGGGGGGCGATTGGGAAAACGGGTGCTAGCGTATTCCGCGTCCCCCTGGCTCCAGCCAACACTCCCGAAACCAGCCAGGGTGTCTTCAACTGGAGTACCTACGACAGCTGGGTGCAGGAAGCAGCTGAAAACAGGGTCACCATCCTGCCCATAGTCCTCGGTCAAATGAACGGGGAAGGCGGTTTGCCGTCGGCGGGAGAAAAAAGCGCCTGGACCGCCTGGATCACCCAGGCCGTAAAACGCTATGGCTACAACGGCTCGTTCTGGTCGAGTCACCCTGGAGTTCCCGCGAAGCCGTGGATCACCTGGGAGATGAACAACGAGCCGAACCGCTCCTGGTCAGCGCAGTCCTACGGAGAATTTCTCGCTTGGTCTGGCGCGGCGATCAACTCGGCCTCTGGAAACCACGCAGAAGTGTTGTTTGGCGGGATCTTTGCTTGGGGCAATAAAAGTAGCTTCGAAGGTTCGCTGAAATACCTCAAAGACGCATACAACGTAAGCGGGGTTAGCAGCGCCATTGCCGGCGTTGCGATCCACCCCTACGCCCTCGATACGTCGACCTTCTTCTCATCGAGCTACGCTCGGATCGATGCGTTCAGGTACGCGGTCGGCGTCTTTCGTAACACCCTGAATGGGCTTGCCGGTGGCACGGCTAAGAATCTGTGGATCACCGAGGAGGGATGGCCAACCGGAGGCCCGGAATACGGCATATCTCAAAGCGAACAGGCAAACCTGGTGACGCAGACGATCCAATATGCCAAGAACGAAGCTAGCGTCCTGAAGTTGCAGGGAATTCTCTGGTACAACTACAGAGACCCCGGGCTCACGAATTGGGCCGGCTACTGCGGTCTCCGCGACTCCAATGGGGTTCCCCGCGCTTCCTGGTTCGCGTTTCAGGAACAGACCGGGGCACCACGCTGGCCCCGGGCCAGGGCGGACTTCGACGGTGACGGGCGGACCGACTTCTCAGTTTGGCGTCCGTCTACCGGCACGTTCTATGCCGACCCCGCGTCTGGCGCGAGTGGATTCACCCACACCCTTGGCTCCAGCGGAGACATTCCACTGAAGGGCGACTACGACGGTGACGGGCGGACCGACTATTCGGTTTGGCGCCCCTCCACCGGCAAATTCTACGTCGACCCCGCGTCTGGCGCGAGTGGATTCACCCACACCCTTGGCTCCAGCGGAGACATTCCACTGAAGGGCGACTACGACGGTGACGGGCGAACCGACTACGCGGTCTGGCGGCCCTCCACCGGGAAATTCTACATCGACCCCGCCTCTGGCGCGAGTGGGTTTACCCACGTTCTCGGCTCCAGCGGAGATGTTCCGCTTGCAGGCGACTACGACGGCGACGGGCGAACCGACTACGCGGTTTGGCGCCCCTCCACCGGGAAATTCTATGTCGACCCCGCCTCGGGGGCGAGTGGGTTTACCCACGTCCTCGGCTCCAACGGGGACGTTCCGCAGGCGGATGATTACGACGGTGACGGGCGAACCGACTACGCTGTCTGGCGTCCCTCTACCGGGAAATTCTACATCGACCCCGCCTCCGGCGCCAGTGGGTTTACCCATGTCCTCGGCTCCAGCGGAGATGTTCCGCTTGCAGGCGACTACGACGGTGACGGGCGAACCGACTACGCGGTCTGGCGGCCCTCCACCGGGAAATTCTACGTCGACCCCGCCTCCGGCGCCAGTGGGTTTACCCATGTCCTCGGCTCCAGCGGAGATGTTCCGCTTGCAGGCGATTACGACGGTGACGGGCGAACCGACTACGCGGTTTGGCGCCCCTCCACCGGCACGTTCTACATCGACCCCGCCTCTGGCGCGAGTGGGTTTACCCACGTCCTCGGCTCCAGTGGGGACGTTCCGCTGGCGGGCGACTACGACGG
>Ga0157369_10002399_pt1 | contig 22505 bp, 20 predicted proteins | sample C25metaG_FD_113461 | JGI IMG/M metagenome (GOLD analysis project Ga0157369, IMG submission 113461) | Corn rhizosphere microbial communities from Kellogg Biological Station, Michigan, USA - C2-5 metaG | ecosystem: Host-associated > Plants > Roots > Rhizosphere > Soil | place: USA: Michigan...
CGGGGTGCCGCTTCAGTCTGGATGACATCCCGGACTTCAGTACAGCTGTTTCCGCTTTCTGCACGTAACGTTAGCGCGTGCAGAAAACCGGAATTGCTGGCGGAATGAGCAAACGGACGGCGATGTAGTGAATCTCACGGCCTCTTTGCGCTATACTGCGCGCCGCTGTCCTCTTAGTTAAATGGATATAACGAGCCCCTCCTAAGGGCTAGTTGCAGGTTCGATTCCTGCAGGGGACACCATACACACCTCTCCTGACATCTGCCAAATTCAATAAAACTCTCTTATAATCAGTGAGAAACCCTCTATTCTGGCTATGCGACGTCAACTGATGTCTACCCATTTCAACGTGAATCAATAAACACTTGGGGGCCTTAGTGGGGGCTTATCCTGTTCAATGAAAAACGAGGCCCCCAAAAATGACCTTAAATGCGCGTCAGGTCGAGACTGCAAAGCCAAGAGACAAAGCCTATAAGCTCGCTGATGGCGGAGGACTCTATCTCATGGTCAATACTAACGGTTCAAAGTACTGGCGCATGAAATATCGATTTGCCGGGAAAGAGAAAAAGCTCTCATTCGGAACCTACCCGGACATCTCACTTTCGGAAGCTCGCACTAAACGAGATGAGGCAAGAAAGGTATTGGCGAATGATAAGGATCCCGGAGAGGTCAAAAAAGCCACGCAATTAGCTAAAAAACTCTCGGTTACCAACACATTTGAAGCAATAGCTCTCGAATGGTACAGCGCAAAAGTATCTGGTTGGTCAAAGAGTTATGCTGATTACGTCAAGCGAGCTTTTAAAAATAATGTCTTCCCCTATCTAGGCTCTCAGCCAGTTAATGAAATAAAACCACTGGAGCTTTTGTCCGTATTACAACGAATGGAAAAGCGGGGAGCGCCTGAGCTTGCAAGCAAAGTACGCCAGCGTTGTAGTGAGGTTTTTCGGTACGCGATTGTTACAGGTCGTGCCGAATACAACCCTGCTGCTGATCTTGGTAGCGCTTTGCAAGGCCATGAGAAAAAGCACTATCCCTTCCTTACCGCCGGTGAGCTGCCGGAGTTTTTGCAAAAGCTATCAAGCTACTCTGGAAGTCTTATTACTCTTCTTGCAACCCGTTTGCTCATGCTGACAGGCTTGAGAACAGTAGAGTTACGTCTGGCTGAATGGAGTGAAATTGACTTCGATAATCGTATCTGGGAAATTCCCAAAAATAGAATGAAAATGAAACGTCCTCATGTAATCCCGTTATCGGCTCAATCCTTGAGCGCTCTTCGTCAACTGGAAGAACTAACAGGAACCTACCAGCTTATTTTTGCAGGACGCAACGATGTTAACAAAGCGATGAGTGAAGCTAGCGTCAATATGGTCATTAAAAGGATTGGCTATGATAAGAGAGCGACTGGGCATGGTTTTCGCCATACCATGAGTACCATTTTGCATGAACAGGGCTTTAATACAGCCTGGATCGAGATGCAGCTCGCTCACGTGGATAAAAACAGCATTCGCGGCACATATAACCATGCACAATATCTGGATGGAAGACGAGAAATGATGCAGTGGTACGCTGATTATATTGACAAGCTTCTCAGTTCATCGACAAAAAGTTAGTGGTTGTTCACCCGCGCCTGAAGGTGCGGGGAACGCAATTCTTTTATTTTTTGTTTGTTCTATAACCTTCTGGCATATTTACCGCGCTGCATGGACTTTAGCGTGAAGCGATCCAGTACTGCTTTCCCTGTCGGAGCAAGTTCAGGTAAGCAAGACATTCGGGCAGATCACGCCGTATTGTTTTTTCGCAAATGTTAAATTCGTCACCAAGGCTCCTGACGGTCAGTGACTCGCCATTGTTGAGGCGGGTTGACCTGATCTCCGTTGATTAATACACCGCTATGTTTGTAATGCCTTCATCAGCAACGTAAGGGTCCCCCTATTAAGAAGCGTTTTTACAACAAAAAACCTTCACATGACCGAACGCCGTTTTCCATTCAGGATACAAAGTACCTCATCAGCACGATAAACCTCGGCACGGAAGGCTATTCACTTCACATTTAGCATCCTCAAGTACTTACTTTTTCTATTCACGCAGGAAACACAGTGGTATTGTTTTAAGCTAATATCGATGATGTGATACGTACCGCCAAACATTGGATGGTAGCTTGTTGCTTTCATGAGTCATTTTTCCGTACAGCTGAAAGCGCAATCGACGCAGGGACTTAAAATGACCGGAGTATCTAGCGATCAATACGCTGCTGGTGAACAGGGCTTAGGGTATATCTATCAGCCTCGTTTTGCGCTACTTAAGCTTCTTCAGTGGCCAGAAGATACATCTGTTTTGATCGAAAAAGATGATGACCTAGACTTCGTTAGTTTTGATGGTGTCAAAACACTGGCATCGCTCAAACATAAAAGGGATGGGGATACTCTAACCGACCTGTCTACCGATTTCTGGAAGTCAGTCCGCATCTGGCTTGACCGCTATAATCGTGATGGTAAAACCGAAGCAAATCTTCGTTTCTTTTTGTTTACGACCGGATCTATCTCAAACTCCTCGTTCTTGCAACACTTCTTAGTCGAACCGCCAACAAAAGACGATGATTCAGTATCAATAACTCAACTAACCAACACAGCTCTGGCTAGAAGCAAGTCAAAACTGATCACGGCAATAGCCGATGAGTTCAATAAACTGACTGATGAGCAAAAAGATGACTTCTTATCACGGATAATCATATTTGATGGCGGGCCTCGCATTGAAGACCTCCCAACAATTATCAAAAATCAACACATGCGTATAATTAGACGCGATAACCGAGACGCTATTTTTGAACGACTTGAAGGGTGGTGGAATAACACGATAGTCGATCTGCTAACAGGGAAACGTAAAGAGGCGATTTTTGGTTATGAGATTTCCGACAAACTTGCAGCATTTTCTGAAGAGTACAAATCGGACAATCTGCCGATTACGTTCAGAGGAAAAATGCCCGTTGGAGAAATCGATGCGATGAATGATCCCAGGCTCTTTGTTGTGCAACTCCGTGAAATAGGGGTTTCCTCTAATCGTATCCGAAACGCTATTCTCGACTACTACCGAGCATTTGAGCAGCGTTCTTCATGGGCGCGTGAAAACCTTTTGGTAACAGGAGAGATGGAAGATTATGAAGACCGCCTTGTTGATGAATGGAGTCGCTATAAAGACGTCGTTTTTGAAGAATTAGATGAAAATTCAGCTGACGAAGTACTTATTACTGCGGGAAAAGCATTGTATCAATGGGCCGATCTTGAAAGTGGTAATATTCACTCATTGCGAATCCGAGAACGAGTGACTGAGCCTTATGTAGTTCGAGGAGGATTTCACATCCTTGCGAACAGTAGACCACTACCCAAAATTTTCTGGCATCCTCACTTCCTAAATAGAGTTGGTCAATTGTTGGGAGCCCAAGCATGAAGCAATGGGATCAGCGTCCATTCGAGATAAGGAATCTTTTCAATCCTGCATTTTGTGGTGTTGTACTATTCAGAGCAATGCAAAGCTACGAAGAGGAAAACTCACAGGGCATGCCATTTTTTCTCGCTCTTTTAGTTTTACCATTATGTCTGCAAAAAGATTCTCGCCAAGTGTTTGCTGAAAATTCTCGCCGCTACCTTTTGAAAACTATAGAAAACAATCCCAAATTACTCATTAATTTTGCTAACCGCGTCAATAATATGCTGCCATTTACGCTTGAAGCTTTTGGAGTGCTCATGGAACGAGGATGTTTTGTCGTAACGCAAGACGGCCGATTGAAAACAATACCTAATAAAGTTCGCAAATCGGTCATAGGGACTGAAGAATCAATCTCATGCCAGCGTGTCGCGCGCTATATAGGAAAAGAATTTGCCCGTATTGCAGATCGCGTTACGGTGTACACGACCTTTGGAATACGCCCATGAAAATTAAGTCGATTCATGTCTACAGCCATGATGGCCAACGTCGGGACCTGCAATTTAAGATTAATGGTTTAAATGTGATTACTGGCCGTTCCTCAACCGGTAAATCAGCTCTTTCTGAGATCATTGAATACTGTATGGGTCGATCTACTTTTAACGTACCAGAAGGTATTATTCGCGATAAAGTGTCATGGTTCGCAGTCATTTATCAATTTTCACAGGAACAAGTACTAATCGCGAAACCAACACCAAATACAGGAGCCACAAGCTGTGGCACCGTTATGCTGCGACGAGGAAATGAACTGACCGCACCAAATTTCAAAGACCTCTCGGTTAACACCGATGATGATTCTGTAGTCGCACTGTTGTCACGATTACTTGGCATCCGCGAGAACCGTACAGACGTGGCAATTGGGCACAGCAGAGAAAGCTTTGAAGCAAACATCAAGCATACTTTTTATTACCTTTTCCAAAAGCAGGGCCTTGTAGCAAATAAAGATCAACTTTTTTATCGACAAAATGAGGCGTTTCAGCCACAAGCTATTCGCGACACATTACCGATTCTTTTAGGTATTTCATCAAATGATCGCTATGAACTTGAGGCCAAACTCCGAACAGCGCAACGAGATCTGAAAATCAATGCCAAACGTCTTGAACAAGCTCGCGATACAATCGATACATCACTGCTAAAAGGTTCTGGGCTTTTATCTGAAGCCAGAGCCGTAGGTATCATCACACAAGACAAAGACAGAATCGGAACTGACGAAGTAATTAATGTTTTGCGTTCTGCAATGCAATGGATTCCGTCCCCCCTACCTGAAGACGATGGACATAGAATATCCATTCTTGAAAATGAAATTGCTGGTTTACGACAAGACAGACGTCAGATCCAGTCCCGAATTGATTCTGCTCGGATGTATGACAAGCAATCAGGTAATTTTGAAAACGAAGTTTTAGAGCAGCAAGACCGATTATCTTCTATCAAGGCTCTACCGAAAAATCCGGAAACTGGTGAATGGCAATGGCCATTCTGTGAAGCAAATTTAGCACTGGAATCTCCAATTGCTAAAGCACTCCTGAGCGAACTAACAACTCTCGACGCTGAAATGAGCATTGTGGCTGGCCAACGCCCTAAAATGGATGCTTATCTTACTGAACTAGAAGATGAGGTTCAGACCATTGTAAGTTCGATAAGAGCCAAAGAAGTGGTGCTTGCTGCGGCAATCGCGGCAAACGAAGTTATTGAGCAATTAGGCACACGCAATAATGCTGCGGCAAGAGTAATTGGTCGTATAAGTTTGTTCCTTGAAGACCTTGTACCTAACTCAGAGCTGGCCACATATGAAGCAGAAAATCGTCGTCTAAAGCTCAAAGTCGAAGACCTACAAAGGAAAGTTGGAGCTGATAGCAGCCATGAAAGACTCATATCTATTCTGAATAACATTTCGTCACAGATTACACGCTACATCCAGGCTTTTGATGCAGAATTTCAGGGACTCCCTGCACGGTTTGATCTAAGCCAAATGACTATTATCTTTGATCGTACAGATCGTCCGGTACCAATGAGTCGAACTGGCGGTGGCGAAAATCATCTCGCTTATCACCTGTCTGCCTTGTTAGCCCTTCATCTCTTTGCTTCAAAGAACAATTGCCCCATTCCTCAGTTTCTTTTAATTGATCAGCCTACCCAAGTTTATTTCCCTTCTGAAAAAATTTACCAGGAAGCTGATGGTACTGTTCAGAAAACGGAAGCTGATGCTGACTTAGCAGCAGTACGTAGACTGTTTGCGTTACTGCTGAAGTTTACACAAGAAGAAGTCCCAGGCTTCCAGCTTATCGTGACAGAGCACGCAAATCTTCGCGACCAGTGGTTCCAGGATGCTTTAACCGAGCTTCCCTGGACCAAGCCCCCTGCCCTAGTACCAGAAGACTGGCCTCTACCGTCAGAATTACCAAATTAAGCACGAGTTTTGAAAATCCCCGCATCTTTGGTTCGATTGCGAGTCTTGCACCAAATTCATATCAACGGACCTCCATGGAGGTCCGTTTTTGCATTCTAAGCCCGCCGAAATCAACACTTCTACAATACCTTAACTCCACCTGACCTGCCCCCAGGATTAGATACAACCGCCAGTTAATAATGGCGGTGCATGACCCTGCCTCCGAATATGCTCAAGTCATAATCAGGAATAACCGGCTTCAATCTGGCTGGATACTTCTCATCATCTTCTTGGTTCACATGACCTCCTTTTATCCATTTTTCCTTCTGAAGGACCTCAGCCCCAAAGCCTTCACCCGATGTTTGATAGCAGGGAGCGTCCTGTGGGGAAGCCTCTCCCGCACACCTGGAACACCGCCTTCAGGATATATATCCCTTAATACGCGGTCCTCAACAGGCTGCCAGAGCCGGGCCTCAGTCAGCCCCATTTTTCCGGCCTGGGCAAAAATGGCCTCCCGGGTACGATCCGGCAGCGACGCTTTTATTTTATCAATCCCTTTACTGTAGTGCGCCTGCATCAACACCAGTTCCATTTCCGACCAGGGTCTATTTTTCCACGTTCCAAGGTTAAGTTTGACCACTTCAGCCCTCACAGCACTGACGCTTCTGCCCAGTCTGGCGGCAATTTCTTTTGTTGGCAGATTGCCGTAATGCTTTTCCAGAAAGGACTTATCTTCAAGGCTCCAGCTACTGCGACCAGTGAGCCCGGCAAGGGATGCCTGCTGGCAGATAGCCTTGCGTGAACGCCCGGGTAACAATGACATTACATACTCTATACCTTCTGTATAGTGGGTCCGGAGCAATGCCAGCTCCTCTTCCGACCAGGGTGGCGTCATGCCACGGGACAGACCTGAAAGCTGAACAATCCGGGCCACCCCATTGGTAGACCTGCCAAGCCGTTCCCCGATTTCACGGGCAGACAGCTGACCATAGTGTTGTTCCACAAACGTAATTTCGGCAACCGACCACGGTGTCCAGTGATTACGGTGACGCTGCGTTTTATCCACCATGTCAGACCTCCCTAGTATCAGTCGCGTTGTTTTTCCTGCGCCAGCGTAGAGATTTGAGCCCGGAGGTGCTGCTCAGCCTGTTGGACCTGCTGCTGACGCTGCAGCGAATCTTCAGGGAGTAGCTTCAACTGCCGAAGCTGTTCTTCCACCGGCACGGTCTGCCGGAAGCTTATCAGCATGCCAAAGACCTGCGATTTAAGTTCACTGACGGTAATGTATTTTCCTCTCTGGCCATCTAGCGCATTCAGTTTATCGGCAAGTGCCTGAAGCTGTGTCATCCCTTCATGCCAGCCGTTAATTGTATCGACAGGAAGTACTGAGATATTAATCTGTTGCTGCCACTGCTGTGCCAGAGGTTTAGCCTGTTCCGGCCACAGCGCCTGAGCCTGTTCTGTGAGTTTTCGGCTGTAAGCAAGATTCCAGTCAGGAGGAAGCTTGTCCAGTCGGGCAATCTGCTGTTGTGTCTGTGCTATCACAGTTTGTGCTGACGGAGATTGCTGGCGCAACATATCCAGTTGTTCAGGAGTGAGAGGTACAGGTAATGGTGCCAGTGAGGCTGCAAGATGGGTCAGTAGTGGATCAGTACGGTGAAGATACTGCCAGCCCCACACTGCGGCAGCGCTTATCACCAGCATGGTACACATCCCGGCAGCGAAAGATTTCCATTTTTTAACCGGAGCAGGCATTACCGCCAGCACCTCAACGTTCGGTTGATGTTCCGGCTGCGCAACGTACACCCACTTCACTGCGCTCTCTGGCGTATCACCTCCAGCAAGGTCTCTTGTGGCCGCTGCCGCACCATTCATCACAGTGGCAGGCAACACGATGCCCGACTGAATGTTCGGTCCGGTGCTGGTTGTGTTATCACTGTTTTCCAGCCGGACAGCGCTGTTGTGCATCAAAGTACGCAGGGCATCGAGCTGGCTCAGATGCTTAAGCTCCAGACGCTGCAATACTTCGCCCAGGCTGGTGAGCAATTGCTCTGCCTGATACAGCTGGCTGAGGTCACTGTAATTGAGCGGGAGCGAGCGCATCCGTTGCTGCAGACGCTGACTCAGACTGCTGAGGATTTCCATACGGGCATGGACTGGCTGCGGCCATAACCCTCCCCACTGATGACTTATCAAAGCCTCGAGTATCGTCAGCCCTTCATTGAGCCCGAATAAGCCGGCAAGTTGCATACGGGCCAGCGTGTACCAGGCTGCCGTCTGTAGCTCCACACCGTTCTGCTCAAACAGTGAGAGGCAGAGTTTTTCGACATAAAGCCAGTTCACGTCCGGGCGCGCCGGATGCGTCAGCTTACTCAGTTCATCACGCAGGGCGACATAATCCGGTAGCATGCGCGGGTCGCCGCCGGTTTTTATTTTGCGGGGAGTCATGTCATTCATGGCCAGTTGTCCATCAGGCGTATCAGGATACTATTGAAGATTGTCGTTTATGCAGCTTCGCTTTCTGCATATTCAGAGGGGACGGGTACTGCAATACCCGCAGCTATGGCAGAAGCGCCAAGATCAAACTAAAAAATGTACTTTCATCAAAACACTGCCCAGGGCAGGATAATGTACCAGGCGGAGTAAAGGTCCAGTCCCTCACGGTACCTGACCGCATGAATAAACGCCCCAGTGGAGTCACACGTTCTCCATTATGAAAAGTCGCCTCCACACACCCGGTTACACCCTGACCATAAAGGAATGCCGGCATAAATTTTACGGCCCGGTCGTCGACACGCAGGACGATACCGGCAATATCAAAAGTCCCATCCTCCACCAGCAGGTCCGTAACGGATGTACTGATGGTCTCCACATTCAGCCCGGTATCCACCAGCCACGCGTCCATCTGCCCCTGAAGCTGCGTTATTCGCAGGCGAAACTCTGCGATATCGGCCTGAGTTTTGCTGACAGATGAAGCCGGAGCAAACCGCCTGGCCTGCAATTTTTCGAGGAACTGTGATTTTACTGACATGGTGTTCTCTGGCCTTACAGACGGGTAGTCGTGTCGAGATACTGCTGTTGCTTAAGATGTCGCAGGAGAACCCGCCCCTCGGGCATAAACTCGGTTCCGTAACGCACCAGGCCGACACCTTTGAGCTCAGCATCAATGGCATAGCGCAGTTCTCCGGGAATGTCCTGGTCAAGCAGCACCACATCAATGGATTTCAGGCGTGGCTCATATTTCAACAAAACGCCTGACAATGTGGCCAACAGTTTATGTGCCGAGCCAGGAAGTCCCTGCAGAACAGTGGTCATATCCGGCAAGCCATAATCTGGGATATGCGCCAGCGTGCCTGCTCTACAGTTAAGGATACGTTGCATATTGTCGAGTACGGACAGAATAACCTGGTTCTGCTCGCTGACCAGATGCAGGTCGAAGCCGCCGACAAAGTTGCCGTAAAGCATCTCGCATAAAGACGGTGTATTTCGTTCCATGATTAGCTCCGCTCATCATCGTGCTGGAAATTTTCGTATACGCATTATCAGGCTAAAATAATCTGCCGCCAGGGTGATTTATTTGACTTCACCCAGAGATAATGGAGTTGATAGCGGTTGACACTTGCTGTTGATCTAATGGTGCTCGCTTATTAATATTCATTCCAAAAAGCTCCAGACACATATCTAATTTCTGAATTAACGCTTCATCGTCATGAAGGCAAACCATATATGCATTTTCAAATGGCAAAATATCCACCAACCTTAAATGATATGGTTTTAGATAATTGTTGATATGTTCAAGCCAGGGTATACAGTATGGTAGCTCCAGTGGGTCAATACTCACGGATGCCCAGTCAACCCCCTGGATTATAGAGAAAATATAATCTGCCGGCGCAACAGAAAGTGGAAATTCATCAAGAGTTTTTAACTCCGGGATATAACCACTATATTCGGTCCATTCTTCATAGACCATCAAACCCTGACTACTCAGGTGTGTGTACAGCCAGTCAATTATAGATTGTACTCCGGTACTTTCAGGGATATTAGCATAGAGTGGTGCTGCATCTAATCCAGGTATGCATTGCTCCAGATTACTTATTAAATCATGTATATTCGCCATCAATATTTCCCTATATTACTCATTGGGTAGATTAAACTCATTATGCCTCAGGATTTTCCAGTGAGCGAATGACCAAAAAGCCCTGTGAAACCGCCGCCCCTTTTTCCACTTTTTGAATATCGTGCACAAACCAGGCATACATTTCAGATGGTGCTGAGTCTTCAGGAAAAGGCTGAGGCTGATTTAGATACGCTGCATGAGCATATTTCAGAAACCTTTTCGCTCTCCTTAATGCTGGCCCATAGATATCAGGCACGATCTGAAGGCGTTTATCATCGGGATTGAGTTCCATGCTATTTTTCATTTTGATTGCTGCATCATGGACATCTTCCAGCCATCCCCAATTTTTTTTCAGAACATTCAACTCATTCTGATAGTTACCTGCAGACTCTTTAGCCTGTGTCGATATGCCCAGCAACCCGGCGGATGCCCCGGCTGAAGCCAAAACATTCTCACGCTGTTTTTCATACTTCATACACTCGCTGCGATACTGGTAATATTGTCGCCCAAGCCACTCGATATAACTGTCCAGATGACGGTTCTGCGCTCCGATACTGACGGCGCTAAAAGGCACCGCTTGCTGATAGAGTTTGGTCCATTGAGCGACAGACTTGTTATTAACCTTATCCTGCATGATGAAATAGGCAGCAACATCAGTATCCGTCTTATCTAGTGTTTGTAAATCTGGAAAGGGAACACCTGCCATCGTCGCTGCCCGGTACATCCGATGAAGGGCCACCCGGCAAAGTTCTGCACTCGGTTTTTGTTCATTTGGCTTCAGGCCTCCCCCTACGTCCTCTGCGCAGCCGGGTAACAACTCTTCCTTATGTTTATCATTACTTCCACCAAGACAATAAACGCTACGCCATGGCCGGTTTTCATGGGCTGCGACCAGGTGCAGTGCGTTTTTAACCGTATCGGGCAATGTCGATTCCTGATCAACAGATTTATCGCCCATCAGCACGCTGATACCTTTTACCGGTCCCCCAAAAGTCGAAATAAACCAGTCCACACCATTATTATTACTGGCAGGTGTATGACGGGCACAATCAAACAGTCCTGTAAAAACAATCTCTACAGGGATCCCCTGATAACTATATTTACCTCCCTGTTTCTGGCAAATATCATCAAGCAGCGTATCAATAAATTTACGTGCAAGCGTTGCTCCGACATCATATCCAAAAAGCGAAATGGAGATCAGTTTTACAGGTACCGAGCTATTGGTTTTGGCTCGTTCAAAAAACCGCTCAAAACGTAATTTTGCCGAACTTATTCGTGTATCGACACCGGTAACTAGCATATCTGCAATCACGGGATTATCACGCAACCAGGGGGTTGCCTCAATACCAGATTTTTTTGCGGCATTTTTAGCTACATCGCCCACCAGCGTTTTCCACTCCGAAGGGCTTATCAGTTTTTTTCCGGAATCCTTTAGAACCTCCCACCAGTTACCACTTTTCAAATAATCCAGGCCGGCATCTTTAGCTATTTCTTTTGGCTGGTCTTTCAAATCATCCAGTACAGAGCTTTGCGCACTATCCATTATGGTATGCAACTTCTCAGTGAGTTCTTCCTGAAATGGTGTGCCAAGTCCTGATAAATAAAATTTATCATAGCTTACATCAACCGTGTTTTCTTGAGGGCTAGGGTATGCTCTGAATAATCTGGCTACGTTAGTAAGGCGCTGCTCCGACGCATCCTGTTGAATATTTCGATGGATACCATCAAAAAAGAAACCGACATGCCATGTCCGCGAGCAATTTCCCAATCCGACATCATCTGCCTGCTGGGCACGACTGGCAGCAGCAATAATACTTTCGATATCCATCAATTTTGCTCCTCCTTTGCAGTTTGACCTTGAGTATCAGGACGTTTTTCATAAGGCGACCAGGCATTATCGCTCCAGCCCAGTAGCACTTTATCTCCAGGCAAAAAGTGGACATGTAGATCATTCTCTCCCCACTTTCTTTCTGGCATTGGCATAACTATCCGACGAGTTTCTTTACGAAGGCCCGCATTGTACTGAGCACGTGTGGTGCTTAATGTCCATATTACTTCCGCCGTTTTCCCGCTGATGCTGCCGCAACAAGTAGCCGCTCCTCCGCCACCTGAATAAGGATTTTTTTTATATGCAGACGCATTGGGTCCCGCCACTCCGTTAACACTAAACCCCAAAATAGGCCTGTCAATTTCACTGTGAATGATCAATGTTACTGGACCCGTCGGCGGCCCCCAGACGGATGCCCAGATTAGCCAGCCACCGTATGCCAGAACCACTGCCAATAAACTGCCCCAGATCCATTTCCCCCAGCGGGCATAGCCACGATTAACGGCGTTATCAACTTTGTCGTAAGTTTTAAAAAATCCCATTATTCATTTCCTGATTGAACAAAAACCATGAACTGTTCAGATTTTCAGTACTGTGTATCCGCAAGATTAACCAACACCTCTGCCAGCGACTGTGTTTCATTCATCACATTTGGTAATGCAGCCCTCAGTGCATCTGATTCCAGCTCCTGCCGCCCACCACTAAGGTAATACAGCGCGTACACTTTCTGATCCGCAGCGGATAACAAACCCGACTCTTTACTTTTATTCAGTGCCTTAATCACCATCGAACGCTGCGCACAAGGTGGAAACGCCCTGCTGGTCGGCATTTTTTGCCATTCGCTCAACACGCTGGTTACTTCCGGCTTATCCGTAATCTGCTGCCAGGTGGCTTTATCAAGTCTGATAATGTGATTAGTCGGCATTTCTACTTCAGAGGGTATGATGTCAAGAGGCTGCCCGATATGCCGAAAAACAGCCAGAATGCCCCACAGGCAAAAAGGCAGACCCAGCGCCGTAAACCAGAATGAAATCCCGCGCCGCTCTCCGGTCCACTGCCACAGGGTCAGCACCACACCTGCCAGCATGATGACAACCAGAAAAATCACCCAACGTATCGTCACCGGACGTGAAATATCGTCGACGTTACCAGGAACTTCATCCAGATAAATCGGCATTATCAGCCAACCTTTGCCGCAGAAAACGAACTGATGAGCGTACACCCGCAGCCACATTTATGGCCTTCAAAAGCCACAGGGAGACCGTCTTCATCCAGATAGTTGGGATTGCCCTCTACAATGGTCGTATTACCATGGTTCGGACAGGAGACTTTGTCCCCTTTACGGGCAACACCAATGCCGCCAAATTTCATGGTGGCTGAGGCAGTTAATACTGAACCACCGTGGGTCGTTTTATCCCCTTTACGAATAATCTTTAACATTTCCGTTCCAATTTTTACTCAGCGATTAATTTTCACAACCTCACGCAGATAATACCCACTGCGTCTTAACCCATGGTCATTTAAGATCGAAATCATCTGATTTGACCCAATACACCTTACTCTTCCCGCTGGCTGGTTTGTAATTAATCTTATAAAAGGAGCCATCCTCAGACATATCAACAAGTGAGAAAGCATCCCCTTTAATTAGATACGCTTTCGTTTTTTTTGATTCATCAGGAGCGGAATATAAAAATGCTTTATCAACAGAGATGCCACCATTTAATGGCTTTCTATTTTTATAATCGTCACCTCCAGTCATTAACTCCTCATAATCTTTAACGCCATTTTTGTAGTGTATTCTTTTTACTTGCTGGCAATCGGCACAAGAATCTGTAAAAAGCAATGACCACTCATCATCAGAGGAAAGCCGATAAACATCATTGAACCAAACGCCTTGATCCCTTCTGGAGCTAATTACGCGCCCATCATTTCCCGTTATATTACAGAGTTTCCCATCCGCGCCCGCAGACGGAGTATTTTCTATACGGTTATTATTCACCTTAAAAACCACTGAGCATTTATTGACATCGCTCTCACTACTCAGATATAGATATTTAGTATTATTCAAAAGGTTCACGGAAACATTCGAGTAACCTTTAGATACAAAATCCTTCGCAGCTTCAGGCAATGTCAGTCCATCGTATGTTGTAGGCACTCTTCCTGCTGAGTTAGCAAACACACTCAAAGTTGAAAGGCCGAGTAAGGCAATCAAACCAATTTCATTTAGTGTCATTATTTTAAGTCCTGGCAATGGATGACTTCACCTTTTGTGGAATAACTTATGGCATCCCACCGCACATAAAAATTATTACTCTCAGCTCATAAGTTAGTTGTAGAGATTCAGGTCGCCACAGGAAACCGTACCATCAAGAGATTTATTTTTGGCGTTTATATACCTGATTGAACAAATATCATTATCAATTGTCAGAAGTGTGACTTTATCGCCCTGAATTAAATATGATTTCAGTTTTTTACCTGATGAAGAACGTAAATATGCCTTGGGTGACTTAATGTTAAATGGTAAGAATTTCTTTATATCATCACTCGCTTCATCTGGGGAAGCTTTGACAATAACTGAATTGCCATCAACTTTCTTTATATCCTCAAAGGTTGCACAATCCCCAGCAGCGTCATTGAAAATCACCCAAGTACTGTTTGAATATACTTCACAGGAATTCCCATTGTTACCACAAGAAATTATCTTGTAAGAACCGTCACTCAAATCCTTACTTGTCTCATATAATTTATATACATACTGAGCTTTGCTTTGAAACATCATAATGGGAAGATACTTAACCTCCCCATTAATGAGATGTGACGTGTTGATGCTGTTATTTTTTCCAATGACATTGTTAGCAATATCATCTCCTTCATTACCAGATAATGTAAGGTGTTCTGTTCCTTTTAAGTCTAGCCCACAACGTCCTTCTTTAGAAGCAACTCCATTACTCCCACTTTTGAAATCAACATATATACATTTAATATCAGTTTCTCGCTTGCCAGGATCTATTATGGAGTATACTGAGTAGGAATTTAAAGAATCACTATCATGGACAACTGATGGTAGCCCACCAAAATAATCAAAATAATAAGATGAATTACCTTCGTCTCTTTCTTCAAATTTTATTGAAGTCGCGCCATCGCTCGATTTTATTACTTGAGCATTTTTGTCATAAGATAGACTAGGAGTCTCATCAGCAGCTACACAGCCAAAGCTTGCGAAAATAAGCGCCAAGAAAGATGTTATCGCTGTTGCTTTTTTCATATTAGATGATCCTACCCGCCAATAGTGTGCACGCGATTACCCATGCACAGGGCAAAAGATTTTATCCCCTTTAAGAATAGCTTTTAACATTCCCCCCCCACATCAAATTTATTACTTTCTGACCATGGATTAGTTATAAAAACCCAGGTCATGACTGACTCAGCGCTGCCAGTATCAAAAACATCTACCACTTACAATCTGTTCCATTCTCATTGTATGCATTAGTATTATCCTGGAATGATGTTGTTGTGTTTTTCTTCGATTTATAGGTTAACTGGTAAAACCGTGCCCCTTGAGACATTATTGTGTAGTAACCATTAACTTTACCATCAATGAACTCAGCCCACTTTGATGTATACTCGCCGGGCCTTCCATCCTCATTAACCTCTGAAGAGTCTGAAATGAATAGTAGCGGAATACCTTTATCTGATTTGCTGTATTTAACGTATCCCAAAGAGATACCATCCTGATTCACCTGAACAAATTTCACATTAACTTTACCCGATGTAAAACAGCCGATAACCTGGTTGTTATCTGCATGTGCCAACCCAGACAATAATAACAAAGAAAAACCTAGTGATTTTAAATTCATTGCAATGCCTCAATTCTATGATTGACAAAACCAAGAACATTTATGTATTCAACTCCATAAATTTTCTTATGTGAAGTGCTAACAGGGAAAGGTGATGCCACTATAAGTTCCTTAGCCCTTTTATAGCCTTTTAATGCTTCCTCACGGTTTTTATCCGTACCACTTCTATTACTGCTTGGATCGTGCCATAAGCCCCAAGCCAAAGAGTAGATCTTGTTTTGATAAACAGAACTCTGCTCAAATATAAAAGCATCATCTAGCGATTTTTTATTCAAATGATTAGCACCAAGAGCAATCACAGCGTGATTAAAAATAGTCAGCCTATCATTGTAACCATTAAAGCCACCGTTTATTACCGCGGTTATTTTAATAAAATCGTCTTCCTCTGCTATTGATGCAAGCTTCCTGCTCACTTCAAAATACCAAAATGCAGATAGTACACTATGCGGTAGAGCAACTAATTTATTTCTTGCCGCGTCACTAGATGTAACATCTTCCTGGATGTATGAGCCATATTTTTGATAATTTGCCTTCAAAGTAATTTGAATCAAACCACGACCATACCAAGGCGCATAAGAAGCGTGCTCACCGTTAATTTCTTTTGTAAATCTGAAGTTACCACTTTCGTGTAAAACCTGGGCTAAAAAATGAGCTTTTTCTCTACATTTATTTATACCAAATCGTTTAAATCCTGCATTCAATTCAGTCAGATATGAAGTTAGCACATTAGAATTTACACCAGATACAAATTTCTTTAATTCATCTAGAGTAATATCTCTATTACATGCACATAAGTTTGCTTTCATTGCATTTAAAAACACCACAGGATGCATATGCCATAAAGATGAACCTAGTTTTAATTTACTGGCATCCTGCATCCACACCATCTTGTCAAGATAGTCTTCACAGTATTCTCTCCACTCTGGCGCATCGCTTGTCAGTTTGTTCAAAAACGACTGCCAGATAGACGTATCCTTTTTGTGATACCACTCACTGGGGTGTTTCACTATCATCTTATTCTTAACATCACGATAAGACGGGTTATGGATAGCGCTCAGATATTCCTGGGATGAATATGGACTGACACTACTGTCGATCCGGTTTAGCAGTCGTTGATAATTGTGCGGAACAGCACGATGGGTTAACCGCGTATCAGCGCTTGATGCGTCCAGAAGACGATTAAGAATACTGCGAACCACCCCTTTGGGTGATGTTGTACCATCAAGATGATCAAAGCTCGGCGCTTCGTCCACTGTGGTGGTGAACCCCAGTTTTTCGAGATCGTATTGCGACAGCGCCTCTGCCGATTTGTTACTTTTCGGCACGTAACCGTTCGCATAGGGCAAAAACCAGTATTCCTGCTTCTGAGCATCCAGTTCGGTTTTCACCTGGCTCAGTTTAAGGATAGCTTCGCCCTGCGTAACCTTACCAGCACTGACCATTGTATTTGTGTGTAAGTCCTTCGAGAACAACGGCAACCCAGATGGACATTTCAGATAAAGCGGCGTGCTTTCACCCACCTTCTCAGGATTTTTCAGGAACGCAGGCAGGCTGTCATCTGCACTCAGGCATTCAATGTGTACCTGATAACGGGAATCGTAACCGCCGTCTTTCGGTACCTGAAAATACCCCAGGTGCCCGATGCTGTCGCCGGCACTTATCGGATACGGTGTCGGGCATATTACCTTGTCAAACTGCATTGGCTCAGCATAAGGCGGCAACAGATGTGCCCACCACGACGGACGCGCAGCACCACCTGATGACGGGACAAGATTATCTCTGTCCGTCAGGATCCAGTACTGTTGTCCTTCCACCAGACTGGTCTTCGTACCTTTTGCCTTCGCTTTATCGGATAGCCCTCTGAACGTGACCAGGCCATAGCGGCGTTCCTTAGGCCCTGTAGCACTTCGGCTTGCTTCTGTCGCATCCCATTCAATCCGTGAATCTTTCGGGATTGTGGTTACACGATATTTGTTTCTGTTCTCAGCGCTGGCATCAGGCGTCCATTCAGGGCGCAATACAGGCAGCTTATCATTCACAATCCAGTGAGTTTCGTTTTCACTGGAAACGTAAGCGGAGTAAGGTGCCAGGTGCATATACAGCGTATAAAAATGCAGGCCGTTCTCTTTTTTCTCGCCGGGCTGAATATAGTGCCGCACCAGGACAAAGGAGCCTGAGACACTCAAAGGCCCCGTTTCCCAGGGAACTGTCAGGTAATCACGGCAAATTCGGTACGCCACCACTTCACCATCCGCCATACAGCGAACGCTCTGCTCACCCTTGTAAGGCACCGGGAAATCCAGCAGTTCGGAAGCCGCCTTACCACTCAGCGCGCACCACGGCGTAGTGGTACTCGTGATATGAATACCCCCGTGCCACATGCCATTGCTTCCCACCATGTACCAGCCCGTCGCTTCACCTTCCAGGTGCGACATCAGATCTTCCTGGTTGGCAAATTCACTGCCGCGATTGTTGGATGGCACAGGCCAGCTGAATTTAGGTAATACCGACATGTCTGTTCCCTCAGTTGCTCAGTGGTTTGCTGATGACGCGTTTAATTTCGGCTATCTCAGTGCTGTTGAAATCCGGGGCGGAGAAAGGCATATCATCGCCGCTGCCGGGCACCAGGTATTCCCCCACTTTCATGGTCAGGTCACCTTTCGAGCCGTGCTCAATGCCGCTGTCGCTGAGTTTCAGGTAAGAGCCGCCACCATTCACCGTCAGGGTTTTAGGCGTACTAATAACAATTTCATCGTCAGTACTGGTGATGGTCAGTTCTTTTTGCGCACTCATGTCCAGTGTGTTGTGGCGGGAGTGCATTTCCACATCGCCGAGGTTAGCTATCATTCGCACACCCGCTTTGTGTGCAAACAGTCCCAGTTCATTCTCAGCACTCATGGAGATGTTTTTCATTGCCCCCATGTCGATGTGCTTCCCGGCCGTCAGCATCGTATTTTGTGTACTGGTGAGCTGCAGGTGCTCCCCTGACGTGAAAGCAATCCCCTGCGGAGCAGACGCCAGCAGGACAGCAGCCTGCAAATCAGCAATACTCTGCATCAACAGGTTGTTTTGTGCCTGAATATCACTGACCAACGCTTTCGCGGCTTCGGCTGCATTGTTCAGTGCCTGCATTTCACGGTTGGCCTGTTTGATGCGGTTGACTGCCGGTGCCATGTCCAGCATCTGTCCCTCACCTTTTGCCTGCGCATCCGCTGTCAGGAACATGCCTCTTCCTGCACGTACGGCTCCGTATTCATCGGTACGCAGTTCAAAGCCGGTACCCCGTGGCTCACGCCGGACGTCAACCACATGACCACCGTTAAGCTGCGTTTTCCCGTAAGGCGTCGCGAGCTTAAAATGCTCTTCCTGACGCTTGTCTTCCAGTCGGAATTTGTTGTCCCCGGCGGTGCGCCAGATGTTGCGCGTGTGGTTATCGCGGGTAACGTGATCCGGATGTTCGGAATCATGCTGGGCGTGGGCAATGTAGGGCCTGTCCGGATCCCCGCTGTCGAACATCACGGAAACTTCAGTACCATCGAGCAGCGGTGAGTGAAAACCGTAGGTATCCCCGGCATACGGTTTCGCCATGCGCAGCCAGAGATAGGCGTAGCCCTGTTCGGTGCTGTTGCGGTCAAAATCGAGTCTGACCCGGTAGCGCCCCTGGTTGTCCAGGTACGCATAGGTATCGTGTTTCTCGTCACTTTCCACCCGAGCTGGTAACGTACCGGCGACAACCGGACGCTTCAGCAGTGCCGGGCGATAGCAGACGGTTTCACTATATGGGATCCCCGTGAAGTGCAGTTGAAAACCCTTGTCACGTGCACCGGATGTCTGAATACCGGTGATCACGATGCCGTCTTTCAGCGACGCCGGGATACTCCCCTGAGGCTCCAGCACCTCACCGGGTGCCAGCACCGGGCTGCTTGCACGCCCTGTTACCGTCTGCTGCCCATTGAGATAGCGCTCATGACGCAGGCGGGTATACCAGGCCCCGCCTTCCGGCGTGTCGGCATCGCCCTCACTCAGGAATGGTTCAGCGTAGTGATACACCTCACCGGTGGTGCTCCCCCCTTCCTGTCGCACGGTGACGGAACTGTCCTGCGGCGTCAGGGCTTCACGGTAGTTGTAATCGCGGGTCGAAACGCTGCCGGTTACCACCCGGTCTTCCGGGCTGATAACGGCGCAGGTATCCCAGGCTCCGTTGTCTTCATGTCCAAAACGGAAGGCCAGATTAAAGCGGGCCACCGCCATCGACTCTTCTTCCTGACCGAAACGATCGGCGATCGTCTCCCAGGCTTCCCGATAACGCAGCGGACGCTCTGCCGGAACCGTGTCAGACTGCACATTCACGATCCCGACCTGCATAACCGGCAACGCCACATACACCGTCACCGGGCCATTACCGGCAGAAGCCGGCGCCTCGATTTCCCGCGGCTCCGGTGGCAGGTCGCTGAACCGGGTATCAACCAGCGTGTCATCCGGAAGCCACAGACGCAGCGACTGCGCCTGGACCCGACCGGAGGCCAGCATCGCCTCATCCAGCTCTATCTGACCGACGCCCCAGGGGAAGGCACTGCCACGGGCGGCAACACCGGCCCGTGAAAGTGCGTCCCATTCAGACTGCTGCTGGAACTGTTGCGGGGCCAGCAAGGCCCCTTCGTTCCATAACGGACGATGAATTTTCATCCCTGATTTCCCTCGCCTTACGATTTGGCTTTCGGCATCTGGGAAACCAGTGACAGGTTGACGTCCATGCCTTCCACCTGGAAGTGCGGTACGGCGTACAGCTTCACGCGGAAGAAGCCCGGGTTATCTTCGATATCTTCCACGGTGACTTTCGCATCGCGCAGCGGATGAGAGGCCTGCAGCTCATCGCCCGGATCGGTCATTTCTGTCACCAGACTACGTACCCAGGTATTCAGCTCCAGCTCCAGCAGACGACGGTCTTTGGTGGTGCCGATGTTTTCACGCTGGATAAGCTTCAGGTAATGCGCGATACGCGACAGCAGGAAGATGTACGGCAGGCGCGCGTTGATGCGGCTGTTTGCCGTGGCATCGGCGGTGTCATACAGCGCCGGTTTCTGCGTGGAGTTCGCGGAGAAGAAGCAGGAGTAGTCGCGGTTTTTGTAGTACGACAGTGGAATAAAGCCCAGGTTGGCAAATTCAAATTCGCGGGTTTCCGGGATCATCACCTCAGACGGGATTTTCACCTGATTACCGCTACCCAGGTCGTACAGATGGATAGGCAGGTCTTTTACTGCACCACCGGCCTGCGGGCCACGGATTTGTACACACCAGCCGTTGTTGATGAAGCTTTTCACCATGTTGGCGGCAAAGGCGAACGAGGCGTTGGTCCACAGGTATTTATCGTGGTCCGGGCCTTTCACCTCTTCGACGTAGTTGAAGCTGCGCACCGGCACGGTGTCCGGGCCATACGGCAGACGGCCCAGCACGCGTGGCATCACCAGACCGATATAGCGGGAATCGTCCGTCTCACGGAAGGATTTCCACTTGATGTACTCGGCACGGTCAAAGTAGTTGCCGATGTCTTTGATGGCGGCCACTTCTTCCATTGAATCCTTGAGGAAGAATTTCGGGCCCGCAGAGCCGATAAACGGCATGTGTGCGGCAGCAGAGACTTTGGAAATGTTGCGCAGCAGCGCCACATCCTGAGCCGACGCATCAAACTCATACGCAGAAATCAGCGCCGCAATCGGCTCTCCGCCCGGGGTATCGTACTCTGCGGTATACGTGTGCTGGTATAATCCGCTCTGAACAATCTCGGGCGCATCTTCAAAGTCCTGGCGCAAATCGTCTTTCGACAGATCCAGCAGCTCGATTTTGACGTTCTGACGGAAATCAGTTTTGTCGACAAGGGATTTAACACCACGCCACAGGCTCTCCACCGCCTGGAATTCTTCGCTGTGCATCACTGCATCCAGCTGGCGGCTAATCTGAAAATCCAGCTCAGCGATGTGGTGGTCAATCAGATTTTTGTCCAGTTTTTCAATCTTCGCGCCCGCTTTTGTCAGACACTCCAGAAAGACCTGCATGCCGGCGGTCAGACGCTCATCGGCCGTCGCATCGGACATCGCCTGACTGTCCTGCCAGATATCCAGCGCACTCAGTTCAGACACCGGATTCAGGTTAATTTTATCAAACAGAGACGCATAGACACTGCCCGCTTCCGGACGTTCCAGTACCACACTCTCACCGCCCGCGGCGTTTTCATTTTTTACAGACATCAGCATTTCCTTCATTAAATCCGTTAAATATCGCGACCGTTATGGCTGTTTCGGGGCCAGAGCAGACAACTCACTGCGCAGTTCAGCGCTCAGCGTCGGGTCAAGCAGGATTTTTTCCAGCTCTTTACGGAATGTCGCGTTGTCCAGCAGGTTGGCTTTGAGGTCGCGCAGCAGATTGCGCATGGCGAGCATCGCCTTTAACTGAGGGATTTGCCGGGTGACTTGTTCAGGCTCGAAGTCTTTCATGCTCTGGAATGTCAGGCTGATGTTGTCTTCACTGCCGTCACCGGCCAGAGTGTTTTTAACGGTCAGATTGACTTTTGGGGAATATTCGGAAAGCACTGAGTCAAAGTTATTTTTATTGACGCTGACTGGCTCACGCTCAGACACAGGACGCTGTTCGGCCCCATTGCTGTAATCGCCCGCCACCAGTAATTTCAGGGGGAGTTCGGTTTTCTTGCTCGCCCCGCCCGTATGCAAATCAAGTTTTAAATTGATACGTGCCTTGGGTATTTCGGACTGAAAGGAAGAGTTAGACATGGCTGTCCCTGTTCTATGGAGTGATAGAAACCGCCACAGCCAGTGTCAAATA
>Ga0157369_10002401_pt1 | contig 22498 bp, 18 predicted proteins | sample C25metaG_FD_113461 | JGI IMG/M metagenome (GOLD analysis project Ga0157369, IMG submission 113461) | Corn rhizosphere microbial communities from Kellogg Biological Station, Michigan, USA - C2-5 metaG | ecosystem: Host-associated > Plants > Roots > Rhizosphere > Soil | place: USA: Michigan...
AGCCCGTCGCCGCAGTGCCTATACGCAGAGCGCGGTGATCGTCGGCGCCGGCGACGTCGGCCAGCTCGTCGCCCGCAAGCTCCTGCACCACCCGGAGTACGGCATCGACCTCGTCGGCTTCGTGGACGCGCCGCCGAAGCGCGTCCGCCGCGACGTCGCCGGCGTCCCGCTCCTCGGGGTCATGGACGACCTCGCCGAGATCGTCCGCGAGCGCGGCGTCGACCGGGTCATCGTCGCCTTCTCCAAGCACAACGACGGCGACGTGCTCGCTCATGTCCGCCCGCTGATGCGCCAGGACGTGCGCGTCGACGTCGTGCCGCGCATGTTCGAGATCATCGGCCCCGACCTCGGCCTGCCCGACGTCGAGGGCATCCCGCTCGTCAGCCTCTCGCCCCGCCGCCGCCCCCGCCGGCTGCTGCTCGTGAAGCGGGGAATGGACATCGTCGGGGCGAGCATCGGCCTGGTGCTGGCGGCGCCGGTGTTCCTGTGGGCGTGGTGGCGGATCCCGCGCGAGACGCCCGGCCCGGTCTTCTTCCGCCAGACCCGGCTCGGCGAGAACATGGACGAGTTCACGATGCTCAAGTTCCGCACGATGACCGTCGACGCGGACGCGTCCGGGCATCGCGACTTCGTGGAGCAATCGATGAACGGCGACGCGGCCGCCGGCGAGCTCTACAAGCTCGACCGCGACGACGTGATCACGCCGTCGGGGCGGTCGCTGCGGCGCCTGAGCCTGGACGAGCTGCCCCAGCTCTGGAACGTCCTGCGCGGCGACATGTCACTGGTCGGGCCGCGGCCGTGCCTCGACTACGAGACCGAGCACTTCGCGCCGCACCACTACGAGCGCTTCCAGATGCCGGCGGGGCTCACCGGCCTGTGGCAGGTGAAGGCGCGTGCGCACGCACCCTTCGCCGAGGCGCTCGAGATGGACGTCGCCTACGTACGCGCGTGGTCGCTCGGCCTCGACCTGCGGCTGATCCTGCGCACGCCCGCCGAGATGCTGCGCCAGCGGAAGGCGACGGTATGACGCTCGACCTTCAGCAGCTGGACGTCGTCTCGGCCCGGCGGGGCGAGTCCGAGCGCCAGGCCGTCAACGTCGGCGTGGTCGGGCTCGGCTACTGGGGGCCGAACCTGGTGCGCAACCTGAGCGAGCTCGACGGCGCCGAGGCCGTGTGGATGTGCGACCTCGACCCGGGGCTGCTCGAGAAGCTCGGCCGCCGCTTCCCGGCCGTCCGCCAGACGCGCGACTTCGACGAGATGCTGGACGACCCGGAGCTCGACGCCGTCTGCGTCGTCACCCCGGTCTCGACCCACTACGACCTGGCCATGCGCGCGCTCGAGGCGGGCAAGCACGTGTTCGTCGAGAAGCCGCTCGCACCGTCCTCGGAGCTGGCGCGGGAGCTGATCCGCACCGCCGAGGAGCGCGACCTCGTGCTGATGCCGGGGCACACGTTCCTGTACAGCCCACCGGTGATCCGGATCCGCGACCTGATCCGCTCGGGCGAGCTCGGCAACATCTACTTCGTCTCGATGTCACGGGTGAACCTGGGCATGCACCAGTCGGACGTCAGCGTCCTCTGGGATCTCGGCCCGCACGACTTCTCGATCCTCATGTACTGGCTGGGCGAGCGGCCGTCGCGGGTGATGACGATGGGGCGGGCGTGCATCGTCCCCGGCCAGCAGGACGTGGCGTTCATCAGCTGCGAGTTCGACTCGGGCACGATCGCCCACATCGAGCTCGCCTGGCTCGCGCCCAGCAAGCTACGGCGGACGACCGTGGTCGGCTCGAACAAGATGGTCGTCTACGACGACTGCAGCACCGAGCCGGTGCGCGTCTACGACTCGAGCGTCGTGCCCCGCAACCCGGAGTCGTTCGGTGAGTTCCTGAAGTACCGCGCCGGCGACATCGTCTCGCCCCGGCTCGACCCGGCCGAGCCGATCGGCCTGCAGATGGAGGACTTCTGCCACGCGATCCGCTCTGGCTCGATCCCGCGGTCGTCGCCGCAGCTCGGCCTGGACGTCGTGCGCGTGATCGAGGCGGCCGAGGGGTCGCTTCTGGGAGCGGCCTGACCGCCGCGCGAGCCGGACGCACCATGCCAGGCCACGGCGACATCAGGGTGCTGGTGCTCACGAACATGTATCCGACGGCGGCCGAGCCGCACCTCGGCTGCTTCGTGCGCGACCAGGTGGAGGACCTGCGCGGGCTCGGCGCCGAGGTCAAGGTGCAGGCGTTCGACGGCCGCCGCGACAAGCGCCGGTACCTGGCCGCGGCCCGGACGCTGCGGCGGACGCTGCACCACGGCCGTTTCGACCTCGTCCACGCCCACTACGGCCTCTCCGGGGCGATCGCAGCGGCGCAGCTGCGCACGCCGGTGGTGACGACGTTTCACGGCAGCGACGCATGGGTGCGCTGGCAGCGGCGGGTGTCGCAGGCGGTCGCCCGGCGGACGCAGCCGATCGCCGTCGCGCCGGTCGTCGCCGCGGCGCTCGGGCTCGACGGCCGGGCCGCGGTGATCCCGTGCGGCGTCGATCTCGATCTGTTCCGCCCCGGCGACCGGACCGAGGCCCGGCGACAGCTGGGCTGGCCCGAGGACGGCCCCTGCATCCTCTTCCCGGCCGCCCGGAGCGACCGCGCGAAGGCGGCGAACAAGCGGGTCGACGTGTTCGACGCGACGGTGGCGCGCGTGCGCCGCCAGATTCCGGAGGCGCACGCGGCCAGCCTGGACGGCCTGCCCCGCCACGAGGTGGCGATGGCCATGCGGGCCGCCGACGTGGCGGTGATGACGTCCGTGCGGGAGGGGGCACCGGTGGCCGTGAAAGAGGCGCTCGCGTCGGGAACGCCGGTCGTCTCGGTCGCGGTCGGCGACGTGCCGGACCTCGTGCGCGGCCTGCCCGGATGCGCCATCGCCGCCCGGGATCCCGATGCGCTGGCCGCCGCCGTGGGGGATGCGCTTCGGGCCGGCGGCGGCCCGCGGCTGCGCGAGGCGATGGAGGCGTACGGACGCCGGCCGATCGCCGAGCGCGTCCTCGCGGTCTACCGCCGCCTGCTCGCCGGACGGGCGCGGTGATCCGCAACGGCCGCCCCCGGCTCGTGTTCGTGTGCCCGAACCTGGAGGCCGGCGGGGCGGAGCGGCAGTGGCTCGCGCTCGTGCCCGGGCTGGCCGAGCGCGGGTTCGACGTCGGCGTCGTCACGCTCGACGGCCGCGGCGCCTACTTCGACGACCTTGCCGCGGGCGGCGTCCCCGTCGCCTGCGCCCGGCTGCGCCACCGGGCCGATCCGGCCGGCCTGGCCCGGGCCGTGCGCCTCGCCGGCCCGAGCTCGTCGGTCGTCGTCAGCCGCGGCACGAGCGCGCACGTCGTCGGGCATGCGCTCGCGCGCCGCCAGCGCGCGGCCCACGTCGTCACCGAGCACCTCGGCCCCGACCCGCTGGGCGTGCGCCCGCTGCGCCGCCACCAGCAGGCGCTGCTGCGGCCCGTGCGCCCGCGCGTGGCGGCCGTCGTCGCCGTCGCCCGCAGCCAGCGTGAGCACCTCGTCCGCGACGGCTACCCGGGCGGTGCGATCCGGGTGATCCCCAACGGCGTCGCCCCCGACCCGGCGGTGCGCCCGCGCGAGCGGGTGCGGGCCGAGCTCGGCGTCGCCCCGGGCGAGTTCCTGGCGGTGCTCGTGGCGGCGCTCCGGCCGGAGAAGCGCGCCGTCACATTCGTGGAGCAGGTTGCCGCGGCCCACGGCGTCGAGCCGGCGGTGCGCGGGATCGTCGTCGGCGCGGGGCCGGAAGCGGACGCGGTGACCGATGCCGTCGCACGCAGCAACCGTGCGGTGCGGGCCGTCGGGTACCGGACCGACGCGCTCGACGTGATCGCCGCTGCGGACGTCCTCTGCCTGACGAGCGCCGTCGAGGCGCTGCCGATGACCGTCCTCGAGGCGATGTCGCTCGGCCGCCCCGTGGTCGCAACGGCGGTGGGCGGCGTGGGTGAGGCGGTCGCCGACGGTGAGACGGGCATTCTCGTCCCGCGCGACCGGCCGCAGGAGGTGGCCGCGGCGCTGGTCGCGCTCGCCCGCGACCGTGGCCGCGCCGAGGCGCTCGGGCGGGCGGGGCGCGAGCGCCAGCAGCGGGCGTTCTCGATCGACGCGATGACCGGCCGCTACGCCGAGCTCCTGGGGGCGGTGGGCCGGTGAGCGGGCCGCACGTCGTGATCGTGAACCAGAACGCGGCGCTCGAGATCGACCTGCGCCCGCGCCGCGAGGCGGAGACGCTGGCGGAGGCCGGCTACACGGTGACGCTCGTCGGCGGCACCCGCTCGCCGGAGGCGGTGCGGGCAATGACCGGCGCGCGCGTCCACCTCGAGCTCTACCCGCAGCCGCACGAGGGCCGCGGCGTCGTCGGCCAGATCCGGGAGCAGCAGCAGGCGATGGCGCGGGCCCTGCTCGGCCTGCGCCGTGCGGCGCGGCGGGCACCGGTCGCGGCCGTGCACGCCGGCAACCCGCCCGACAACTTCTTCCTGGCCCGGCGGGCGCTTCGGCCCGTGCAGGGCTCGACGCCGCAGTTCGTGTTCGACCAGCACGACGCGGGGCCGGTGCTGCTCGAGGAGAAGTTCCCGCAGACGCCGCTCCGGCGCCCGCTGATGACGACGGCGCGGCGGATCGAGCGGTGGAGCTTCGCGGCCGCCGGGCTGGTCGTCTTCGCGAACGCGGAGTACCGCGCCCGGGCCGAGCGGGACGGGCTCCTGCGCAGCGACAGCGAGGTCGTCCCGAACGGCTGGTCGCTGCCCGCCGTGCCCGCCGATCCGCGCTGGCGCGACGGCGCCGACCACCTGTTCGCCTATGTCGGCACGATCGGCGAGCAGGACAACGTCGACCGCCTCGTCGACGCGGTCGCCGAGCTCGGCCTCCCGGGCCGGGTGAAGGTCGTCGTCGCCGGCGCCGGTTCGGCGCTCGCCGCGGCACAGCGCCGCGCCCGCGACCGCGACGTCGCCGCCGCGTTCGAGTGGCTCGGCTTCGTGCGCGACCGCGACCGGATCGCCTCGCTCGTGCGGTCGGCCGACGTCTGCGTCGCGCCCGAGGTCGACTCGGCCTTCAACCGCCTTGCCACGTTCGTGAAGGTGGTCGAGTACATGTCGGCCGGCGCGCCCACCGTCGCCCACCGGCTGCCCCAGACGGAGCGGCTGGCCGGCGACACGCTCGAGTACGCCCCCGACATGACCGCCGCCGGGCTCGCTGCTGCCCTCCGCGCCGTGCTCGCCGACCCCGAGCGTGCCCGCCGCCTGGGCGCGGCGGCCCACGAGCGCTTCCGCGAGGGAATCAGCTGGGAGCGGGCGGGCGGGCCGCGGCTGGTCGCCGCCTACGAGCGCCTGCTCGGTGCGCCAGATGGCGGTTGAGCCCGGACCGCCCCTGCGGGTCGCACTCGTCGTTCCCGACCTGGCCGTGCCGGAGTGGGTGGCCTGGACGGCGGGCCGGATCGCCGCGGACGACGCCTGCGAGCTGGTCGCCGTCGTGCGGGCGCCGGGCGGTGGCGGGGGCGGCGGGCCGGCGGCGCGTGTCCGCGCCGCCTACGACCGGCTCGACGCGCGCGTGTTCGGCGCGGCGTCCGCGCTGCGCACGGCCCGGATCGAGGCCGGCGTGGACGACGCCGAGGTGGACGTGGTGGTCTCGTTCCTGCCCGCCGGCCGTCGCGGCTGGCCGGGCCCGCCGCCGCGCCTGGGCACGTGGACGCTCGCGCCGCTCGACGACGGCGGGCCGGGCGGCCCGTCCGAGCGGGCCCGCGACGTGGGCCTGCGCGCGCCGGCCGAGACGACCCTCGTCGCCCTGGACGGCGACGGGCCCGCGCACGTCCTCGACCGCTGCACCTCGCTCGCCGATCCGCTGTCGCTGGCCCGCACCCGCGACGCGGCGGCGTGGGCGGGTGCGCGGCTGCTGCTGCGGGCGCTGCGCCGGGCGGCCCGCGGCGGTGGCTCGCCGGCCGGAGACGCCGCCGCTGTGGGGTCGCCGCCCGCGGGGCCGGCCGCGATCGCGCTGCACGCCGCCCGCACGGGCGCCCGCGGCGTCGCCGCCCGCGGCAGGGGGGCGTGGAGCCGGGAGGAGTGGTTCATCGCCGTGCGGGAGCGGTCGGCCGACGGCCGCATCGTCGGCCCGCCGCGCATCGTCCCGAACCCGCCCGGCCGCTACCTCGCCGACCCGTTCGTCGTCGAGGCGGACGGCCGCCACCTCGTCTTCTGCGAGGACCTCGACCTCGCCACCGGGCGGGGCGCCATCTCCGCGTTCGAGCTCGGCCGCGACGGTGCCATGTCGCCGCCGCAGCGGGTGCTCGTGCGCGACCACCACCTCTCCTACCCGTTCGTGTTCGCTCACGGCGGCGCCGTCCACATGATTCCGGAGACCGGCGAGGCCGGCCGGATCGAGCTCCTCACGGCGGTCGGGCTGCCGGGCCCGTGGCGGCTCGAGCGGGTGCTGATCGACGGCATCACCGCGCACGACGCCACGCTCCACATCGCCGACGACGGAATGTGCTGGCTGTTCGCGAGCGTGGTCGAGGGGCCCGCCGATCCGGGGGTGCTCCACCTCTTCTCCGCGCCGTCGGTCGACGCCGGCTGGACGCCGCATCCGGCCAACCCGGTCGTGACCGACCCGGGCCGCTCGCGGCCGGCCGGGCGCCTCTACCGGCGCGACGGCGCACTCTACCGCCCCGCCCAGGACGGCTCCCGCCGCTACGGCGGCGCCATCGTCCTGAACCGCGTCGACCTGCTCACGCCGACCGCGTACCGCGAGACGCCGGCTGCGCGGATCGACCCCGACTGGCTCCCCGGCCTCGTCGGCACGCACACGTACACGTTCGATTCGCGCTACCAGTGCCTCGACGGCGGCCGCCGCGTGCGGCGGTTCTGACGCTCGCCTCGGCGAGCCTCTCGGGGCTGCGCGCGAGCCGCCGCCGGCGTGGTGGGCAGGTGGGTGGTTACCCCCGCTGGTAAGGGCGGTTGGCGGTGTTTCCATGTGTCATTTGCAGTTCCGTGACACTCCTGCCACACCCCGGCACGCACCGGTGACAGCAACCGCGCCGACTCGAAGTCGCTGCGCGCACGCGTCGCCACACGCCGCCCCACCAGCGCGCCGGTACGCGGACCCCGCCGGCTCAACCGGCCGCCTTAGCGGCCTAGGTGTGACCTCCCCGCACCTTCTGGATCGAGCGGAACACGGCGGCCTTGGCCCGGTCGGACGACGTCGAGGAGCCGAGCGTCTTCGGTGACAGGTGCAGCTTGCGCAGCCGCGCGTTGATGCGCGTCACGCCCTCCGCCTGCTCGGTGTAGGCCGTGAAGAACGGGATCGAGAACGAGATCGAGATGCCCGCCTTGGTCTCGACCCAGTGCGGCACGTACGACGGCAGGTAGACGCCGACGCCCGGGCCCATCACGGTCATCGTCGCGTTCCGCTGCATCGTCTCGAAGTCGCACTCCTCGCCGTCGAGGTAGCGGTCGAGCTCGCGGTGGCGGGCGACCACGTCGTCGCCGTAGGAGGCGACGCTCACGTGCTTGGTGCCCTTGACCTGGAGGAGGAAGCTGTGCTCGACGTCGAAGTGCATGGGCGTCGTCGACGCCGGGCACGAGATGAAGAGGTAGCCCGCCCGGCGGGTCATCCCGCCCTCGCGGTCCTCGACCAGCCCGGCCACCTCGTCGAGGCACTCGTTGATGACCTCGGCGTACTCGGGCGACTGCTGGATGTCGCGCAGCGTGATCCGGAAGCCGTTCTCCTCGACGGTGCGGATGCTCTCCGAGGGCGGGCCCTGCCCGACCTCCTCGTACCCGAACCCCGAGTTTGCGAGCGGGAGGTCGCCGCGCTCGCGGCGGACGGATTCCGGAGGCAGGGTGTCTGCCAGCTCCGCGATCGCGTCGATGGTGAACAGTGGATGATCGGCCAGCTCGTGATGCACGGCCATGGACTTGCGGGCAAACACATCCGCGAAGACCGCCGCGTCGATGTCGAAGACCTTTGTCGCGCGCACGCCGCCCCCTTGCCTGCGTTGGAGCCGGGTCCCGGCCTGGGACCAGGCGAACGGTACGGAGCCTTCAGCGTACCCCCGTGGGGGCGCGATTTGCCCCACAGAATTCGGCGGCCGACCTCTGCTAATTTTCGATGTCGGTGTTCCGGCCGAAACCCGCGGCCGGACGGGCACCGGAATCCGATGGGTTCACACCTGTTCGCCCGCATCGGAATCCGTCGGGGGTCATCGGCGGTGTTGTGCGCGGCCGCGCTGGGAGCGGCCGCATTCTGGCTCGCCGGGCCGTCCGACGGCAAGTCGCCTCCACGAAGGGGGTCCTCGGCCGCTGCCGCGCCGATCGGCGACCCGTTCTTCCGCGTGCTCTACGGCTCGGCGCCGGCCGAGGCGAACGCGGCCCGCGAGCGCGACCGGTACTCGTACATGGTCATGCACCGGGCGGATGCGGCGCATGTCGCGCGGCTCAAGGCCGAGAACCCGGCGCTCAAGGTGTTCATGTACGTCGACATGATGAGCGCCGACCCGAATGACCCGACCGGTGAGGCCGACTGGACCTCCTGGGGCGACGCCACGGCGCATCCCGACTGGTTCCTCACGGGGCCCGCCGGCGAGCGGCTCGTGTTCAAGGACTACCCCAGCTCGCGAGTGATGGACGTCGGCAACCCCGACTACCAGCAGGCCGGCGTCGCCCGCGTGATCGCCGACGCCCATGCGAGCGGCTTCGACGGGATCTTCCTGGACGACGCCAACGCGTCGCTGCGCTGGGTGATCGCGGGCGGCTCGAGCCAGTGCGTGAAGTACCCGACCGACGCGGCCTGGCAGGCGGCCGTCTACTCGTTCTTCCAAAACGTTGCGCCGCAGCTGCAGTCGGCCGGGTTGCTCGTGGTCGCGAACATCGGCGGCTCGACGGTCACGAAGGGCCTGTGGCCGAAGTGGAACGGCCCTCTGGACGGCGCCATGGAGGAGTCCTACACGAACGGCGGCGCCGGCCGCGACTCCGTGCGCAACGGCCTCTGGCCGGCGAAGTTCGGCCACAACCTGTGGTCGGAGACGCACGGCAAGCTCAGCCTCGACCATGCCGTCACCCACACGCGCAGCGGCGCCCGCTACGCGCTCGCGACGATGCTGCTGGCGGAGAACGGCCGCAGCGTGCTGTACGCGTCGACCAACTATACGAACGAAGTGTGGTGGCCGGAGTATGACCTGACGAAACGGCTTGGCAGCGCGCTCGGCCCCTACCGCGTGTTACGTAACGGTGACTACCGCCGGAACTTCACACACGGTGTAGTCCTGGTGAATCCGCATGCAAACGCGACGAAGGCCGTCCACCTCGGCGCCACATATATCGGCTCCGGCCTGGGACGCGTACGAACGGTGAAGCTCCGGCCGACGAGCGGCGTCGTGCTCCTGCGCTCATGACGTTGAGGCGCTGACGAGCTCGCGGTAGAGCTCCGTCGTCCGCCTGGCCGCCTCCTCCCACGAGAACTCGGCCCTCGCGTGCGCGAGCACCCGCGCCCGCACGTCGGGGCCGTCGTCGAGGTGCCGGAGGATCGCGTCGGCGAGCGCGCGCGCGTTGCCGGCGGCCGAGACGAAGGAGCGGTCGTACGCCAGCTCCGGCAGCGAGCCGAGGTCGCTCACGACCACCGGGACGCCTGCGGCGATCGCGAGCATCCCGACGCCGCTCTGGCTGGCCTGGGTGTAGGGCAGGGCGACCAGCCGGGCCTGCGCCAGAATGCCGTCGACCTCGACCTCCGAGATGTAGCGCGCCATGAGCGTGGTACGCGGGTCGTCCGGGACGAGCCGGGCCGCCTGGCCCTCCCCGGCGACGACCAGGCGCGCATCCGGACGCCGCTCCCACACATGCTGCATCGCAGCGACGAGCACCTCGACCCCCTTGTACTGCTCGAGCCGGCCGAACAGCAGCACGACCGGCTCCGCCGGCCGCGGCAGCGGCTCGGCGCGGGCGTCGGTGCCGTGGTGGATGACGGCGATCGGCCGGCGCGGGCCGATGATCGGCCGCAGCTCGGGCACGAGCGCCTGGCCGTGGACGATGAACCGGTCGGCGCGGTGGAACCAGCGCCGGAACGCCCAGTTCTCGCTGCGGGTGAGCTCGGGCGCGCCGGGATGGCCGAGAGGATCGTGCACGGTCAGCACGGTGCGGTAGCCGGCGGTGAGCGCGAGCAGTCGGGGGTCGTGGTTCTCGTGCACGTGGACGACGTGCGGCCGCCACCGGCGCACGGCGCGGCGGATGCCGAGCAGCGCCGGCACCGCCGTGGCGGATCGCACCCGTCCCGGCACGACCAGCACCCGGATGCCGTCGCCGCGGAGCCGGTCGTGCACCTCGTCGCGCTCGTGCTCGAGGCCGCCGAACTCGAGCGCATGCGACCGGCAAAGTATCGCTACGTCATGACCGGCGTGTACCAACGATCGCGCCTGTTGCGATCCGTACTTGAAGAGGAAGTCGCAGACGATCAGGATGCGCACGGCGCGCGCAAGGTACCACAGCGGTGTTGCGACACCCCGGCCACCGCGGACGTCGGGTAGTCTGCGGCCGTAGCGCCTCGCCATGTCCCACGCGCCGGCCCGCACACTTCCCCTGGTGGACCTCTCGCACGTGAACGCCGTCGTGGAGCAGGACGTGCTCGCCGACCTCACCGAGATCGTCGCGACAGGGGCGTTCACGAACGGGCCGCACGTGGCGCGGTTCGAGGAGGCATTCGCCGCCTACGTCGGAGCGGGCGAATGCGTCGGCGTCGCCAGCGGGCTCGACGCGCTGCGGCTGGGCCTGATCGCGGCCGGGGTCGGGCCAGGCGACGAGGTCGTCGTACCCGCGCTCACGTTCGTCGCCACCTTCGAGGCCGTTAGCCAGGTCGGCGCGACACCGGTCGTCGCCGACGTGGGCGAGAGCGACTACCAGCTCGACCCGGCCGCGGCCGCCGGGGCGGCCGGCCCGCGAACGCGCTTCCTCCTGCCGGTGCACCTGTACGGGCAGATGGCGGACATGCGCGCCCTCGCCGGTGTCGCCCGGGCCGCCGGGATCGGGGTGCTCGAGGATGCCTGCCAGGCCCACGGCGCCGAGCGCGACGACGTCCGCCCCGGCGCGCTGTCGGCGGCGGCCGCCTACAGCTTCTACCCGACCAAGAACCTGGGCGCGATGGGCGATGCCGGAGCGCTCGTCACCGGCGATCCCGCGCTCGCCGGACGGGTGCGGACGCTCCGCCAGCACGGCGAGCGCAAGGGGCACCGCTCGGAGCGGATCGGCTACACGGCACGGCTGGACACGGTGCAGGCGGCGGTGCTCCTGCGCAAGCTGCCGCACCTGGACGGCTGGAACCGCGAGCGGGCCGCGGCGGCCGCGCTCTACACCGAGGCGCTGGCCGGGGTCGGCGACGTGCGGACGCTGCCCGTGCCGGCCGGCAGCCGGCCGGTGTGGCACCTCTATCCGGTACGCACCTTCCGTGCCGAGGGCCTGCGGGCGCATCTGGCCGACCGCGGCATCGCCACCGGCCGCCACTATCCCGAACCGCCGCACCTCTCCGCCGCGTACGCCTCGCTCGGCCACCGCCCCGGCGCGTTCCCGCTCGCCGAGCGCCTGTCCGCCGAGCTCGTCTCGCTCCCGCTCTATCCCGGCATCGGCGAGGAAGGGGTCGGCCGGGTGTGCGACGCGATCAGCGAGTTCTTCGACGATGCCGTCTGAGCCCGCCAACGAGGCGCCGTACCGGCTGATCTCCGCCGTCGACTTCGGCGCCGACGTGTTCGTCCACTCGTTCACGAACCTGTACGGCTGCCGCATCGGCGCCGGAGCGCGCGTCGGCCCGTTCGTCGAGATCCAGGCCGGCGCGGTCGTCGGCGCCCGCTGCAAGATCCAGAGCCACACGTTCATCTGCTCTGGTGTCGAGATCGGCGACGAGGTGTTCGTCGGCCACGGCGTCATGTTCGTGAACGACCGCCGGCCGCGGGCGACGACGGACGACGGCGAGCTCAAGGGCGGCACCGACTGGGAGCTCGAGGGCTCGGTCGTCGAGCGGGGCGCGGCGATCGGGTCGGGCGCGGTGATCCTGGCCGGCGTGCGGATCGGCGCCGGCGCGCTCGTCGGCGCGGGTGCCGTCGTCACGCACGACGTCGCCCCGGGCGAGACGGTGGCGGGCAACCCGGCCCGCGCCCTCGCGCCGCGCGCCTAGATGACTGATTCCACACCTCTGCGCGCCTGGACGTCAGGCTGTTGGCGGGGGGTTCGGGTTGCTGGTGGGGCTGCGCCTCGGTGTCTGCGTGATCGCAGACCCCTCAGACCGCAGTCAAGCGCCTACGCGCTTGACTGCTTCTGGGTCGCGCCCATACAGCCAGGTATGACCTCCCTTTAGTCCTTGCGCTGCTCGGTTCGCCACCCAGTGGGTGACCTGCGTGATCGCAGGTCACCACTGACCGGTGCAAGCCTGCGGGCTTGCACCTTGGACACACAGGGCGCGGAATCAATCATCTAGCGATCGAGCAGCCGCCGCACGCCCAGCGAGCGGCCGCGCAGGGCCAGGGCGGTCGACAGCATTCCCGACGCGGCCGCGCCGCGCGTGAGCCCGTACGTCTCGATGCCCGGGTCGGACGTCGCGAAGCGCTCCTTGTAGGCCGAGCCGCCGCGGCCGAACCGGAACTCGCGCATGCCGTCTTCGAGGGCCGCCTGCACGGCGTGGGCGAGCAGCACGAAGCCGACCTGCCCGCCGGCGAAGCGGGGATCGCGGCCGGCCTGATAGCCGGACTCGGCGCCGGCGAAGCGGAAGCCGTACAGGGCGGCCACCGGCCTCCCGTCGACCTCGAGGAACGACAGCCGCAGCCAGCCGCGGTCGAAGGCCAGCCGGGCGAACTCGCGGTGGAAGGCGGCGGCCGCGAGGAACGGCGTCTCCTGTCCGTCCCAGCGCGCGCGGTGGAGGGCGAACAGCGTGTCGAGGTCGCGGTCGAGCCGGTCGCGGTCGGTCGCCAGCCGGAACGCGACCGCCGCCCCGTGCTCGGCCAGGCGGCGCGGGTAGCGGCGCACCTGCTGGCGGAAGTTCGCCGGCCGCGCAGCCAGGAATGCGTCCCAGGTGTCGTGCTCGAACCGCAGCACCGGGCTCGGCTCGCGGTAGAGCGGCCGGGCGCCGGTCAGCCGGCCGAAGCCTTCGTCGGCGGCGACGTGCTCGGCCACGAGTACGAAACGGCGCAGCGGCAGCGCCGCGAGCGTCGCCCTCACGACGTCCGCGGCGGCCGGGTCGGACAGCGGGGCGGAGATCGGCCCGAGCCGGTCGCTCGGACCATGCCCGGCGAAGCGCAGCACCGCGACGCCGTGCCGCCACCACACGTACATGGGCACGATCGCCCGCAGGCGGCCGCCGTTGCGGGCGAGTCCGACCAGCGGCCGCCGGCCGGCGCTGTGGCGGCGCCACCAGATGCGCAGCCACTCGGGCGTCGCAAACACGTGCCCGGCGGCCTCGGCCAGGGCATCCCACTCGGCCGTCGGCACGCCCTCGACCGAGCCGGCGTACTCGACGTCGGTCACGCCGGCGGCCGCGGCGCGCGCAGGCCGAGGTGGACGGGGATGCGCGCCCGGGCCGCGGCGCTCGCGCCGCCGTTGCCGCGGCCGTGGCGGGCGATCCTGGCGGCGTCGATCCCGGCCCGGGCCGCGCGCAGGGCGGCCGCCGGAACGGGGCCGAAGTGCTTGCGGGCGTACCGGTTCTGGCTCTCGAGCAGGAGCAGCGACGGGCGCGCGTCGACGCCGGGCGAGCTGCCGGCGGTCGCGTGCACGGCGAGCAGCGACGGCAGGTAGGCCGTCGTCCAGCCCCGCCGCGCCGCCCGCACGAGCCAGTCGGTCTCCTCGCAGTAGACGAAGAAGCGCTCGTCGAACGGGCCGACGTCGCCGATCGCAGCCCGGCGCAGGAAGAGGCACGCGCCTGACGACCAGCCGACCGTCCCCGCCTCGGCCGGATCGCGGTCGAGTTGGCGGAAGCGGCGCGGCCGTCCCCAGCCGGGGAAGCGCTGCGCCAGCGCCAGGTCCTCGGACAGGTAGTCGAACGCCCGCGGCGCCGTGAAGCAGTTGCCGAGCGGACTCCCGTCGGGGTGCTCGAGCCGGGCGGCGACCGCCGCGACGCATGGGTCGGCGAACGCGGCCTCGACGTCGGCGTAGTCGCCGTCGATCCGGTCGACGTCCGGGTTCAGGAGCAGGACGACGTCGGCGGTCGAGACTGCGATCGCCCGGTTCACCGCCGCCGCGAAGCCGCGGTTCCTCCGGTTGGCGAGGACGGTCGCGTCTCGCGCCACCGCCCGCACGGCCTCCGCCGCGCCGTCGCCGGGGGAGTTGTCGACCACGATCACGCCCGCACCCTCGCCGGCCAGCCCACGGGCGGCCGCGACCGCGCGCCCGATCACCGGGGCGCTGCGATAGTTCACGACGACGACGTCGACGCTCACGCTGCGGCCCGCCTGCGCATCCGCGGCACGAGGTCGCCGGCCAGCGCCCGCCCCCGGCGGGCAGCGTCGAACAGGGCCGTCCGGTTGAACGCGTAGTTCAGGAGCAGATAGGCGGCCAGGGCGACGCACGCCGTCGTCACGCCGCCCAGGACGAGCTCCGGGAACGCGCGGGCGAGCGCGTACGCGACCGCGAAGGCGGCGTAGCCCGCGGCGACCGGGATGACCAGGTACCGGGCCAGGTGCACGCCCGCCCGCCGCCGCAGCGCCCGCGTGAACACGGCGGACTCCGTCCACGACGCGCACATCCAGGCGACGCCGACGCCGGCCACGCCCACCGGCCCGATCAGCACCGCCGTGAGCGCTACCCAGACGGCGCCGTTGACCGCCGTCGCGAAGAGCGGCGTGCGCACGTCGCTCTCGGAGTACAGGTAGCCGGCGGCGGCGACCGAGATCGGCCCGCCGATCGCGAGGCCGGCCGCCGCCCACGGCATCGGCGAGGCGGCCGGCGCCCAGCGGTCGCCGAAGAGCGCCGGCACGAGGTCGTGCGCGGACGCCGCCAGCGGCGCCAGGATCGCGCCGGTGGCGATGGTGGTGATGCCGGCGAAGCGCTCGATCGTCGGCCGGGTGTTCTCGCCCAGCGCGCGCAGCCGCGCCATCATCGGGTAGGAGACCCGCCAGAGCGCCTGGAAGAGCCAGAACGGCACCTGCAGCAGCCGGTTGGCAAGCGACCAGTAGCCGAGCAGCTGCACACCGCCCGCCGCGGCCACCACCAGGTTCACGCCCTGGGCGGTGGCGACCGCGGCGATACCGACCGCCTGGAAGCCGAGCCCGAACGCGAGCATCGAGCGCAGCGACCGGCGTTCGTACTGCGGCGTCACGAACCCGAGCGGCGACGCCATCGTCATCAGGGCCGACCCGGCCACGGCCCGCACGACGGTCGCCGATGCCAGCCCCCACACGCCCCAGCCGAGGAAGACCGTCGCGATCGCCCAGCAGTAGTAGCTGAGCGACTCGGTGAACTCGATGGAGGCGATCGGCCGGTACTCGAGCGCCCGCTCGAGCGCGATGGCGTGCGGCGCGCGGAGGGCCAGCAGGGGCAGCGAGGCCGCCATGAGGGCGGTCACGTCGCCCGCCTCTCCCGCCTGGATGCCGATCAGGACGATGACGATCGCCATGGCGCTTGCGACCGTGAGCTGGACGGCCAGGAGCGTGCGCAGCTCGAGCGCCGTCGGCGCCGAAGCCTGCCGCAGCAACGCGGCGCCGAGCCCGCCGTCGGCGAGGAAGTTTCCGGTCGTCACGATCGTCGCACCGAGCGCGACGATGCCGAACTCGCTCGGCGTGAGCTGGTGGGCGAGGACGAGCGTCCCGGCGAAGGCGACCGCCTGAGCGGCGGCCGCGCGGACGGTGAGAAGGGCCGCGCCGGTCGCACCGCGGCGCCGGATCGTCGACGCGCTGTCGGTCTCCTCGCTCACCGGCACGTCTGCGGGGTCGCGCTCGGGCGTCTCGGCCACCTCGTCTCGCTGCCGGCCTGTCGCCACGCTCAGCTTCGGGTCAGATCGCGCCGGAGGAGCGCCGCGAGCGCGAGCGCGCCCACGAGCGGCACGGTCGAGTCGGGCGGTGTCAGGTAGATCGCGACGTTCGAGCTCGCGGCCAGCGCGACGACGGCGACGACCACGCCCGCGCCGAGCCAGGCGTCGTCACCGCCGTGACGGGCGCGGCAATAGCGCGCCCCGTTCCAGATGCCGAAGGCGAGCATCGCAATCAGCGCGCCGAGGCCGATGATCCCGGCCCGCATCCAGATCCACAGGTACTGGTCGTGCATGAACGGGCGCGGCGTCGACACGAGAAAGCCGTCGTCCGAGGTGAGCAGGTAGGCGCCGTAGTCCGGCCCCCAGCCGAGGCCGCCGACCGGGTGGGCATGGATGCGCTGGAGGGCGATCCCGTTCTCGTAGTAGCGGTCGTCCAGCGTCTGCGTCTGCAGCTGGGAGTAGTTGGTGATGCTGGCGAAGCGCGAGACCACCGGGTTCGAGCCGATCGTTGCCGAGCTCTGCGCCAGCAGCACGAGGGCCGCGACGACCGCCGCGACCGTCGTCGCCATGACGGCCACCCGGTGCCGCTGCCGGGTTACCACCGCGGCCGCGGCCAGCCCGACGACCACCCCGACGAGCATGTTCCGGTTCGCGCTCATGACCAGGCCGGTGAGCGTGAGGGCGACCATCAGCCACCCGAGCATGCGCCCCCGGGCCGGCCCCCAGAGGACGCGGGCGAGGGCGAACGCGGCCACCACGTACACCGAGGTCAGTCCCGGCGGCCGGATGCGCAGGAAGCCGGTGTCGTCCGAGCTGAGCGTCCCGGAAAGGTCGGAGGATCCGATCAGGAAGAGGTGGGTCGACGGCCCCACGATCAGCTGGGCGACGGAGAGGACGACCACGGCGACGACGCCGGCACAGACCAGGCGGATGACGAGCGCGCGGTCGTACGCGAGCGCCAGGAGGGCTGGCCAGAAGGCGGCGTAGAAGAGCATGTAGCGCATCGAGAAGGCGGCGTCGTGCAGGCTGGCGCCGTTCTCCATCCCGACCGCGACGCCGCCCAGCACCGCGGCCAGGAAGGCGAACAGGGCCAGGCTCTCGCGCCGGACGGCGAGCGCCGCCAGCGTGTGCCGCAGGCTGTAGGGCACGAACAGGAGCGAGCCGATCGAGAGCCACAAGAGCATCTCGCCCGGCGCGAACTGGAGCGACGAGACCCCCACCTCGGGCGGCCACAGCAGGTCGACGGCGGTGCTGACGCTCCAGAGGACGCAGATGAATCCGGCGACGGGGACGCGGGCGAAGAGGACGACGACGAGCGCGACCGCGGGGGCGACCGCCAGCTTGGCGTCGCCGCGGCCGACGAGCGCGCCGGCCGCCGCCGCGGCGGCGACGGTCGCCGCCGGCCATGCCAGCGCACGCGGCAGCTCGGCCACCGACGTGCTCCTGGCACGGAGCCCTGTCCGCCTCCAGTCGATCTGGCCCAGCACGCGCCACCTCCGAGCTCCAGAATGCCGCTCGCCGGGCGCAGGATATCCTGGATCCGACGTGACCGGCCTTCCAGAAGACGGCAGGCATTGGGCGGCTGCGGATGCGCGGTCGCGGCGGAAGGTGGCGATCGTCCCCGCCGCCGAGCGCGGGCATCTGCGCGAGCTCCTGCGCGCGCTCGAGGAGGCGTTCCCCGTGCGGTTCGTCGACGCGCCGGCCGAGGATGTCCGCGCCGTCGTCGTCCTGCCCGGCGGGACGCGGCCGGTGCTCCCCGGCGTGCCCTGCCTGGTCTATGCCGGGGACCGCGAGCAGCCGCCCGGGTCGGGCTTCGACGTGCGCATGTCGCGCTTCGCCGGCCTGCACCGCGCGCTGCGCGGGCAGGGCCTCACCGAGCGCGGCCGCGGCGTTCCTGCGGCGCTGAACGTCCCCGCCGGGTCCGAGGTGCTGGCGGTCGCGGCGGGCCGGCCCGCGTGGGTGCGAGAGCCGGACGGGGCCGAGACCGTGAGCGGCGCACCGGCCGAGCTCGGCCCCGGCGAATTCCTGCGCGACCACCTCACGGCGGGCCGGTTCTGGTCGCTGCTGCCGCTGGTCGAGCTCCTGCGCCGCGTGTGCGCCGACCGGGCGCGGGCGCCCACGCCGGTACGCGCCTGCTTCATCCTCGACGACCCGAACGTGCGCTTCTCGTCGTACGGCTACGTCAGCTACCCGGCGCTCGCCCGGGACGCCCGCGAGCAGGGCTACCACGTCGCCATCGCGACCATCCCGCTCGACCTGCTGCTGCCGGGGCGACGGGCGGCGGCCGTCTTCCGCGACCATCCGGGGCAGCTCTCGCTCGTCGTGCACGGCAACGACCACGTCCACCGCGAGCTCGGCCGCAGCCGCGGGCGGGAGGCGTCCGACCGGCTGGCGCGGGCCGCGCTCGCCCGCGTCGGCCGCTTCGAGCGCCGCGCCGGCGTGCGCGTCGAGCGGGTGATGTGTCCACCGCACGGCGCGTGCAGCGCCGAGATGCTGGCCGCGCTGTTCCGCCACGGGTTCCGGGGCCTGGCCGCGTCGCGGCCGTTCCCGTGGGACGGGTTCGCCGGCCACGGCGACTGGCGGCTGGGGGGCTGGCTGCCGGCGCAGCTAGCCGGCGGCGGGCTGCCGGTGCTCTCCCGCTACCCGCTCGCCGGGAGCCTCGACGACGTCGTCTTCCGGGCGCTGCTCGGGCAGCCGGTCGTGCTCTACGGCCACCAGTCCGACCTGGGCGACGGGCTCGAGCCGCTGCGGGCCGCGGCGGCCCGGGTGGCGACGCTCGGCGAGGTGGAGTGGACGTCGCTGGCCGCCATCGCCCGGGCGAACGCCGTGGTGCGCGAGCGCGACGGCGAGGCGACGGTCACCGTCTACTCGCGCGACGTCCGCCTGCCGCGGCCCGCCGGGCAGCCGGTGCGGGTCGAGATCCCGCGCCGGTTCGGCGACCCCGGGCCGGTGCGGGTGACGGTCGACGACGAGGCCCGGGCCGTGGAACCCGGCGCGAACGGGGGCGCCGTCGGGGCCTTCCTACAGAACGGCCGCGGCGACCTGCGCATCCGCCTCGACCCGCTCGAGCCGCCGGCGCCGGCGACGCTCGCGGACTGGCGGCCGCGGGCGTGGCCGCTCGCGCGCCGGGCGATGACCGAGGCGCGCGACCGGGCGCTGCCGTTCGTGCGCCGTTAGCTCTCGGGTGGGAGCGCGGGGGCGATGTTCGCCGACGGCGCCCGCCGGCCGGCAGCCTCCTCGTCGATCAGGCGCTGGTCGATCGCGTTGATCCGGTGCTGGGCGGCGCGGGCCAGGCCGCGCAGGCCAAGCCGGCGGCCGAGGACGTCCTCGGCGACGAGGCGCGGCCCGTACTGGCCGACGCGGATATGCAGCCGCCGCAGCCGGGCCCGGCCGAGCAGGGCGTGGTGCTCCAGCCGACCGACGCGCATGGGCGGGCGGACGCTCGGCGGATAGCCGCGCTCGGCCATCTGGGGGGCCGTGCGGGTCTCGACGAGCGCCGTCTCGCGCGGCGTCAGCTTCGTGCGCCACTGGCTGGCGAGCGACGGGTCGGGCGGCGGGTACTGGCGGGCGTCCTCGGGGTAGGCGAGCATCGCCTCCGAGTACCCGACCCCGATGAAGCCGCACAGCCGGGCGAGCTCGCGCTCGGGCGCCGTGACGAGCTCCTCGTAGCGCACCTCGATCGACCGGCCCGACTCGAGCTGGGGCCGCAGCGCGTCCCACGACCGCTCGGCCTCGATCCAGAACTCGGCGGCCTGGTAGAGGCTGCCCGCCCAGCCCTTCTGCACGACCGACCGGGCCACGTCGCGGGGGTCGCGCAGGAGGTGGATGTAGCGTGCCTCCGGCCACAGGAAGCGGAGCCGCTCGAAGTGCCGGTGCACGGTTGCGCCAACGTGCTCCTTGCCGCCGCCGGCCGCCTGCTTCTGGCGCAAGAAGTCGTTCACGAGGGCGCGGTAGTCGAGCGTCGGGTCGACCGTGTAGTCGGCGCCGCGCACCGTGGCGATCCAGTCGACGTAGCCCGCCATCGCCGGGAACTCGCCGCTGTCGGAGACATGCTCGACCACGAAGTCGATCTCGCGGGCGAAGGCGATCCGGGGGTGGTGGTCGAGCATCAGCCGAAGCAGCGTCGAGCCCGAGCGCTCGGAGCCGACCAGGAAGATGGGCGCCCGTACGGGACCACGCCGCTTCGGCGTCCCTCCCTCGTTGTCAGTAGTCACCGCCTGGCCTCCATGGAGCGGCTGACGAACACGCGCCGACGGCGCGTGGGGATTCTTGCGTCCGCAGTCGCGCCGGGCAAGCGCCGGGCACACCGTCCGCCGATTGGCGCCGGCCGCTCGCGCTAGGGCAGCGGCAGGTTGAACGCCGCTGCCATGTCGGCGCCCGTGGCCGCGTTTGCCAGCGGCGGGAGGCCGAGCAGCTCCTCGTCGAGGCGCAGAAGCGAGTAGTGGTCGAACCGCGCCGTGGCCGTCGTCCCGGCCGGGATGTCCGGGTTCACGAGGATCGTCGCGAGCAGGTTGCCGTTTGCCGCCGACTGGCTCGTGTCCGCAGTGATCACGACCAGCAGGTGGCCGCTCTGGTAGTCGGGCGAGGCCACGATCGCGGGCATCCACGCGCCGATGGTGGTGTCCTGCTCGACGACGCGGGGGACGCCGTTGCACGCGTCGTGGCCGTCGTTGCACAGGTTGGGGATGAAGAGCGAGTAGCTCGGGAGCGTCCCCGCGGTCAGGTCGGAGGCGAGCGCCCCGGAGGTGGGCGTGCCGGAGGGGACGTCGAACTCGGAGCAGGCCGCGGCGTCGTTCGGGTAGTAGACGGCCGGGTTGTGCCGGGCGACGTACTCGCCGACGTTCGAGTGTTCGCAGTTCTCCGGCATGTCCTCGGCGTACGTCCGCCACGAGAGCGGCTGCGCGGAGCCAGCGGTGTCGCCGATCTGCGTGAAGATGCTCGGATCGGTGCTGTCGCAGGTCGGGGAGGGCAGGCAGTCACGGCCCTTCACGCCGTCGCCTGCGATCGACGCCGGAATCTGCCCGGACGTGAGCGCGATGTAGTTCGGCAGGCTCGGGAACTGGATGCCGTGGTAGTCGGACGCGAGGCCGCAGGCGCCGATCAGCGCGTTCAAGTTCGGGGCCTGCGGCGAGCCGACGATCTGGTCGAGGTCGGTGTTCTCGATGACGATCGTGAGCACCTTCGTCACCGGCACCGGGCTCGCGGCCCGCGACCCGCAGCCGGTCTGGTCGATCGCGGCCGCGCGGGGCGCCGCTCCGGCCGAGCCGGAGAAGCAGGCAAGCAACATCGCGATCGCGCAGACGGTCGTCTTCATGGAATGCCCTATCCCCGAGCCCGCCTCGGTGCGGGTATCTCTAGCACAGGTTGCGGCGCTACCATGGACGGGGCCGCCGACGCGGCCGCGCCACTACCCGCGGAGGTCTCCATGCACCGGTTCATCATCGCCACCGCCGTCCTCCTGGTGTTCCCGGCGACCGCGCTCGCGGTGACCACGCAGCAGGCGCAGCCGCCCACGATCTCGCTCTCCGCCAACGGCGCGCCCCGGTGCACGAAGCTGCCGTACTTCATCCTGAGCAAGCGGCACAAGGTGATCCTGCGCATCAGCCGCACGCAGGGCGCCGGCGCGAAGGCGATCAAGCACACCCGGCTACGCGACGTCGCGGCCGGCCACCACACCTTCGGCTGGTGCGGCAAGACCGACTTCGGCAAGACCGTGAAGCCGGGCGAGTATTTCTGGCGCGTCGGCGCGACGGCGAAGGCCGGCGCACCGGTCGCCTGGAGCCAGTTCCGGCACGTGAACGTCAAGGCTTGACGTGGGGGAACCCATGGTCCCCCCACGTGCCCCCTCCTTCGTAGGCGTGGCGGATTGGGGGTGGCGCTTCGGTGAGAGCGCGGTCTCGCCTCCGCCGTGGAACGCCGATGCTTCATCGCGGGTTCCCACCCGACGGACCACCGACGAGCTCCGAGGAAGGCGTGTCAAGACGTCAAGAGCTCGCGGGACCAAGAAGGGCTAGCGTTGGGGCAAGGCGGTGGCAAGCCCGACACGCTGCCCCGGAGGCGGTTCCAGAAGGAGCTCCTGAAGCTCCAGCGCCGGCTCGTGATCATGCAGGAGTACGTGCGCGCGGAGGGCCTCAAGGTCGTCGTCGTGTTCGAGGGCCGCGACGCCGCCGGCAAGGGTGGGGTCATCAAGCGCATCACCGAGCGCACGAACCCGCGGGCGCTGCGGGTGGTGGCGCTGCCGGCACCGACCGAGCGAGAGCGCACGCAGTGGTACTTCCAGCGCTACGTCGCGCACCTGCCCGCGGCCGGCGAGATCGTCCTCTTCGACCGCAGCTGGTACAACCGCGCTGGCGTCGAGCGGGTGATGGGCTTCTGCACCGACGCCGAGTACGGCGAGTTCATGCGCACCTGCCCGTCGTTCGAGCGCATGATCGTCCGGTCGGGGATCACGCTCGTGAAGTACTGGTTCTCGGTCTCCGACGACGAGCAGGAGCGCCGCTTCCAGGCCCGCGTCGACGATCCGATGCGGCGCTGGAAGCTGTCGCCGATGGA
>Ga0157369_10002402_pt1 | contig 22497 bp, 19 predicted proteins | sample C25metaG_FD_113461 | JGI IMG/M metagenome (GOLD analysis project Ga0157369, IMG submission 113461) | Corn rhizosphere microbial communities from Kellogg Biological Station, Michigan, USA - C2-5 metaG | ecosystem: Host-associated > Plants > Roots > Rhizosphere > Soil | place: USA: Michigan...
AAAGTTTCGAAGGAGGAAGTAAAATTCTCATCGTCTGGAGAGCCGATAAAATGAACGATTCTGCGGCAAACAAAATCCTGAAATTCCTGGAAGAACCACCGAAAAATACTTTTATTATTCTTTGTGCGCCTTCAGCTAATGATATTTTGCCGACAATATTATCCAGATGTCAGATCGTTAACGTTCCAAGAATCAATGATGAGGATCTTTTGGAAAATCTAAAAACTTATGACTCTGCAAAAGAAGTTGTTTATCAGGCACAAGGTGATTGGAATCTTGCAAAATCTTTATCAGAAAATAATACAGGAGCTTCGGAATTCGAAACTTTATTTATTCAGTGGGTTCGTAATGCATTTCAAGCCAAGAAAAAGCCGGAAGTGTTGCGGGAAATTGTAAAATGGGCTCGTCAAATATCCGAATGGAACCGCGAAAAACAAATGAAATTCCTTAATTACTGCATCGAGATTTTCCGTTTGGCAATGCTTCAGAATTATGGCAATGATAATTTGGTTTACAAAAAACTCAACGAAGGTAATTTCAATTGGCAGGCATTTTCAAAATTTATTCACGGCGCAAACATCGTTTCAATCGTTGAAGAGATTACAGATGCTTCTTACCATATTTCCAGAAATGCCAATTCCAAAATTGTCTTGACAGATATGGGCATTAAATTGACCAGATATATCCATAAGGCTTCGAGCTAGATTTTTTGATACTTTTTTGTTTTCCACTGTTTCCCGATTTAAATCAGAGCCTACTTAATCTAACAAAGAATTAGTAAAGTATAATTTCCTCAGTTCAGATATAGTATTTCTATTTGATAGAAGCACTCAATAATTTATTAATAAAAAATTAATCAAACAAATGTTTGATTGAATGCTTTTTTTGATTTAACTTTGCGTCGCTAAAATCAAGAATATGCCAACAAAAGAAGAACATATTATGATGGCTGCGGAAAAACTCTTCGCTGCCAATGGTTATAATGGGACTTCTGTAAGAGATATTGCATCAAAAGCTAAAGTGAATGTCTCTATGATCTCTTATTATTTCGGATCCAAAGAAAATCTGATGGAAGAGCTTTTCAAATGGAGAATGGAAGAAGGTCTCAATTTCGCAAAAAATATTGTAGAAAATAATAACCTTACCGAAATCGAAAAAATTGATGCGTTCATAGATAATTTTGTGAATCGTGTTCAGAGACTTAGAGATTTCTTTTTATTGGTACACACGCAGCAAGTCATCAGTCAAAATAAAAATATTCAGAATTTCCTTAGAGCTTCGAAAATCAATTATATAGAGATCAATCAGAAGATCATAGAAATAGGTCTGGAAAAAGGCATTTTTACGAAAAGACCTTCTTTCCATCTGTTACAATGTACCATTTCGGGAACGATCTTCAATGCGATGCACGGAATCAAAATGTACAAGGAATATCTGAAAAAACACAATACAGATTTCGATGAAAAGCAATACGAAAGTCAATATTTTCTAGAAGCAGCGAATCACGTGAAAACCATCGTGAGATCTTTGGTCGGTTATCAGGAAAAATAAACTACACTCAATTATAATAACAATAATGCAAACAATGAATAAGTTTTTAACAGCAGTTATTCTTGTCGGAACTTTCAGTTTGTTTTCTGCACAGGAAAAACGAACTCTCAGTCTGGAAGAAGCGGTTAAATTAGGGATCGAGAACAGCAAAAATCTAAAAATTGACCGCGCTCAGATCGAAGAATCCACAGCTAACCTTTTGGCAGCAAAGAACAAACAATTGCCGGAACTGACAGTTTCAGGAAGTTATTTGTATCTGCCATTAGAACCACACGTTGATCTTAAAATTCAGGGAATGTCTGGTGGCGGACCAAAAGTAAGCAACGTTCTGTATGGTTCTGCAAACGTTTCAGTTCCGATCTACTCAGGAGGAAGAATCAAATATGGGATCAAATCTGCAGAATATCTGGTTGAAGCTTCAAAACTGACAACGGAAAATGATAAGAACGCAATTGCCTACAATATTTCTCAAGCTTACAACAACTTGTTCAAAGCGAATGAGGTTGTAAAACTTTTGAAAGAAAATCTGACTTCGTCTCAAAAGAGAGATCAGTCTTTCATTAAGTTGGAAAACAATGGTGTGATCGCAAGAAATGACCGTTTGAAAGCACAACTTCAAACTTCCAATATCGAATTACAATTGATGGAAGCTGAGAACAACTACAGTATCGCAAACATTAATATGGATTTGTTATTAGGTTTGCCAGACAATACAGAAATCGAAGTGGATTCCAATTACATCGGAGAAGATGACCTTACAAAACCGGATGATTATTATTTGAATTTGGCTAGAGAAAACAGAAATGATCTCAAAGCTCTGGATTATCAAAGAAAAGCGGCAGCACTAGGATCCAAATCTGCAAAAGCGGAAAACCTTCCTTCATTAGCCTTCACAGGAGGTTATGTTGCGGCAGATGTTCCGAAACTTTTGACAATTTATAATGCTGTAAATATAGGAGTTGGATTACAATATAACCTTTCCAACATTTGGAAGAAAAATTCAAGCTATGTCCAGGCTAAAGCCAGAGAACAGGAATTGGCAGCAAACAATGATTTATTGAATGATAACGTGACTTTGGAAGTGAAACGTGATTATCAGAATGATCTTTATGCCCACAAGAAAATTGATGTTTATCAAAGAGCATTGGAGCAGGCCGAGGAAAATTACAGAATTACACTTAATAAATATAACGCAGGATTGGAAACTATTACCAACCTTCTGGATGCTGACACAGCAAAAATTACAGCGAACGTTAACGTTGTCACTTCAAAAGCTGACGCAGCATTAGCTCACAAAAAATTACTACAAACTACAGGAACTATCAACAACTAATTATAATAAACTATCAATAAAATGGCACAAGACAATATAAAATTCGAGCAGGGAGAAGTTCCTGTGAAAAAGAAAAAAAGTCCGGTTTTCTACATCGTTCTTACAGTTGCAGTTTTGGCAGCGGCTTTCTTCGGTTTCAGACAATACCAATATGGGCAAGCTCACGAAGAGACCGATGATGCTCAGATCGCAGCAGATGTAAGCCCTGTAATTTCTAAAATCTCCGGTTACATTTCTGAGGTTAAAGTAAAAGACAATCAATTCGTTAAAAAAGGAGATACATTAATTATCCTTGATAACAGAGATCAGACAATGGCAGTTTCTCAGGCAGAAGCGGCTTTGGGAACAGCTCAGAGCAATGTTGCTTCGGCTCACGCTGGTTCAGAGGCCGCAGCTTCAGGGATCAACAACTCCAGAGCGGCAGTTCAGACAGCCAATGCACAGATCGAGGCAGCAAAAGTGAACGTTTGGAGAACTGAGCAGGATATGAAAAGATATTCTGAATTGGTAAAAGACCACACGATCACACAGCAACAATACGAGCAGGCTTCTGCAGCTTATCAGACAGCTCAGAAACAACTTCAGGTTTTAGTAGATCAGAAAAATCAGGCGAATGTTCAGACTGGTGTTGTGACATCTCAATCCAATGCAACTTATCAGAATATTGGAATCGCCAATTCTACTTTGAAACAAAGACAAGTAGATGTTGAAAATGCAAAACTGAATCTTTCTTACACGGTAATTACAGCGAAAGAAAGTGGTTACGTTTCTAAAATTCCAGTTCAGGCAGGACAGTTTATTCAGGCTGGTTCTCAATTGTTCAGTGTTGTATTGAGCAATCAGAAATGGGTGGTTGCCAACTTCAAAGAAACACAGGTTGAAAAAATGGTGGAAGGTCAAAAAGTAGAGATCGAGATCGATGCTTATCCTGATCAGAAATTTCAAGGGACGATCAGTTCTTTCTCTCCCGCAACGGGATCTGCATTCGCATTACTTCCTCCGGATAACGCAAGTGGAAACTTCGTAAAAGTAGTTCAGAGACTTCCTGTGAAGATCACGTTTGACAACCTTAATGAAGATATTATGAAGAAACTTCGCGTGGGAATGAACGTTCAAACGACGGTTTCCCTTAAATAATTAAAAATTAAGAGATTTTGATATTAAGAAATTCGATAATCTCTCAATTCCTGAATTTCAAAATCTCTTAATAAAAAATAAAACAATGCAAGACGATTCATTAGTAGAATATGGATTCCGCAGAACCATTATTACTATAACAGCCATTATGTGCGCACTTTTGGAGATCGTGGATTCCACGATTGTGAATGTGGCCCTTAATGAGATGAAAGGTAATCTTGGTGCTACACTTTCCGAAGTGGGATGGGTCATCACCGCTTATGCCATTGGTAACGTCATTATCGTTCCGATGACGAGCTGGCTGTCTCAGCAGTTCGGGCGTAGAAATTACTTTGCGGTTTCTATCATCATATTTACGATTTTTTCCTTTCTATGTGGTAATGCCACAAACATTTGGGAACTCGTATTTTTCAGATTTATGCAGGGAGTAGGTGGTGGAGCACTTTTGGTAACATCGCAGACGATCATTACAGAGTCCTATCCGGTTGAGAAAAGAAGTATGGCTCAGGCTATTTATGGTCTGGGAGTGATTATTGGTCCAACTTTGGGTCCGCCATTGGGAGGTTACATTGTTGATAATTACAGTTGGCCGTTTATCTTTTACATCAATATTCCTTTAGGAATCATCGCTACATTATTGACGATTCAGTTTGTGAAAAGTCCAAAATATTCCGAGAAACGTTCGGCTTCAGATGTCGATTGGGCAGGGATTGGGTTGTTAGCAGTTTTCGTAGGGTCATTGCAATATATTCTGGAAAGAGGCCACGAGGATGATTGGTTTGAAAGTAAAGCGATTTTGTTTTTAACAATCAGTGCGGTTGTCGGATTTATATTATTCATTTGGCGCGAACTTACCTTCAAATATCCAATTGTGGAGCTTAGAGTTTTGAAGAACGGAAACCTGAGGATCGGAACTATTATGTCCTTCGTTCTAGGATTTGGTTTGTACGGTTCTACGTTTATTGTTCCGCTTTACACGCAGAGTATTCTGGGTTGGACGGCGTTGCAATCAGGTGCATTGATGATTCCTGCAGCTTTGACTACCGCTTTTATGATGCCGATCATCGGACAATTGCTTACGAGAGGAGTCAAACAGCAGATCTTAGTAGCACTAGGATTATTAATATTCTTTGTTTATAGTTTCTGGGGTTACAAAATTATCACACCGGATACGGGCAAAGATGCCTTCTTCTGGATGTTGATTGTCCGAGGAATGGGATTGGGATTATTATTTATTCCAATCACTTCACTATCATTAAGTACTTTGAAAGGTCCCGAAATTGGACAAGGTGCGGCCTTTACAGGAATGATGCGTCAGTTAGGTGGATCATTTGGTATCGCTGCAATTACGACTTTCATCGCCAACAAAAGTGAACTTTACAGAAGCACGCTTGTTGCACATTTGGATGTCAATGACCTCGATGTTCAGCAAAGGGTTGCTGGGCTCAAAGCTAGTTTTATAGCAAAAGGAATGTCTCCTGACAAGGCCTTGCAATCTGCTTATCAGATCCTGGATTATGGCGTTACAAAACAGGCTACGGTGCTGTCTTATATGGACGTTTTCCTTTATTTGGGATTGATGTTCCTGATCTGTATCCCGTTCGTATTATTTGTAAGAGAACGCAAAGGCAAGGGCGAGAAGATCGACCTTAGCTCGGCGCATTAATATTTATTTTTAGTTATTTGTGTAAAAACTCAGGATCAGAAATGGTTCTGAGTTTTTTTGGCACTGATTTTACTGCTAATCAATTAATTCAGAATCACTTCAAAACCAAAACTATGATGTCTCTCGCCTCTCAAATTATCTATCTGTTCGTCATTGCACTTCCTGTTTCCTGTGTAGCCTGGACAGTCACGCACGAAGAGATTTTCCGTGAACCCAGAGAATATTGTCAGAATATTTGTGGCACTTCGAAATCACTTGTCAAACGTAAATTCTTTTATCTCTTCACCTGTGAGTACTGTTTCAGCCATTACATCAGTCTGATATTTCTCGTGATTACGCAGTACAAGTTATTGTATAGCGATTGGCGCGGTTATCTGTTGGCATTTTTTGCTTTGGTCTGGGTGGCGAACTGGTATATGAGTCTGTTCGGCTATGTGCGTCAAAGCCTGAAAGTCGAGAAGATAGAAGCCAACATCAAAGACATCGACCTCAAGGAATTAGAAAATGAAAAATAATAATTTAAATAATCAGGAGCCGGGAACCTGCTTTCCGTTGCAATTCCTCGCGCCCACGCTTTGTCCCTCACTTGCTGTGGGATTTCCACTACAATCAGGGCTATGACTTTTCACCACAAATTAAACTTTCCACAATCATTTCGACATTTTTAATCTTTATTCTTTTTCCTTTTTTCTTGTCTCTTTTTTAAATCCATCTCAACTTCGCCGCCATCATACAGGCTTCCGTCATATTCCCAACACGCAGTTTCTCCAGGATATTCTGCCGATGACGATTCACAGTATTGATGCTGATGAAAAGTAGTTCAGCAATTTCCTTACTCCTTTTTCCGTCCTGAATCATCTTCAAAATCTCCTTTTCCCGCACTGAAAGGAATGCAGAATTCCCAGCCTCGGTCTGATGAATAACTGAGCTGTTCGCCGTATTGATAATCATCCCGTGATGAAGCGAAGAATTCAGAAAATCAAAGTGATAGAGGCAAAGTGCCAGTTCCACATTTTTATCATTAGCGTTGGTGAAGTAGAACATCTTGTGCAAAAGTGCCTTCTGATTTGCATTTTCAGCAATCCTCAATCTGCTGACCACACAATAATCTTTGTGCTCTTCAAACGGAATCGTCTTAATAAACTGAAAAAACTGAAGCTCCAGCAAATGTTTCTGCAAAACATCCTCAGCACTTAACTTCGTAAAAAGTTCCTCTTCCCAAATACTTTCAATCTCCTGCGTATTTTGTCCTTGAAAAATTTGTAATTCATCCGCCAGCTTCCCCGAATAAACATAACTTTTATTGTTTTGAAGGTCGCTGAGAACAGCAATTCCATTTTCTAATTCAACAAAATTTTGCGCTATTTCCTGACACTTTTGTAGCTGCAAATTTTCGCTTTCAGAAGTGAAAGAGAATTCTTGTTGCAGAAGTTTTTCGTTGAGGTCGGATTGGATGGTTTTCATTAAATTAATTTTTAAATATCATAACTAATTTTCTACAATATTTTTCCTTATCAAAATCGTATTTTTTGCCAAATCCTTCTTTATTAGAAACCTCTTTGTAATCATATCGTATAAAATCTCCAACAACCCTCGGCTTAGAATTAAATGCTTTAAACAATTTTATATTCTGCAATTTGTAACCTGTTGAAACTCTAAATTTAAAATAGTTTAAGTCATTATTCTCAAAAAAATAATAGTTAATGACATTATATCCACAATATTCATATCCAGCGTCGATTACTATTTTTCCGTTTTCTAAAATTTGAGGATAATTATTTGTGTCATAAATGACTTCACTATTCATATCAAATAAAAGATAATTATCGATTTCAAATGCATCAACTTTGAAAATATAAAAATTATGTTTTTTACCAACCAACTTTATTTTTAATTTCGAATCACAAAATTTAACATTTGCAATGCCATCAACCTGACTAAAGTATTTGGAGTCTATACAATGCTCAGTTATTTTGTTCGGATATTTTTTTTGAAAGATTTTATTTAATTCAATGTCTTCCTCAATTTTTGGTTTTTCTTTCTGAATTGAATCTTTATCATATTCGGCATAACTTTCAGGACTTAAAAATCTTAAATTAATTGTGGTATTTGAATCCGTTGTGTAGTCAAATTCTTCACAATTTAATTTTGGAAATTCAGATTGACCAAATATTTTCAATGAGAAAAAAAGGAATGATATAATTAGTGAAAATTTCATAGCTCCGATATTTTTAATCCTCGAAATTGGTTATAAATCAGTATTGATAAAAACAGCCAAACAACATAAATTTGCTCATTATCAAAGTAAAAATACAATGAATAATCTGAACGAAAAAGAAAAAATGCTGAGCGGAGAAATCTATGACGCTTCCGACAAACATTTAATCAAAGAAAGAAATCTGTCAAAAGATCTCTGTTTCGAATATAACCATCTTCAGCCTTCCAAGCTTAAGGAAAGAAAAGCATTAATCAAAAAACTCTTCGGCAAAACCGAAAAAATGTTCCACATCGAGCAGCCTTTCTACTGCGATTATGGCTACAATATTGAGATTGGAGAGAATTTTTATACCAACGTCAATGTTGTAATTCTGGATTGTGCAAAAGTGACTTTCGGAGACAACGTAATGATTGCCCCGAACTGTGGATTTTACACGGCCGGACATCCGTTCGATGTAGAGCAACGCAACAAAGCTCTGGAATACGCGTATCCAATCACAGTCGGAAATAATGTCTGGATCGGAGCAGGCTGCAGCATTCTTCCCGGCGTTACGATTGGCGATAATACGGTTATCGGAGCGGGAAGTGTAGTTACAAAAGATATTCCTGCCAACGTTTTAGCAGTCGGAAATCCGTGTAAAGCAATCCGAGAACTTTAGGTAAAAAAAATATCTCGCAGATTCTGCAGATTTAGCAGATTAATATTTTAAAAAATCTGCTTTATTAGCCCAATCTGCGAGAGTAAACATCTTTTAGAAATGAAAAAAATAATAATATCATCAATCATCGCTTTAAACTTATTCCAAGTTTTAAAAGCGCAATCTTTGGAGAAAATGACTTGGTTCAACGAGCCTTCTCACTGGGAAATCAAAGACAAAAAACTCATCATGAACGTCACCCCGCAAAGTGATTACTGGCGTATTTCGCATTACGGTTTCACAGTGGATGATGCTCCTTTTTATTACTCAACTTACGGCGGAGAATTCGAAACTAAGGTGAAAATCACCGGAGATTACAAAGCCCGTTTCGACCAAATGGGATTGATGTTGAGAATCGATGAACAAAACTATATCAAAGCCGGTGTAGAATTCGTAGACGGGAAATTCAATCTAAGTACGGTTGTTACTCACAAAACCAGCGATTGGAGCGTTATTGTCCTCGAAAAAACACCACCTTTCGTCTGGATAAAAGCTGTTAGAAGATTAGATGCCGTCGAAATTTTTTATTCATTCGATGACAAAGAATATGTGATGATGAGAAATGCTTATTTGCAAGATAATACGCCAGTTCAGGTTGGTTTTATGGCAGCCAGTCCCGATGGAAACGGCTTCAAAGCAACTTTTGAAAACTTCTCCGTAAAACATCTTCCGGACCAGCGTCGTCTGGAATGGCTGAAGAAAAATCAGTAAATAACAAAACAAAACTCTCAGAGAATTTAATCTGAGAGTTTTGTTTTATATATTAAATGACAAGTCCTGATTCTTGTTTCTTTGTCGTGACTCTTTTTTACCCAATCAAATCCAAAAACTCCTGCTCATCCAGAATCTCAATCGTTCCAATATCCTGCGCCTTCTTCAACTTGCTTCCGGCTTTTTCACCGACCACCAAATAATTTAGGTTTTTAGAAACTGCAGAAATGTTTTTTCCGCCGTGTTTTTCAACCATTTCTTCGGCAGATTCTCTTGTAAATAATGATAATTTTCCTGTAAATAGAAATGTTTTTCCTTCTAAAGCATTCGATAAAACCTCATTGGTGTTTTCTCCTTTTTCCAACTGTACGCCATAAGATTTCAGACGTTCCAGCATTAGAATGTTTTCAGGATTGTTAAAGAAATCAACAATGCTTACAGCGATTTTTCCACCAATATCTTCCACCTGACAAAGTTCTTCTTCTGTTGCACTTTTCAAATCATCAATCGTGTTGAAGTTCTTTACCAATTTCTTGGCAACCGTTTCTCCAACGTGCTTAATACCAATTCCAAACAAAACTTTTTCAAACGGAATTTCTTTCGATTTTTCAATTCCGTCAATAATATTCTGTGCAGATTTTTCTGCCATTCTTTCCAAAGGAAGAAGTTGTTCTTTCGTTAGAGCATAGAAATCTGCCGGGTTTTCAATCAGTTTTTCCTTGTAAAGCTGTTCGATAGTTTCGCCGCCAAGATTTTCAATATTCAAAGCTTTTCTGGAAACATAATGGATCATTCTTCCTACAACCTGAGGCGGACAATGCAAATCGTTCGGACAAAAATGTATCGCCTGATCTTCCAGTTTTATCAATTCTGTTCCGCATTCCGGACAATGTTTGATGTATTCAATTTCTTTACTTTCGGTAGTTCTTTTGTCTTCGTTTACGCCAACAATTTTCGGAATGATTTCTCCGCCTTTTTCTACAAAAACAAAATCGTGCTCGTGCAGATCTAGTTTTTTAATAATATCTTCATTATGTAGTGATGCACGTTTTACAACAGTTCCGGCAAGTAAAACCGGTTTCAGATTGGCAACGGGCGTGATTGCTCCGGTTCTTCCCACTTGGTAAGAAACGCTTTGCAATTCGGTTTCTACTTTTTCAGCTTTGAATTTATAGGCCATTGCCCAACGTGGAGATTTTGCCGTGTAGCCAAGTTGTCTTTGTTGTTTTAATGAATTGACTTTTAATACAATTCCATCTATTTCAAAAGGAAGTTCGTGACGTTTTTCGTCCCAGAAATTGATGAATTCTTTTATTTCATCCAGATTTTTACAAAGTTTTGCCTGCTCAGAAATCGTAAAACCCCAATCGTGCGCTTTATGAAGCAATTCCCAATGACTTTCCGCCGGAACTTCCTGCGATACAAACTGATATAAAACCGAAGACAATCTGCGCTTTCTTACTTCGCCGCTGTCCTGCATTTTCAAACTTCCGCTTGCTGTATTTCGGGGATTCATAAAAGGGTCAAGACCTTCTTCTTCACGCAGTTTATTGATTTTATCAAAGTTTTTTCTCGTTAAATAAATTTCGCCTCGCATAAAAAAGCGTTCCGGAAAATCACCTTTCAATGTGATTGGAATATCAGAAATCGTTCGAACATTTGAAGTAATTTCATCACCCTGAAAACCGTCACCGCGAGTTACAGCCTGGGTCAGTTTTCCGTTTTCATATAAAATAGAAATTGAAGCACCATCATATTTCAACTCAGCAACAAATTCCACAGGTTCATCAATTGTTTTAATGATACGTTTTTCCCAATCTGCCAAATCATCAAAATCATAGGAATTATCCAAAGAATACATTCTGAACTGATGTTGAATTGTAGGAAAAATCTTCGTCACACCGCCACCAACTCGAACAGTCGGAGAATTATCGTCGTGAAATTCCGGATGTTTGGCTTCCAGATCCTGAAGTTCTTTTAATAATAGATCAAATTCAAGGTCAGAAATACTCGGCTCATCCATCAGATAATAGTTTTCATTATGCTGGTTGAGTTCTTTGCGAAGTTGTTCTATCTTTTGTTGAATGTTTTCGGACATTGGAAAATTTATTTAAAAGCAAAAATAACCAAAACAACTAAAATTTATGAAAATAAAATAAGTAATTTGGTCAAAACAAAAATTGAAATAATGAAGAAGGTATTTTGTATTTTAACTTTAATTATTATGATGATTTCCAACGCGCAAACCCAGATCATTGCCCACAGAGGCTTTTGGCAGACCAATCCGTCAACTACTGAAAACTCCTTGCAGGCTTTGGAAAATGCACAAAAGCTAAAGATTTATGGAGCAGAATTCGATGTTAGGATGTCGAAAGATGGTGTTTTGGTTGTCAATCACGATGAGCATCACGGGACAATGGAAATTTCTGAGACTGATTTTAAAGAATTGGCAAAGCTGAAACTTTCGAATGGTGAAGAATATCCTACGCTGAAGGATTATCTGAAACAAGGAAAAAAAGATAAAGCACTCAAACTGATTGTTGAAATAAAACCAGCCAAAACGAAAGCTTTGGAAGATGAATTGGTTTCAAAGACCGTCAAATTAATTAAAGAAATGAAGCTGGAATCTCAGAGCGAATTTATTTCTTTCAGTTTTAATATTTGTAAAGAGATCAAGAAAGCAGAACCGAAATTCAAAGTGCAATATCTGGAAGGAAATCTTTCACCTCAGCAAATTAAAGACGAAGGTTTGGACGGCATCGATTATCATTACAGTGTTTTCGAGAAGAATCCAACCTGGATTTCGGAAGCTAATTCTTTAGGTTTAATTACCAATTCCTGGACGGTGAATGACCTCGAAGTTTATAAAAAACTGAAAGAGCAAGGATTGAAATTCGTAACCACCAATGTTCCGGATCAATTAAAGAATTATTAATATGAGTGAACTTAAATCTGAATCAATTGAATTCCTCAATGATAAACTTGTATTATATCATAAGTCTTTGTTCTATTTTTAAACAATCGTTTGGTAAATTTGCATCTTCAAAATGAGTACAATGAATTTAAAAGGAAAAAATGCCATTATTACTGGCGGTGGAAGAGGTCTTGGGAAAGCGGTTGCGCAAATCCTGGCCAATGAAGGCGTGAACGTCGGCATCACAGGAAGAAACGAAAATTATCTTAAAATAGCAGCAAATGAACTGAAAGCAACTGGCGTGAAAGTAGCTTACGCAGTTTTCAGTGTGGACAACGAATTGGAAGTAAAAGCCGGAATAGAATCTCTTGCAAACCAATTGGGAGGCGTAGATATTTTGGTTAATAATGCCGGAATCGGTGACTTTGGAAGCATCGAGGAAATGCCTTCCGAGACTTGGGAACAGGTCATTAAAACCAATCTTTTCGGAGTTTATTATGTAGCGAAAGCGGTTTATCCTTATTTAAAAGAAAAAGGACAGGGCGATATCGTAAATGTAGCTTCCACAGCAGGTTTGAAAGGTGGCCCGAATATGTCAGCTTACGCCGCATCAAAGGCTGCAGTAGTTTCATTATCACAATCGATGATGGCAGAATGGAGAAAGGAAAATATCCGTGTGATTACTTTGACACCAAGTACGATTGCTTCTGATATGAGCATCAATGGTGGTTTGACAGACGGCAATCCTGATAAAGTTCTCCAGCCGGAAGACTTCGCAGAATGGGTGAGAGATATTCTGAAAATGAACAGACGCGCATTGATTGCTAATGGTTCTATTTTCTCTACGAATCCTTAAGATCATCAATCATAAAACAAAAGCGGTTTTTACAACAATGTAAAACCGCTTTTTTATTTGATTAATTTTTCCTTTTCAAGACTTTTCCTCGTGGCTCATTCCCTTCATAAAGTGCAATTTCCGAATGAAGGAATTGTGCGGCAGCAGCTGAATCTTCAACTTTGACGGAGCTTCTCTGTATCATTTCTGATTCAAAATCTGATAAAACACTTTTTCTGATTCCCTCGGTTCGCCATTGCGATAACGGTCTGCATTTTTTGGATATTTCCCGAGCGAGCGATAATGCGTCTAATAATGCCTGATTAGCACCCTGGCCTTTAAAAGGACTCATCGGGTGTGCTGCATCACCGATTAATGTTGCTTTTCCGAAGTTCTTCATTAATTCCGGCGTGAGCAATGCACGGTCATAAACGGGATATCCGGAAATCTGATTTGCTAATGTTGCGTTGATGATTTCAGGAACAGGCGAGTGCCAGTTTGTTCGTCGGATAGCTTCTTGTTTAAGCGCTTCCGAACCTTTGTTGCTGAGGTTTTTTGCTTCGTCCTCAGATATCGGAAAGCTGAGTTGCCACATTACAGAATCGGAATCAAATGGCATCATATAAATCCGCTCGTTCCCATTCGCTATCTGAAAAACCGTGGCTGAATCAAGCAAAGAACTGTCAATGTTTTTTAAAGCATTTAACGGACAAATGCCCAAAATCACAATGCAATCCAAATAACGCAAAGGAGAAATTACTTCGCCAATTAAAATATTCCGAACAGCACTTCGGATGCCGTCTGCACCAACTATGATATCTGCTTTTTCACTTTTTGATTCGCCGTTGACTTGAAAGTTGAGGTTAATTTTACCGTCTTGAGTTTCATTAAAATCGATTAACTGATATCCCCATTTTATGTTTTCATTTCCGCCCAGTTGTTCGATGAATGCTGAACGCAACGATTGTCTTGCAATGTGAATATTGGTCTTTTTCGGTGTTTGTTTTTCGGAGTTTTGAAGCCACTTTCTCATTCCCCATTCGGCAACGACTTTTCCGTCGGGCGTGTGAACCAGATGTCTTGTGGAAACCACACCTTTTTCTAGATTAAAGATTCCAAAACCCTCAATCGCTTTGCTGGCTTGCTGCAAAGTGAGTCCATAACCTTGGGAACGCTCATTAAAACTATTGTCACGCTCATAAATGGTAAAAGGTATACCTCGATGAAGACAAGCGACAGCCAACGCAACGCCACCAATTCCGGCACCAATGATGGCTACTTTTGGAAGATTCTCTGTATCTGGAATTGGAAAATTCTCAGACGGAATCAATCCTGAGCCAGAGCAGGAAGGACAAATGTATAAATGCGCTTCCGGACGAATTGGAGCAGTTCCTTCGCTGTTTGTCTTTTCAAAAATGTTCAGTTCGGATTGGTAGCGAAGTCTTAAGCTTTTTTTTATTCTTCGCTTTTTCTTTCCAAGACCCAGACATTCTGCGCAGATCGTAAAACAAGAGGTTTGGGTTTGCATTATATTGATCTTTTCTAAAGAATAATTTTGAGTTGCAAATTTAATTAACTTATTTAAAACTCAATATCAACGTGTTTTTTTCTAATGACAATATTCCTCTTCATTAAATCATAGTTAATAAATGTCAACAGTCTAAAAACCAATGATAATCGAGGTATTTGATCATTTATTTTAATGCAATGTTTATCAAATGATAAGTTTTTAAAAATAATATCTTATTACTGTAATAATTTTTTATTTTAGCTATAAATAACTGTGAATCAATAACTATAAAAAATTAATACAATGAAATCAATAATTATGACGTCCTGTTGCGTGTTTTCTGGAGTCTTCCTCATGCACGCACAATCATCACCAGATAGTGGCGGAAGTAATGCTTCTGGTTCTTCCGGAACTGTTACCTATTCAATTGGGCAAACTTTTTACGAACCGGTAAAATCTTTAAGTGGCAGTACGAGTCCTGGAGCTCAACAGCCTTATGAAATATCGGAAACTCTTGGACAGGAAATAGCAGAAATAGGACTAAGTCTCAAAATTTACCCAAATCCAACAACAGATATTCTGAATCTGAGAATTGATCTTAATGATTATCAAAAATACAGCTACGAGCTTTATGATCTTGGGGGCAGATTCCTTAACAAGAAACCGGTTGCAGGAAAAGTGACCGAACTATCAATGTCAAAATATCCTTCCGGAACATATCTTCTAAAAGTTTCTAAGGGTAATACGCCTGTGAAAATCTTCAAAGTGATAAAAACTGATAAATAATAAACAAACTAAAATCTTATGAAAAAACTCTCTTTATTCTGCCTATTGCTCGTTTCTACAGTTGCATTGGCTCAGGCACCGGATGCTTTAAGCTATCAGGCTACGGTTAGAAATTCTAATAATGATCTGATTAAAAACCAAAATGTATCTTCAAGGTTTTCTATTTTGAAAGGTTCTGTTTCCGGCACCGTTGTTTACTCCGAAACGCAGACACAACCTACGAATGCTAATGGATTATTAACTTCAAGAATAGGAAGCGGAACGGTGATAACCGGAAATTTCTCCAATATAGACTGGGGATCCGATACTTATTTTGTAAAAACAGAAACTGATCCTAATGGAGGAACTAACTATTCCATCGTTGGAACAACACAATTATTAAGTGTTCCTTATGCATTGTATGCGAAAAATTCGGGTAGTTCGTTACCTGGACCACAGGGAATTCAAGGTCCGAAAGGTGATACAGGACTTCAAGGTGTTAAAGGAGATACTGGAGCGGCAGGAGCAAAAGGCGATACTGGAGCTACAGGTCCTCAAGGTGTAAAGGGAGATACCGGACTTCAAGGTATTCAAGGTGTCAAAGGAGATACTGGCGCAGCTGGTGCTAAAGGTGACACTGGAGCTACAGGTCCGCAAGGTGTAAAAGGCGATACGGGTGTTCAGGGTATCCAAGGTGTGAAAGGAGATACTGGACTTCAAGGTATCCAAGGTGTCAAAGGAGATACTGGCGCAGCTGGTGCTAAGGGTGACACTGGAGCTACAGGTCCGCAAGGTGTAAAAGGCGATACAGGACTTCAAGGTATCCAAGGTGTGAAAGGCGATACCGGAGCGGCAGGAGCAAAAGGGGACACTGGATCGGCAGGTCCTCAAGGTGCAAAAGGCGATACCGGACTCCAAGGTATTCAAGGTGTCAAAGGAGATACTGGCGCAGCTGGTGCTAAAGGCGATATTGGAGCAACAGGCGCAACAGGTCCTCAAGGTGTAAAAGGCGATACAGGACTCCAAGGTATTCAAGGTGTAAAAGGAGACAAAGGAGATAAAGGGGATACTGGTAACACGGGTGCAGGATTTTCTAATGGTACCACCGGTGGACAAATGTACCTTACAATGTCTTCTGCACCATTTGCAACGGGAATTCCTGTTAGTATGACTGGAGACGCAAGCCTTAGTTCGACTGGAAGTTTAACAATCGGAAGTTCTAAAGTAACCACAGATAAGATCAATGACGGCGCTGTTACAGTCGCAAAACTATCCGCAACCGGAACCAAAGATAGCTCTACTTTTCTTAGAGGTGACGGAACATGGGCAACACCAAGTGGCGGAGGTGGAAGCGCGAGTGGTTTGACAATGGTTACCGTTAATGGTAATACTACATTGAATAATGTCAATCAAATGATATATATTACAGGGGCTTATACTGTTACGCTTCCACCAAATCCAAGCACAGGATTGATGATCTATATCTCTACCGAAAGTAAGAACGCAACTTTGGAACCTGGCAGTAAGAGATTCCGTCAGAATGGACAGGATTACCCAGCTTCAAAAATAGTTGATTTTGGTAAAGACAATACTAATAATGGAAACTCAATAGGAATGATATTGATTTACAATGGCGATAAGTGGTTTAGTTACTAAAGACTACTTTATAAATACAAAATGGTTAGCAATTGCTAACCATTTTTTTTATCTCAACACCAAAATTATTTACAAAATCATCGTCAGCTGAATCCTTTTCCTTGCTTCATCTACTTCCACGACTTTTACCTGAACGTGCTGATGAAGCTTCACAACTTCATTCACATCCGAGACAAATCCGTCTTTCAGTTGAGAAATATGAACCAGTCCGCTTTCTTTAATTCCTAAATCAACAAAGCATCCAAAAGCCGTAATGTTGTTCACTATTCCCGGAAGAATCATTCCCGGATTCAGATTTTTTATTGATTTTACATTCGGATCAAACTCAAAAACTTTAGCAGCTTTTCTTGGATCTAATCCCGGTTTTTCAAGTTCTTTCAAAATATCCTTAATCCCGAGAATTCCAATTTCAGGAGTAATGTATTTTTCTGGATTGATGAGCGCAATCTTTTCTTTATTCGAAATTAATTCTTCCGTTTTCAAGCCAAGATCTTTCGCCATTTTTTCAATGGTTTTGTAAGCTTCCGGATGAACCGCCGAGTTATCCAAAGGATTTTTAGCATTTTTAATTCTCACAAATGCGGCTGCCTGCTGATAAGCTTTTTCACCAAGCCTAGGCACTTTCTTCAATTCTTTTCTTTCTGTGAAGGCACCGTTTTCTGTTCGGTAATTCACAATATTTTCTGCCATTTTTTCTCCGATTCCGGAAACATAGCTTAACAGGGATTTGCTCGCTGTATTCAGATTAATACCAACTGAATTTACAGAGCGGATCACAGTATTGTCAAGTTCTTCCTTCAGTTTTGTTTGATCGACATCGTGCTGATATTGTCCGACACCAATAGATTTTGGATCGATCTTTACGAGTTCTGCCAAAGGATCGGCTAATCGTCTTCCTATAGAAACCGCGCCTCTTACTGTGACGTCATAATTCGGGAATTCATCTCTTGCAATTTTACTGGCTGAATAGATGGATGCGCCAGCTTCTGAAACCACAAAAACCTGCAACGGTTTATCAAACGCAATTTTCTTAATAAAGAATTCGGTTTCTCTTCCGGCTGTTCCGTTTCCGATCGAAATTGCCTGAATATTATAAGCATTCACCATCGAGCGGATTTTCTTCATTGCCATTCCGGTTTCATTTTGCGGTGCGTGCGGATAGATGGTTTCGTTGTTTAATAAATCACCTTTCTCATCCAGACAAACTACTTTACAACCTGTTCTGAATCCTGGGTCAATTGCCAAAATTCTTTTTTCTCCCAATGGCGATGCTAATAGCAACTGCTGAAGATTCTCCGAGAAAACCTCAATGGCTTTGATGTCTGCTTTTTCTTTTGCTTCCTGCAAAGCTTCGTTGGAAATGGCTGGTTCCAACAGTCGTTTATAGGAATCTGCAATGGCGAGTTCTATTTGCTTTGTTGTGGAATTGTTGCTTTTAATGATAGCATTTTCCATCAGTTCAAGTGCTTCTTCTTTATCGACATCGATAGAAACTTTCACAAAACCTTCATTCTCTGCGCGAAGCATTGCCAGTAATCTGTGACTTGGGATTCGGTTCAGCGCTTCCTGCCATTCAAAATATTGGGAGAATTTTTGGGCTGATTCATCCTCTTTTTTAGCCTTTACAACTTTCGATGAGATCATTGCTTTTCTTTGAAATAACCTTCTCAGGTTTTTACGGATGTACAGATTTTCATTAATCCATTCTGCCATAATATCTCTTGCGCCCTGCAAAGCTTCGGTTTCGTCTGCAACATCTTTGTTGAGATATTTTGAAGCTAAGAATTCTACATCATCATTACGCTGGCTCATTATAATTTTCGCCAATGGTTCAAGGCCTTTTTCTCTTGCTGTGTCGGCTTTGGTTTTCTTGCGCTTTTTATAAGGCAGATAGAGATCTTCAAGTTCCTGGAGGTCAAAACTCTGTTCTATTTTTTGCTTGAGTTCGGGATTCAGAGCATTTTGCTCTTCGACAGATTTCAGGATACTTTCTTTCCGTTTGGTAATTTCATCGAATTGCTTATTCAGTTTGAAGATATTCTCGATTGCAACTTCATCCAGATTGCCAGTCCGGTCTTTTCGGTAACGTGCAATGAACGGAATGGTGCAGTCTTCTGATAAAAGCTGAAGCGTACTGTCTATGCTTTTAGATGGAATATTAAGTTGTCTTTGTATAAATTCTGAAGAAGTCATTTCTAAGTTTTGAAAAGCGAAAATAGTCTTTTGAAATGAAAAAGACCAGATGTTGCTTCCTGAAATTTCCCAAAACAAAAGTTACAGAATGACTTCTTGTGAAGAATAATGATTGGTTAAAATTTTAATATGGAAATAGAAAGTTAATCATCATCCATTTCCTTTTCTTTCTTTAATAAAACAATGAAAAGCATCGAAACTAATAAAACAGGTCCGAATAATTCCAATCCGAAAGCCCCAAAAATTGCTAATACTGACATAGTTTAATATTTATATCAAAGCTAAAATGATATTACTATTCTGCTTTAAGTATAAATACGGATTTTACAAATCGATGTTGTTTTTAAGATCTTTACGGTAACTTTTTATCAAAGAAAGTCGGCAAACCTGTTTCTTCATCTAGTCCTATAATGATAATGCGGTATTGCTTTGCGGTGTCGCTATTATAGAAATCTACTTTAATTGGTTGACCTTCCTCAGCTTTTAATTTTGAATTCCAATACAGATTGCTTCGGTTGTCGTTAGCTGAATTTTTTAAAGCATTATTGACATAATTAATATTTTTAAAATCATTTTGTTTATCATAACCATTTAAGGTAAAGAATTTAAGTCCTGTTAATGATTTAGAATCCTGATCTGAAGCTGTATTTCCGTTTCTGGTATAAACAAGGATTGCACCGTTGGAATTACCGAAACCACCAAAGAAATCATCTCTCACGACTTTTATCATCGCAATATTGGCAACATTAAGGCCTCTCAGGATTTCCAGATCAGTTTTGTTTTCATCCAGATAAACATCCACTTTTTTATTTCTGATGAAAGCGTCTATATCTGCACCGTCTCTTTTGATCTGCAATCCGGCGACTCTACCTTCCAGCCAAAGCAGGATGTCTGGCGAACCAGAGGAAAGCAGCTTGTCGTTCACAAAATCAAAAATGGTTTCGGACGGACTTTGGAACATGGCACTGCTGAGCTCATCATTCAGTTTTTCTGTAGGTGTTTGTTTTTTTGCTGTCAGTTTTACTTCTTGGATATCTGTAACTTTTTCATTCACTTTTTTCTCAAATCTGCTGCCTTCAATAGCTTGGGATGCTTCCGGAGACAGAGCTTCGTTTGGTGTTCTTTTTATTAAATTAAAATCGTTTTGAGGTAAGTTTTTCTTCAAAGGAACAAAAGACACTTTCGGAATGATAACTGCGTCTGTATTATCTGCTTTTAGTTGATAATATATTTTCTGAGGTTCATAAAACGCCATATTTTTCAGGCTGAAATCTCCATTTTTATCCGTTATAATGTTGGTCAGTTTGGAACCGGATTTCTCTCCGTCAAACATCAGATTCAGACTGTTATTAGCAGCAGGTTTTCCATTCGTCGTCATTCGGATGGTGTAAGATAAGTAAGGTTCCGGTTTATTTTTGATAATGGGAAATTTACCTGCAATAATATCCTGCCAATTAAAGCGGTTCCATTGTTCCGAGATCAGAAGTGCATCCAGTGCGTCGGTGTTTCTGTCTGATTCAAAATATTGTGAAGGGTTGCTGATATTATCAGTAAAATCGCCTGTCAGCCAAAGTGAACTCAGCAGATTATCTTTATCAATAAGCTTCGAAACGTCATATATCGCTACTGTGTAATCAGGAATGTTTGCATTTGGTTTTATTTCAAAAGAATTGAAACTTTTAGCCTGAGGATTGAAAGATGGATTCTCGATCACAGGTTTCTGAACATTCAGTTTTTGAGGCTGAACAAAACAAAGTCGTTGAGCTGCCACATTTTCTTTTTCATCAAACAGCGTGAACTGCAAAACGCCGTTGATCAATTGAGCAGTAGGAATAGAAAACGTTTCACCGCCATTATCTTTCTTAATCCTGGCTTTGTAAACCAGCTTATTGCCAATTGTTGCAATCAGTTTATAATAGCCGGAATTATCAGTCAGTTTGTTTGATTTTAAACTGTAATCGATGGTGTTGAGGTTGCTTTTGATCTGCAGATTAATCCCATTTTCTGCAACATCCGGAAGATCTATAGTTTGTTTTTTGCCTTTATCATCAATGATTGTAAGCTGATATTTTTTACCTTTTTCAGGTGTTAACGAAAACAGTCCTACATTCTGATCCAGTCCTTTAAAATCAATTAAATGAATGTCTGGTTTTGCTTTGTCTGCGATGTAGCCATTCCAGACTGATGGTGTTTCTCCTTTTGATCGCAGGCGAACTGCGACTTTTGTATTGATGCCAGCCACGAAACTGCCGCTTTCCGGATAGGCAGAAATTGTCCAATCCGATGAGTTGTTTTGAACCAATTTCTCTGGCGAATTCGGATTGTAAACGACAATTGGTTTTATAAACTGAAAATCTTCACTGAAGTTGGTCATCCAGGTCGTGTAAGCTCTTATGTAATAAGTGTTTTCCTTGAGATCATCAGGCAGTACAAAATTACCTTCGCCTTCGCTGTTGTAGAGTGGGATCAGTTTTTTATCGATGATTTTTTTGTTGCTGTCATACAGTTCCACAAAAAGGGTAGTGGAAATGGTAGATCGACTGTAAGCATCAAAAACAAACGCTTTGAACCAAATATTATCTCCGGCAGCAAACTGATCTTTGTTAAGCAAAAGATAAACCTTCTCTTGAGGAAAGTTCTGATCCAACTTTTGAATGGCCTGTTCGGCATTATTCTGTGCAAATATCTGAACAGAGAATATCAGGAACAGAGAAAATAGAATTCTATAGATCATAATCGGTGAAAACTGAATTAATAAGATAAATCTACAAATGTTATCTCTTGAAAACGAAATGTTTGTGCAAGATTAACACAAGTTTATAACACATTAAATGGGGCTTAAAATATTTAATTATTCAGTTGTAATGTTATTATTTTAAATATTTGTAAATGATAGTTTATTATAATTATTTACTATATAACGTGTTGATTATTTGTTGTTTACCTGTGTTTTTGTATTGGAATTTTTATTAATTTAATGCCATTAAAAACACAAATTATGAAAAAGAAAAACAATTTCCAACTGGAAGATTTAGTGGTTATTTTGATTGAAATGTTCACAGAAATACGTGATCTGCTGCAAACCAATCCTTCAACTCCCCAAGCCTCTAATGATACCGACTATCAAGATGCTGCAGACACAAAACGAAAACTGAATGTAAGTAACAGTACACTCTACCGGTGGCGGAAAGAAGGCATAATCGATTACCAGATAAAGAAAGGCAAGATCTATTATGATATCGCCTCTGTGCTAAGAAAATGAAATTAATCATTCGGATCATCTTCGGACTTCCTTCGGATCGGCTTCGGAA
>Ga0157369_10002403_pt1 | contig 22497 bp, 18 predicted proteins | sample C25metaG_FD_113461 | JGI IMG/M metagenome (GOLD analysis project Ga0157369, IMG submission 113461) | Corn rhizosphere microbial communities from Kellogg Biological Station, Michigan, USA - C2-5 metaG | ecosystem: Host-associated > Plants > Roots > Rhizosphere > Soil | place: USA: Michigan...
GAATTTCATGCCCAGCTTCTGCATCACGCGTTCCGACGCGGCATTGGCGGGCATGCAACGGGCTTCGATACGGTTCAGCGCCAGCGGCCCGAAGCCGAAGCGCAGTACCGCGCGCGCTGCCTCGGTCGCATAGCCCTGGCCCCACTTTTCCTGCGCTAGAAAATACCCGATCCCGCCGCGCCGGTCGAGCTTGTCGAGATAGCCGAAACCGCACGTCCCGATCACCTGGTTATCCTCGCGCAACTGGATCACCCACGGCCCAAGCCCTTCCACGTCGTACTGCTTCAGGCAGGACTCGATGAACGTCTCGGTATCGTGGGGCGTGCGGTGCACGGCCCACGATCCGTACTGCGAAACCACGGGATCGCGCGCCCACGCAAAGATAGCGTCGCGGTCTTCCATCGTGATCTTGCGCAGGATCAGGCGCTCGGTCGGCAGCGCCGACATCGGCAGAGATTGTTGTGAAACGGAAACCATCTCTTCCAGTGTACGCGATTATTTCTTCACCGGCGTCAGCCACAGGTCCTGGTAGTCGTAGCTGAAATCCGCCAGCGGAGAAACCGGCAGCATGGTGAAGTGGTCGATTGCGCCATCCGATGTGAGCGCGAAGGTCACGTATGCATCGGGAATGGTGCGATCGCGCCAGTGCGTCTTGAACGTGTCGAACTGCCAGTGTTCCAGCTCGCCCACCATTCCAGGGCTGTGCTCAAAGTGGATCACCAGCTTGCCGGTCTCTTCGCGAATCGTCACCGGCCCGTACCACGGATCGCTGTAGCTAGCGGCGTACTTGCTGGACGGCAGGGAAGGACCGGAATTCGCGGCACGGCTCGATGCCGCTTTTGCCTCTACCGCTTTCGCGTCCTCCACGCCCTTGTCGCGTACCTGTTTAAGCGCGGTGATCCAATCGGTCGGCGGCTGCTGGAAGTAGTGATCGAGAATGTGAAACATCGTCGAGTCGAATGCGCCGCCTTCTTCCCCGTTCGTGAGGATGACCATGCCAAGCTTCTGATCGGGGACCAGCATCACGCGCGTGACGTACCCGAGGACGCCTCCCGTGTGGCCCACCAGCTTGTGTCCCAGGTAATCGCGGGTTGACCAGCCCAGGGCGTACTCGGCGAACGTGGCTTTCAACTTGGCGAGCTGCGGCGGCGGATTATCGTTGATCGGCAGGATGGTTTGCCCAGCCCACATCTCGCGCGACTGGCGCTCGCTGAAAATGCGCGTGCCGTTCGGCGCAACGCCACGATTCAGCTGCGTCAGCACCCACTGCGCCATGTCGGCCACGCTGGAATTGATCGCGCCGGCCGGAGCGATGTTGTCGATATCGTCGCGCTCGCCGGGCTCAACCGGCGTCAGCTTGCCGTCGATCGTGGTATGCGGCAGGGCGACGTCGCCGCCTTTCACCAGCCCGCTTATGCTCGTGCTCGAACCCTTCATCGCCAGCGGCTGGAAGATGCGCTCGCGCACGAAGTCGTCCCAGCTCTTTCCGGTAACCGCGGGAATGATCTGCCCGGCGGCCATGTACAGCGCGTTGTCGTAGGCATAGCGGCTGCGGAAGCTGGTCGCCGGCTTGATGTGCCGCATGTTGCGCAGGATCTCTTCCCGCGTGAACGTGGAGTGCGGGAAGTACATCAAGTCTCCCGCGCCAAGGCCGAGTCCGCTGCGATGCGTCAGCAGGTCGCGGATCGTAAGCTCGCGCGTCACGTACGGATCGTAGAGCTGGAACCATGGCAGATATTTCTGCACCGGATCGTCCCACGCGATCTTCTTCTCATCCACGAGCATCGCGAGCGCGGCGGTCGTGAACGCCTTCGTGTTCGAGCCGATGCCAAAGAGCGAGTTCTCGTCGACCTTGTCGGGCGCGCCCAGCTTCTTCACTCCATAGCCTTTAACGAGGACGATCTTGCCGTCCTTCACGATCGCAACGGCCATTCCGGGAACCTCGAAGGTCTGCATGGCGCGCGCAACCCAGGCGTTGAGATCAGGCGGCGGAGCGGTTTGGGCGTGAGCCAAGCTGCAAACAAAAATTACGGTCAGGATTATGGCGAGGCGCATAGAAACAGGTTTCATAGGGATGTTCTCGGTGGAGCGTCCGTTATAACAGCGCGACCCAGGGTTTTCCATGATTGCCGGCACCCCACAAAATTCGCAGGCTCAATTTCGTTTTGGGACTCGTCATCCGCCACATTACCTCCGCCATCTTGACGCCCATCGCGGCGGTGCTATGTTCGTGGCGAGCACGACCGAAAGGAGGGACGACTTCAGTAAAACAGTCCTGATTTGGTCGGGCGGCGCGCCGCAATCTCCGGGAAGCCGGAGCGGCGGCCACACCCGCAGCGACGGCTGCGATCGGCCGTCGACGATGCAATTTTGATCTTTCCAGGGGCTGCGACTGGGTCCTCATGCCGCTGGTTACGTATCAGCGGCCTACCGCTTAAGCGGAGTTCAGTCGCAGCCCTTGCTGCGTCAGAAGCCGCTTCCACGTGCCGATCTCAAGCTTCCTGTAACCCTCCCGTCTCCTGTTGATCTGCTACTCTTTCCCGCCATGTACAAGGGCCGCCTGGAAGCGTTCAGCGACGGGGTGATTGCCATCCTGATCACCATCATGGTGCTGGAGCTCCGAGTGCCGGCAGGGGCAGCGCTCTCCGACCTGAGACCAATGCTGCCGATCCTGCTCAGCTACGTGCTCAGCTTCGTCCTCCTGGCGATCTACTGGAACAACCATCACCACATGTTCCAGGTGGTCGAACGGGTGAGCGGACCGGTGCTGTGGGCAAACTCGCACCTGCTGTTCTGGCTCTCGCTGGTGCCGTTCACCACGGCTTGGCTGGGGCGCAACGGGCGACAGCCGTGGCCGGTGGCGATGTACGGCGTGAACCTGCTGCTCTGCGCGATCGCGTATTACATCCTGGTGCAGACGCTGCTAGCGTGTCACTCGAAAGACGCTCCTCTAGCGCAAGCCGTTGGCGATGACTTCAAAGGCGCGATTTCGATCGTCGCGTACGTGGCTTCCATCCCGCTCGCGTTCTATTATCCGGAGCTGTCGTACGCGTGCTTCATCGCGGTGGCTATCCTGTGGCTTGTGCCCGACAAGCGAATGGAGCGGGCGATGAAGAAGCAGGGCAGCCACGGAGTTGCGCACTAATTCTGGAGGTTCCAATCATGCCGACACCGGCGCAATCCCCTCGGCGCACTGCAGATCCGGTCCTGCTCCTGACGCGCGAAGACGTGGCCAAGCTGCTGACGATCGAGGACTGCATCGTGGCCGTCGAGCATGCGTTCCGGTTTTATGGCGAGGGCACGGTGCCGCCGCCGGGAATTCTGGGGACGCACGTCGAGCATGGCGGCTTCCACATCAAGGCGGGAGTCATGCCGTTCGAGGGGCGCCTGTTCTACGCGGCGAAGACGAACGCAAACTTCCCGAACAATCCGACTCGTCATGCTCTGCCGACGATCCAGGGAGTGGTGTTGCTGTTCGACGCGGAGCGCGGCACGCCGCTCGCCATCCTGGATTCGATCGAAATCACTAGCCTTCGCACCGGAGCCGCGACGGCGGTCGCGGCAAAGTACCTCGCGCGCAAAGATTCGAAGGTCGCGACCGTGATCGGTTGCGGCACGCAGGGACGTGTGCAGACCGCGGCGCTGCTCGCGGTGCTGGGCCTCGACACGGTGTACGCCTACGACGTTGATGCCGACCGCTCGGCTGCCCTGGTCGCCGAGATGCAAGCGAAAAAGCCATCGGTTCGATTCGAGGCTGTTACCGATTTCGCGGAAGCCGCGCGCAAGAGCGACGTTGTCGTCACCTGCACCACTGCGACCAAACCGTTCCTGCTGTCGGAGCACGTGCGCCGCGGGACGTTCGTCGCCGCTGTCGGGGCCGACAATGAAGACAAGCAGGAACTGGATGCGCGGCTTCTGGTGGCCAATCGTGTGGTTCCGGATGTGACCCAACAGGCTGCCACCATCGGCGAGGTGCATCATGCGCTGGAGTCGGGGCTCATGAAGATCGAGGACGTGATGGTGGACCTTGGGCAGATTGTTTCCGGCCGCCAACCCGGCAGGAAATCGGACGACGAGATCATCATCTTCGACAGCACGGGGATGGGCTTGCAGGACGTCGCCGCGGCCTGCGCCGTTTATCGCAAGGCCAAAGACGCGCCGCACGTAAACCGGATCACCCTCAACACCTGAAGCCGAACCCTCCCGCCCCGGCCGTCCCCAAAATTTTTGGGAACCTTTTTCGAAGGTAGAGCGTCTACCCAGATGACAGATTTCAGGGTAGACTATCTTCCCTCGAATCTTATGGCGAACGATAAGAACCGGATCGAACTTCTGCAAGGCACGCTGGACATGCTGATCTTGCGCACGCTGCAACTCGGCCCCGCGCACGGGCACCAGATCGCGAAGCATATCCAGCGCACGACTGACGATCTGCTCCAGGTCGAACACGGGTCGCTCTATCCCGCACTTCATCGTCTTGAAGGCAAGGGCTGGATTTCCGGAAAGTGGGAAACAGGATCCGGCTCGAGCCGCGAGTTCAAGTTTTATCGGCTGACCGCGGCAGGGAAGAAGCAGCTGAGCGCCGAGGAGTCGAAGTGGCGGCGCATGACGGGTGCGATCGCGCGTGTCATGTGGCCGGCCGAGGAGGCCTGATATGTGGTGGCGGCGGGCGAAACGCGACCAGGACTGGGACCGCGAACTGCGTTCCCACATGGAAGTGGAAGCCGAGGAGCAGCAGGCGCAGGGGCTCCCGGAGCGCGAAGCCCGCGAGGCCGCGCGGCGGTCCTTCGGCAATCGGGCGATGGTCACCGAAGATGTCCGGGAAGCGTGGGGCTGGATGTGGCTCGAGCGTCTCGTCCAGGATGTCCGCTACGGCTTGCGAAGGCTCCGCAGGGAACGCGGGTTCGCATTTCTCGCGGTGCTCGCGCTGGCACTCGGCATCGGCGCAACGACGGTAATCTTCAGCGTCATCGACAATGTCCTGCTCGAGCCGTTTCCTTACCGCGACGCCGGCCGGCTGACCAAGTTCTACGTCCATGACCCGGCGCATCCCGAACAGGTCGGCCGTCCCGATTTTCTGATCGCCGAGTATCGCGCCTTGGCCGGCGGCAACCATGTTTTCGAGGACATGATTGCTACGCGCGAGGTTGACGTTGTTTACACCGGCAGCGAAGGTCCTAAGCTGTTCGCGGGATATGAGACCACGGCGAACACGTTTTCATTCCTTGGCGTAGCTCCGCTGTTTGGACGCGGGATGACGCCGGACGACGCGAGTCCCGGTAACGCAGCCGTTGCCGTGATGAGCTACCGCGCCTGGCGCAATGAGTTTGGAAGCGATCCGGGTATTGTCGGCAGAACGATCACGTTGAACGGAAAACCGGTAACAGTGATCGCGGTCATGCCGCCGCGGTTCCAGCTGTACGACGGTGACTTCTGGATGCCGCTGCGCACGGCGGACGATCACGCCATGTTCACGACGATGGGACGCTTGAGGCCCGGCATGAGTGTGCAGGCGGCGGCGGACGACCTGGGCCAGATCGCGCACCGGCTGGCGAAAGACTACCCAACGATGTACCCGCTGAAATTCGACATCTTTGCGGTGTCTCTGATCGATCGGGTGGCGCGGCGCTTTCGGCCGCTGCTGTACGCGCTAATGGCCGCGGTCGGGATGCTGCTGCTGATTGCATGCAGCAACGTCGCCAACCTGTTGCTCGCGCGGGCCACGGCGCGAGAGCAGGAGATTGCAATGCGCGCGTCGCTGGGCGCGACCCGCACACGGCTGGTCGTGCAGTTGATGGTGGAAAGCTTGCTGCTCGCGGCGCTGGGATGTGTCGTGGGATGCGTTGCCGCATACAGCGGCATCCGCGCAATCACGCTCACCATACCGCGCGACCTGTTCCCGAACGAAGCGGTCATACGCTTGAACGGCCGCGTGCTTCTGTTTGCCATGGCGATGGCAGTGGTGGCGACGTTCCTCAGCGGCCTGGCGCCGGCACTCCATTCCGTAGGGAAGAATCTGTACGAGCGCGGAAAGACGCCGGGCGCGGGAAAGCAGTCGCGGCGTGGCGGCGTACGTTCGGGACTCGTTGTAGCGCAGGTCGCGCTTTCCATCGTGCTTCTGGCGGCGGCCGGACTGATGATGCGCAGCTTGTTAGCGATCGAGCACGTCGAGCTTGGATTCAAGCCCGATCATGTACTGGCCTCGTCGGTTGTGCTGCCGGCGGGACGCTATAGCACTTCGGAACAAAAGAACGAGTTCTTCCGGGCGGTGCTCCAGAGGGTCACGGTGTTGCCCGGAGTGACGTCAGCGGCAACGGCAAGTTCAGTTCCTCCCGCCAGTGGGCCGCGCTCCGAAGTCACAATCCCCGGCGACAACCGCAGGGAAAAGCTGCGCGCCAGCATCCAGCTCTGCAGCGACCAGTACTTCCAGACCATGGGCATGCAGATGCAAAGCGGACGCTGGATGGCCGAGAACGAGGTCGACGCAGCGAGACATGTGGTGGTTGTTAACCAAACGCTGGCCAATTCGTTCTTTGGCAAGGAGGATGCCCTCGGCCGGTCGATCAAGTTCGACATCTTCGATCGCATTCCCCAGGGGCCACGCGACGCGTACTTCGAAGTCATCGGCGTAGTGGCGGACGCTAAGAACAGAGGACTGGAATCGCCACCCGGGCCGGAAGCATTCCTGCCCTCCACGGCCACCGGGGTGGGCGGGCGTGCGCTGCTGGTGAGAACGGCGGTGGACCCGATGTCGGTGCTTCCGCAGGTGAAGCGCGAGGTGTTGGCGGTGGATCCTGGGGTTCCGCTAACGCTCGCCTCCACCGTGGATGAAATGATCCGGCGGGACGCGTACGCGCAGCCGCGGTTTGCGGCGCTGGTGATGGCATGGTTCGCGGGTATCGGGTTGTTGCTGGCGGCGATCGGGATCTTCAGCGTGATGGCGTATACGGTCAGCGTGCAGACTCACGAGATTGGCGTGCGCATGGCGCTTGGCGCCCAGCGCAGCAACGTCCTGTGGACCGTGCTGCGCAGGGGGCTGACAGTGATCGCGGTGGGAATCGCGATTGGCGAGGCCGCAAGCCTGGGCCTGACGCAACTGCTCCGCACGCAGCTTTGGGGCGTGTCGGCGCACGATCCGCTCACGCTGCTGGGTGTGGTCGGCGTGCTGGTCGTCGTGGGAACCGTGGCGTGCCTGGCTCCGGCGGTGCGGGCTACGCGGGTCGATCCGATGGTGGCATTGAGGTACGAGTAGCGGGCGGTGAGGTTGGCGAATGAACCGAAGGATCAAGGCGTGGTTCGCGCGATCATTTCTGTTGGCCGGGGTGTCGTCGGCTCTGCCGGCACTTGCCGTGGCGCAGAGCGGCTGTCCTCAGCCCGTCAATCCCGCGCGCGGTGTCGAGCCGCCGGGCAGAGACCTGTTTATCCCCTACGTAACGACACCGGGTTTGGCGCATGAGAAAGAGCTGCAAAACGTCGAGCAGGTGAAGATCCTCGCCGAGATCAACAAGCTGACGGTCGAGCTGATAAAGCGGCGGTCGAACCCTAACGTGCTCCAGGCAGACATGCCACAGCTGGTCAAGAAGCTGAAGGACTTGTCGAAGAAACTGCGGGATCCCGAGTGATCCAAACACGAAAGGCTCGCCACGGTGGCGAGCCTTTGAAATTTTTGGTGGAGGCGGCGGGAGTTGAACCCGCGTCCGAAAACGTCACTGGCCAAGAGCCTACATACTTAGTCGAGTTCATGCTGCGGGAATTACCCCGCAACGTTCGCCCCCGGCGCTCAGAACCGACAAGAAACGCCTGGAACTAGTCCGATGATCTCGCTCTCGTCACTCGGACCGGGCGACGAAAGCCAGCCTACTGTTCGACGTCCGCTCGCAGCCCATAGGCGAAGCCGCGGAAGACGGCAACTTAACTAATTAAGCTGCGTATGCCAGCTGTTGATTGGCAAGTATTGTTTTTGCACCGATTACGGGTGAGTGCACCCCGGTATGCCTCTTGACCGCAAGCGATTCCGTCGAAGCCGTGACGCCCCCACATCTGTCCAGGAGGCTGGTTGGCCTCACTGGAGTCCTGACCCCCGCCCTGAGGCGGTTGTGGTTCAGGACCAACGTCGCAAAATCTGCGGTTTACTGTCAAAGAACCACTTCCAATCTAGGGTGTAAGTGATTGGAAGTCAAACCTGTTAATTAGATGTTCCGGCGGCCGGAAGGATTCACTTCGCAGGCGTGGCGTCGACCGTTACCGGCGCCGAAACCGAGCCGACGCGGCCGCTCAGATTGTCGCGCAAGACGAACTTCAGTGTGTATTCACCCGGGGGGAGGACGAGCTGGTCTCTCTGGCTGAGACCTTTGCTCCTCGACAATTCGACGGCCGCTGGGCTCAGATGCGCATCGAACTGACGATCGATCCCGCCAATGTCCTTCGATTGCCCGTCGCGTGCCATTGCGACCAATTGGAAATTCACGTAGTTGTGGTCCATCTCGTCCACGGAAAGACTGTTAGGCTGCATCAGAACTTCGAACGTGACATTCTTTCGGTTCGCTTCGGCAGGCTGCGGAGCCAGGAAGCGGACCGAGAAGGGAATTCCGGTGAAGTCGAATGGCGTGTCCAGAGCCTCGGCGATGTCACGCTTGCGGAGCTCTTCGCGATCGCCGGTTACTTGTCGGCTCGCGTAATAACCCGAGCGAGCGCGAACATCGAGCCCCGAACGTTGCAGCTTGACGGTTAGCTTGCGCCACCGTTCCTTCTGCTCCGTCGTCTTGGCGTAATAGCCGAGCACGTAATACGAACTGGAATCGTCGGAAGCCGCCGCCATGGCACCGGCAAGATCGTTTGTGTTGTAGAAGGGGCGCCCCCCGGTCATAGTCGCGAATGCCAGGATTGTCTGGATGGTTGCAGTGTGCTCTTCCTCCTTCGCCTGCAGCACGGTGCTTGGGCGGTTGGCCGTGCTGGCGGTGGCTCGCGCTGTATCTTCCGGCGTGACGCTGGTGTCCACAAGACCGCGAGCGTCGATCGGATAAATGGCGATGTTGGCGGCATTGAGCGTACGGAAGAACTCCACGTATCGGTCTAAGAACCAGCTGTCATCCTTGCGATGAACATCCGTTGCGTCCGGCCGCGGCGAGTGAAAAGGGAATCCGCTCGATACCCACAGCAGCGCCTTTCGCCCAGGAACACCGCGAAATGCGTTGGCGATGGATTCCAGGCCGATGACCGTAGCGATGACAGGATCTTGCGGGAGTGGCCGCCGTAGCTGCGCATTGGCAGAATCCAACAGTTGTTTGATCTGCGTCGCTTCCGTGTCCGTGGCCTGCTGCTGTTCCGCCGGAAGCGGCGGGCCTATTTCACCGCTTAACCTCTGCAGCGCCGCCATCAGGACCCTGGTATCCGTCGTGAAATCGTGCACCATGTTGACGCCGCCGCGAGTCAGCAATATGAACGCAGTGAGTTGATCCGTGTTCAGCGTTTTCGACAGGTATCCAAGAATGGCCCTGCGAGCGTATATCTGTTCCGCCCATTTGGTATTGATCAGGTCGAGGACGACGATATTGATCCGACGCGGCGCGTAATCCGAAAGCCGGAGATTGCTGTACACGCCTTCCGTGGTCCCGCTCACCTTGTGCACCGTCGACTCGCTCGCGACGATCTCCTCGAACGAGGCGATCTTCTGCTCGATCCCATCTTCCCGCACGATGAAATCGTCTCTTGTCAGGCCATGAACGTGCTTGCCATTGTGGTCGGTGACAATCGCGGGAACCAGCACCAGTTCGGTGCGTGCCGAGAACGTCGGGTTCTGCGCGAGAGCGTTCTGCGCCACGAGCAGCAGCGCGAGCACCGCAACCGACGCTGATCCGGTCATCCGGTACGCCATCCGGTACGCAAAGGGAGACATTTCAGACCTCCCGGAAGTATCGCGACTTCGGTAGATTGGAGCATAGTGCGAATCGTACTGTCACGGGAATAATTCGCAGACGATCCCAAAATGAGAATTCCGCCTATTGCACCGTCACGGGCGCCGAAAGCGAGCCCACCCGGCCGCTCACATTGTCGCGCACCACGAACTTAACGCTGTACTCGCCCGGCGGGACCGTGATCAGGTTCCGGTACAGGAATCCGGTGGTGCCGATCTTTTGCACGGTCTCGGGCTTGAGATGCCCGTCGATTTCCTGGCTGGCATCGCCGGCCGTCTTGCCGCTGGCGTCGTGGGCGACGGCCACAAACTGGAAGTTCATGTGGTTGTTGTCGGCGTTATCAATTTGCAGGCTGTTGGGCGGCAGTGTGACTTCGAACAACACGTTCTTCTTGTTCTCCGCGGCCGGCTGGAAGCCGACGATGTGCACCGTCATGGGAACGGCGGTGAAGTCAAACGGGGAACGGACCGCTTCGGCGATATCGCGACGGCGGAGTTGTTCGGGATCGGTCATGTGATCGGCGGTCGCGTAGTAGCCGGAGCGGGCACGTACGGAGACGCCTCCGCGCCGGACCTTGACGCTGATCTTGCGCCATCCCGGCTTGCCTTCATTCGATTTCACGTAGTAGCCGAGCAGGTAGTACGAACTGGAATCGTCGGCGGCGCGAGTGATGGCATGGGCCAGGTCGTTGGTGTTGTAGAAGGCGCGGCCGCCGGTCATATCCGCGAAGGAATTGAGGGTGTCGATCGTCGCTTGGTTCTGTGTCGTGCGTCCGCGCATTACGGCGGTGGGATTCATCCGGCGGCCAGAGGCGCTCGTCAGCGAATCGGCAGCGCTGAGGGCAGTCACGACGAGTCCGCGAGCATCGATTGGGTACATCGAGATGTTGGCGTCGTTCAGCTTCTGGAAAAACCGCTCGTAGCGGTCCATGAAACGATTGGGGACGGTGTCGCCCGGCCTGTCGACATGGAAGGGAAAGCCGCCCGAGACCCAGATCAGCGCCTTGCGTCCCGGCACGCCCCGGAAGGCGTTGGCGATGGCATCGAATCCGTCGAGCGTGGCGTCAATCGCGTTCTCCTGCATCATCTGCGTCAGCTGGGACTCCGCCTGGTCAATCGCACTGAGCAGGTCGGCGGCCTCAACACCCGCCTGATCGTTGCCGATCGACTCGGCGACGGCGTCGGTGTTCTCGCCCGACATGACATCGACGCGCCCCTTCACCTTGCGCAGAGCCTGCACGAGCACGTTCGGATCGGCGGTGAAATCGTGCACCACGCGCACGCCGCCGCGCGTCAGGACGAGCAGGGAAGTTAGGTCCTGCGAGCTCACGGACGAGGTCAGGAACTTCACCAGCTCCTGCTTGGCGCGAGTCTGGTCGAGGATGGGCGTGTTGATGGTGTCGAGGACGATGATGTTAATGCGCCGCGGTGCGTAATCGGTGAAGTGCGTATTGCTGTACTCGCGCTGCCCCGCCGTGCTCACGCGATACATGCGCTGAGCGGTGGCCTTCACCTCTTCGAAGGTGGCGAGTTTCTGCTCGACGCCATTTTCCTGCACGATAAAATCGTCTTTCGTCAGTCCTGTAACGTGGCCATTGTGGTCAGTGACGACGGCAGGGACCAGCACCAACTCGGTTCGGGCTGAAAAGGTAGGATTCGTGGCAGAAGGCGCCGGCTGAGTTTGCTGGCCAGCCGCGAGCGCGGCGAAGAGAACAACCGCAGCGAGCGCGAGAATCTTGGGGAATATGCGATTTTTCATGAAACTTGTCCGTCCCTGTGGAATCCAACTCGCTTGCGGCCTAATCCAGGCTTGCGGCGCGCCGCCGGAGCGTACCTGAGTGCGAAGTGAGTGTTTGCCGTTCACGCAAATCCCGCATACCTCGCGGCTCTTCGCCGACTTCCTCTACCACTACGACCGCGTTCGAGCATTTTATCCTCATGAACCGCTGAGCCGCGAATGGGCCGCCGGCCAGGCGCAAACGATTCAGTACGACCCGGAACGCCGCTCGCGGATGGCCGACATCCTCGGGCGCCAGAACCGTTCATGGGGAGCCTCGGAAGCAACGCTGCGGAACATTGACCGCCTGCGACGCGGAGCATCTGCCGTCGTGACCGGGCAGCAGGTGGGCCTCTTCGGCGGCCCTGCCTACTCCATCTATAAAGCCCTTACCGCGGTGAAAGTTGCTGAAGAGTTTTCACAGGCGGGCGTGGATTCGGTCCCAGTGTTCTGGCTGGCGACCGAGGACCACGATTTTGCCGAGATTGCGACGGCGGTCCTGCCGGGTGAACGTGGTGAGCTTGAGCGAATCACGCTAGCGTCCACGGCGCCGCAGCCGGATTTGCCGGTCGGATCGATCGCATTGGGTCCGCAGGTTGCCGAGGCGGTGAAGCACGCCCGCGAGATCCTGGGCGATTCCGCCGCCGCCGACGTCCTCGCGCAGTGTTACACCCCCGACACAACGTGGGGCTCCGCCTTCGCCCGGCTTTTCTGCCGGGTTTTTTCGCGCCTGGGGTTGGTGGTTCTCGATCCTTCGGACCCGGATGTTCACCGCATCGGCGCGCCGATCTTCTCGGCGGTCATCGAACGTGCCACGGAGCTGAACCGTGCCGTCACCGAACGCGGCAAGGCGTTGACCGCCGCCGGGTATCACGAGCAGGTGAAGGTCACCTCCGCTTCGACGTTCCTCTTCCGCATGGTGAATGGCGAGCGCGTGGCGCTGCGGAAGGTGAACGGCGGATTTGCCGCCGGGGAAGAGAAGTTCAGCGCGAACGATCTGGCAAAGCGCGCAGCAGATGCTCCCGAAGAATTCAGCGCGTCGGCTGTACTGCGGCCGGTCCTGCAAGACTTCCTGCTGCCGACGGTGGCGGCGTGCGGCGGCCCGGCAGAGATTGCCTATTACGCGCAGAGCGGACCTCTGTTCGAGGCGCTGCTCGGGCGGGTTACGCCGATCCTGCCGCGCTTCAGCGCCACGCTGGTGGATCCGCGAGAAGCACGTGTACTCGACAAGTACGGTATCGGCGTGGCCGACCTGGTGCGCGGAGGCGTTGCTGCGGAGCTGCTTGCATCGCGGGCGCTGCCGGCGCAACTCGAAGAGCAGTTCGCGGGCGCAATGGAGTCGCTGAACCAATCGGTCAGCGGCGTCACGGAGTCGCTCGATCAGCTCGATCACACGCTGGTGGAAGCAGCCAATCGCACGGCGTCAAAGATGCGGTATCAGCTGCAACGCCTGCATGGACGCGCGGCGCGGGCGCTGCTGCGGCGGTCGGAAGTCATCGCCGGCCACGCCGCGCAACTGACGGCGGCGATCTATCCCGACGGCGGTCTCCAGGAGCGCCTGATCGGCGGAATCTACCTCCTCGCGCGCTATCCCGACCTGCTGGACACGCTGCAGCCGGCGGTCGGAACGTCCTGCCCGGACCACAAGATCATCCGGCTGTGAGGCTGGCTTCGCGACCCCATCGGGGCTATGATTCCCGCATGGCGAAGCGCGACAAGACGTCCGATCTTTTCGAGATCACCTGTCCGGACTGTCACGCGTTGATCAAGATTGACCCGGTTACGCACGCAGTGATTTCGCACACCTCGGCGCCGAAGCCAAAGATGTTTGCTGACCTGGACGAAGCCCACCGCGCGCTCAAAGACCAGGACAGCCGGCGCGAATCGCTCTTCCGCCAATCGGTGGAAGCGGAAAAGAACAAGTCCGACACGCTGGAAAAGAAATTCCAGGAAGGCATGAAGAAGGCCAAGGAAACGCCGACCGAGCGTCCTATCCGCGATTTCGACCTCGACTAAATGCTGAGCACTTCGGAATGGCAAGAGCGCGGGCTGGCGATTTGTCCGCGTGGCCGGCCGTTGCTGCTCGGTCATCGCGGCGCCAGGAAGCTCGCTCCCGAAAACACAATGGCCGCCTTCGATCTCGCGCTCGAGCACGGCTGCGACGGTTTCGAGTTCGACGTTCGCTTCACTCGCGACCAGCATACCGTCATCTGCCACGATCCCACGCTTGCGCGCCGATCGGTCCGTCGTTCGACCTATGCTCAACTCTGCGAGCAGCTGGGGCGCAAGCTGCCGCCACGCACGCCGAACGCCTCGCTTCTCCCTTCGCTCGACGATGTGCTTGCGCGCTATGGCAACCGCGCATGGCTCGATATCGAGGTCAAGGTAGCCGGCATCGAGCAGGACATCTTGGACACGATCCGCCGGCAAGGACTTCAGCGCAACTTCTGCGTCTCGTCATTTCGCCTGCGCGCCATCGAGGAGCTGCGCGCGCGGGATCCCGAGCTGCCGCTGGGTTTTCTCACCGACAAGCGTTGGCGCATTGGCAAATGGGAGCGATACGACGTGCAAGTCGTGATCCCGCACTACCGGCTGGTGAGCGCGAGGCTCGTCGACGAGGTGCATGCAGCAGGGAAGATGCTGATGACTTGGACTGTCAATTCGCGGCGCCGCATGTTGCGGCTCGCGGAGCTGGGAGTCGACGCGATCATCTCGGACAATACAGAGCTGCTGAAGAACACGCTGGGTTGATCAGGCCACTGCCCCGGAAGGCTTCTCTACCGCGTACTCCGCCGGCTTGACGAGGAAACGCGCGCGCTCCTCCTCGAGGCGTTCGATCTCTTCCTCGACGAGCTTCCGATTCCACCCAGCCGCCTTCCCGATCGCCATCGCCGCCGTGCGCGTGCATTCGCGCGACCAGCATCGGCCGAGAGCGACCGGCACACGTCGCAACAAGGCATCGCTCAATGTGATCGCGAACTCCTCGCGCATCGCGTACAGAACTTCCGCGACCACATGCGTACCGTGAGGGCAGAGCGGTGCGCGCGCCGCTTCCGAAGCGCGGGCGATGCGGGCCATCGTCATGCTGGTCTCCACGCCGTACCACTCGGCCATCGCTCGCGCCGTAACCCTCGGCAGATGTCCGAGCTGCGCGATCTGGCGCGAGCCAAGGTTAACGGCCTGTTCCAGTTCTTCTTCGCTCGGCCCCGGCGACAAGTCGATTGCAGGCTCAACCACGCGGATCCCGATGGCACGAGCTACGTCTCGCGCGACGAAAGCCGCAGTCGTCAGCTTCCCGCCCACGACGGAGATCATCCCCGCGGCGCCTTCCGCCGAGTGATCGTGCAACGAGTGATGGCGCGTGAGCGCGGACATTGGCTTGCCGGGCGCGAACGGAAGCGGCCGCACACCCGCAAACGCGTACAGAATCCGGCGCCGCGTCACATGAGCCTGCGGGAAGACGGCATTGAGCGAACGCAGCAGGTAATCGATCTCATCGTCCGAGGGCTGCGCCTGGGATGGGTCACTGAAATCGCGGACCTCGGTCGTTCCGACCAGGAGCGTTCCATTCCACGGAATCACAAAGATTGGGCGGCCGTCTTCGGCCTCGCAGTAGACCGCGGCGTTGGGTGCGCCATCAAACGGCGGCAACACGATATGCGAGCCGCGTACGCCGCCAACCAGTCGCTCGTTCGGCACGATGCCGGAATCCGACACCACATGATCTGCCCACGGGCCGGTGGCGTTGATGATCCACTCGGCTTCGACTGTTTGTTCAGCGCCGGTTAGGAGGTCGCGCAAAAGCAGGCCGCGGACTCGTCCTGCCGTGCGGTTCACCTTGAGCGCGTGCGTGTGGTTGCGCACCACGGCGCCGGCAGCCGCTGCGTCTGACACCCATTCCGCCACCAGCCGTTCCGGGAAGCTGCATTGCGCGTCCTGGTAGCTGTAGAGCGTCCAGTGGCGCCCGGCGTCGAGCGCGGACTCCAGTTGCCGCAGGGCATCGCCATTGCGTTCGCGCGTCGCCGCGCCGGAGCGCGCCGCCATTCGCCGGTACATCCACAGTCCGGCGCGCACGGTCATTGCGTTGTGCAGAGCGTTGGGACGCAGCGCCAGGAGGAACTGCATGGGATGGACCAAGTGCGGCCGTTCGCGCAGTAGCCGTTCGCGTTCCGCGAGGGATTCGCGCACCAGGGCAATCGAGCCGTGCTCGAGATAACGCAGTCCGCCGTGGATAATGCGGGTGGAGCGGGAAGTCGTACCGGAAGCGAAATCGTTCTGCTCCACGAGCAAGGTGCGCCGTCTCGCCAGGGCGCACAGCCGCGCAATCGCTGTCCCGCTGACGCCGCCGCCGATCACGACTACGTCGAAGAACTCGCCGTCGAGTGGCGCTCGCTGGCGTGGTGCCGGATCCATCCCTCTCTTAGATGCGCAGCAGCTCTGGCGGGAGCAGCGAATCCTGCCGCACTTGGCATTTGCCCCGGGTGCTTTAAAGTATGGGTAATGGCTACAACAGGGGAACGTTTTGAACGTGCGGTCGGCATCATGGCGCGGTTGCGCGCACCGGGCGGATGCCCATGGGACCGCGAACAAACCTTCGACTCCATCAAACCGTACACGCTGGAAGAGACGTACGAGGTCCTGGAGGCGATCGATAATCGCGACTGGGACGAACTCACCGGCGAGCTCGGCGACCTGATGCTCCAGGTCCTCTTCTATGCCGAGATGGCGCAGGAAGAGAAGCGCTTCTCGATCGACGACGTTCTCGACCGCCTCTCCGACAAGCTCGTCGGCCGGCACCCACACGTCTTCGGCGACGTGAAGGCGGAGACGTCCGCCGAGGTCCTGCGAAACTGGGAAGCGATCAAGGCAGAAGAAAAGAAGAAGCGCCTGGAAGCGGGCGGCGGCAAAGCGGCGAAGAAGGAAGAGCAGAAGCAATCGGTGCTGGGCGACGTTTCATCGGGAATTCCAGCTCTTCTCGAAGCCTACAAGCTGAGTTCGCGGGCGGCGCACGTCGGCTTCGATTGGCCCGAGATCGGTGGGCTGTTCGACAAGCTCGAAGAGGAGACGCGTGAACTCCAGGAGAATCTGCGCGAATATCCAGCGCCGGGACCGCGGCCCGTGGGACGCGGAGTCGCCGGGTCGCACGGTGTGCAGATCGATCCCGGGCTGCGCAGCCGCCTGGAAGACGAGGTGGGCGATCTTTTGTTTGTGCTCGTCAACATTGCACGGTATCTTTCTCTTGATCCCGAGTCCGCCCTGAAGAAGACCAACCGAAAGTTCAAGCAGCGGTTCCAGTGGCTGGAATCGGAGCTGCGGACCGAGGGCCGCAAGGTGGAAGATACCGGGCTCGACGACCTGGAAGCGTTATGGCAGAAATCCAAACAGCGGGAGCGCAACGCGGACAAGCCGTGAGCCGAGAGATTGAAATCCGCGCCTGCCGCGGCCTGGAAGAGTTCCGGGCGTGCGTCAACCTGCAAAAGGAAGTCTGGAATTTCTCCGACGCCGACCTCATTCCGCTGCGCATGTTTGTGGTCGCCGACAAGATCGGCGGGCAGATCATCGGCAGCTTCGACGGTTCCGAACTGATTGGCTTCGCCCTCGCGATTCCCGGCAATCGCAATGGGCATCTGTACCTGCACTCCCACATGCTCGCCGTGCGCGAGCAGTACCGCAACCAGGGCCTCGGTCGCCGCATGAAGCTGGAGCAGCGCACCGACGCCCTCAAGCGCGGCTTCGACCTGATGGAGTGGACCTTCGATCCGCTGGAGATTAAGAACGCGTTTCTCAACCTGCACCGGCTGGGAGCGATCGCGCGGCGCTACAACATCAACCAGTACGGATCGTCGTCGTCGGTGCTCCAGGGAGGACTGCCGACCGACCGCCTGATGGCGGAGTGGTGGCTGCGCTCCAAGCGCGTCACCGGACTGCTCGACGAAGGGCGCGCGCCGTCGTTCAAGACCGAGCTTGGCATCGACGTGCCAACCGAAATCTACGAATGGAAGCAGGAGCCTTCCACCCGGGAACGCGCCGCCGAGATTCAGACGCGTAACCGCGAGTTATTTCTAGCGGCGTTCGGGCAGGGACTCGCCGCACTGGGATACGACCGCGACGATCGCGGGAACGGGCGCTTCCTGCTGGGGCGCTGGGACGAGAATTGGTCGTACGCGAGTTGACATGAAGATTGAATCAATCACATTGCGCGAAATCCGGATGCCGCTGGTCCATTTCTTCGAGACCAGCTTCGGTCGCACCACCGAGCGCCGCATCCTCCTGGTGCAGCTCCAGTGCCAGGGATTGACGGCATGGGGCGAGTGCGTCGCCGGCGAGAATCCGTTCTACTGCGAAGAGTCGGTGGACACGGCCTGGTACGTGCTTGAAAAATATCTCGCGCCGGCGTTGGTCGGGCGCAACGTCGAACGCGGCGCCGACGTCCCTGCCATCCTGCGCCAGGCGAAGGTCCGTGGCCACAACATGGCGAAGGCCGCGCTGGAGAATGCCGTCTGGGAAGCCGAGGCCAAGGCGAAGAAGAAGCCGCTGTGGGAGCTGCTCGGCGGAACGCAGCGCAAAGTGCCGTGCGGCGTATCGATCGGCATCCAGGACTCGCCCGAGCAGCTGCTCGACAAGATCGCCATCGAGCTCGACGCCGGCTACCGGCGCATCAAGGTCAAGGTCAAGCCGGGTTGGGATCTCGATATTCTCACCAAGATCCGCGAAAAGTGGCCTGCCGTTCTTCTCAGCTGCGACGCAAATTCGGCCTACACCTTGGCCGACACCGAACATCTCAAGAAGTTCGATCAGTTCAACCTGCTGATGATCGAGCAGCCGCTGTGGAACGACGACTTCTACTTCCACGCGCAGCTCCAGAGACAGCTGCGCACGCACATCTGTCTCGACGAAGCCATTCGTAGCGCGCGCGACGCCCAGGCCGCCATCGAGCTCGGCTCCTGCAAGATCATCAACATCAAGGTGGGACGCGTGGGCGGGTTCAGCGAAGCGGTCAAGATTCATGACATCGCGCGCGGCACCAGCATTCCGGTGTGGTGCGGCGGCATGCTGGAAACAGGCATCGGGCGGGCGCACAACGTGGCGCTGTCGGCGTTGCCGAACTTCGGCTTGCCGGGCGACGTCTCTGCCTCCAAGCGCTATTGGAAGGAAGACATCATTGAGCCCGAGGTATCGGTTTCGGCGGACGGCTGCATTCTCGAGTCGCACGACGCCGGTACCGGATACGCCGTCAGGGAAGACCTGATCGAGAAGCTCACCCTGGTGAAGCAGGTCATCAAGCCGGGAGCTGCCAACGCCTAGCTACTTGCGCAGCGGCGTCAACGCGCGCAAGCGCGGCTCTCGCAACCACAGTCCCAGCCAGGCCATCACGCCGAGCACCGCCGGCGTCCAGAAGGTTGGGTCGCCAACCCGAAACACGGTCGCCGTCGCTCCGCCAAGATACGCGGCCACCAGAATCGCGCCGAGCACGGACGTCTGCGGGATCAGGTAGAGGATCACGCAGCTGCTCTCCAGAATCCCAAGCGGCAGGAGCTTGTTTTCCGGATAGCCGAACTTCGCCATCCCGGTCGTGACCTGCGGGCTGTGAAGGAACTTCATCACCGCGCTCATGCCCATCATGAGCACGGGAATCGAGCTGAGCACGCGCCCGGTCCACAGCGCGCCTCTAGACACCGTTTGTGACTGCTGAATCGCTTGACTTGTGGCTGACATCCATCCTCCCCGACGAAATCAGGGATTAGAGTCGCCCGCTGTCGAAAAGTTGCAGCAAGGTGCTGCGCAGACACGCGCTGGCAGTTCGGCAATTACTCCAGAACTTTGTGTCGTTCTTGCGGGCTCATCTCGCGCCACATCATGTCGCGGCTCTGCTGGAGGTAAGCATTCCGAGGCTCGACCTCGGCGGCTTTGCTGAACCAGCGGTACGCTTCGGCGCGATCGAACGGCGCGCAGTTCCCAGTGGCATACATCGCGCCGAGCTGGCTGTCGGCCTTGGAACTACCTTGCCCCGCCGCCTGCTTCAAGAGAGATATCGCCGTGGAGCAGCTCTTCGCTCCGCCTCTGCCGTACAGGAATCCCTGTGCACGCGTGACCAGCGCGTCGGCTTCGCTATTGCGCGGCGTCGCCGCCGAAGGCTTGCGCGTCGGCTTTGCTGGTTCTTCGTCGGCAGGCTGGTCGTTATCCGATTGCGGACGCTGCGCCTTGGCGATCATGTCCGGCGATTTCTTCTTTGCCGCTTTCTCGGGATTCGCAGCCGCCGCTGTCTTATCCGCAGCCGCATTGGACGCGCTTTCGGCCGCCGCCTTGTCGGCGGAGGCTTTGTCAGCCGCGCTTGACTCGCTCTGCGCCGTCGCTGGATTGGCGTTGTCGGAAGGCTGTGCCGGATTCGGCGATGTCGATGTTGCCGGCGTCTGCGCGTTTGCGTCGGCAGCCGGATTCGTTGCGTTATCGGGTTTCGTGCTGGTGGGCTGCGTGGGTTGCGTGCCGGTAGCGGCCGGCTCCTGCGCCTGGGGTGGCGCCGGCTGGCCCGTGGCGCGCGACTTGATCGACGCCCAGATCGAGGTCACGGGCATGTCTGCCCGGTACTGGAGATAAGCCAGCCCACCGACGATGAGCAGGGCCACCACCATCAGGAACTTCCGCCCGCCGTGCGAGTCTTCCTCTTCCAGCAGGTAATCGCCGCTTCCGTCGGCTTCGCCCAGTCCGAGGAACGAAGGTCCATGGGAGGTGGGAACCGTCTCCTGCCGCAGCGGACCGCCGGTGTCGACGCCGAAGATGGAAAACGAACCCGCGTCATCCTGGCGCATCGGCGCTACTGCATGCGGGATGTGCTCGTCAGCCAGCCGCTCCGGCTTCTCGGGCGGGGCTGCCGCGGTATCCGTAGCGCGCGCGTGCTCTTCCTGGCCACGCGCGGGCATGGAGACGATGTTATCGCCGGCCGGCACACGCCGCCGGTCGAGCATGCCGCCGCACATGCCGCAGAAACGGTTGATGTCAGGATTATCGTGTCCACAGGAAGTACAACGCACGGGGTCCTCTCAGGATGGTTTTGGACGAATGGGCGCCCTGAGCTGCTGATGTTTAGATGCAGAAGTCTCTATACTGAGATCGGTCGAGAAGCCCGGAAATTGCGCCCAAAATCGCCTGCCGCCGGTTCGCCGATTTGCGCCAATTCCGCCCGCATGTTATTCTCTTTTCGACTCTTACGGAGAATAAATAGAAGCAGGAGCGCATCGAGTTCAGTGTTAGCGAGAGAGCGGAAACAGAACATCATCAGCGGAAATCGAACCCACGCGACCGACACCGGCAGTCCTGAAGTCCAGATTGCTCTTCTCACCGAACGTATCGGCGAGATGAATGAGCATTTCAAGACACACGAGAAGGACCACGCGTCGCGTCGCGGCCTCCTCATGATGGTCAGCAAGCGGCGTCGTTTGCTCGACTACCTCAAACAGTACGACTCCGAGCGTTACAAGTCTGTGATCCATAAGCTCGGAATCCGCAAGTAAGCGTCGCCGGTCCCGCAGAGGGCCGGTTTCGTTTTTCCCCTGGCTTTTGTGAGCTGGCGTGGACCAGCGTAGCTTTGGGGTTGTCGTGTTTGTACATGCGACTTGCGGGGATCAGTTCCTCTGCTGACTCTCTCTCGCCCAACAGTCCCTCAGCCGTCGTGACTTTGCCCGCATGGAGCGGGGAAGCGGGCGGCTCCTCCCGAGTCTCGGCCCGCCTTCTGTAGTTGCGCGCTGAACTGGGCTCTCCTCAGAAAAGGAACCTCACTTCGATGAAACCTGAACCGACAACTGTAACCGTCGACCTCGCTGGTGGAAAACAACTGACCATTGAAACCGGAAAGCTGGCCAAGCAGGCCGGCGGATCGGCGATCGTGAGATACGCCGACAACGTGGTGCTCGCAACCGCCACCTCGAACCAGGAGCCGCGCGCCGGCATCGACTTCTTCCCGCTGACCGTCGACTATCGCGAATACACCTATGCCGGCGGACGCATCCCCGGCGGCTTCATCAAGCGCGAAGGACGCCCAAGCGAGCGCGAAATCCTGACCTGCCGCCAAATCGATCGTCCTGTCCGCCCGCTCTTTGCCGAGGGTTTCAAATGCGAGACGCAGGTCATCTCGCTCGTGCTCTCCGCCGACACTGAGAACGATCCTGACGTCTCCGCGCTCAACGCCGCTTCGGCTGCGCTGACGGTTTCTGACATCCCGTTCCTCGGCCCGGTGGGCGCGGTCCGCATCGGCCAGGTGAACGGCGAGTTCATCGTCAACCCGACCTATAACGAGCGCCGCGAGAGCACGATCAACATCATGGTCGTCGGCACCAGCGAAGGCATTGTGATGATCGAGTCGGGCGCGACCGGCGTGAAGGAAGACGTCGTCGTTGACGCTATCGAATTCGCGCACGTCGAGATCAAGAAGATCTGCGCCGCCATCAACCAGCTCCGCGAAAAGGCAGGCAAGCCGAAGCGCCAGGTGGTCCCGCCCGAATTCGACCAGGCCTATTACGACCAGCTCTTCAAGAAGGTCGGAAACCGCCTGAAGGAAGCGCTCGATACCAAGAAGCACCCGAAAGCGGAGAGCGCCTCGCTCGTGAAGGCCATCAAGGACGAGCTCAAGGCTGAGATCCCCGCCGACGAGAAGCAGGCGGAAGCGCTTTCCAAGCTCGGAAAATATTACGAGGCGATGCGCGAGAACATCTTCCGCGACGAAGTCACGAAGAACCGCCATCGTCCCGACAGCCGCGAGTTCGACCAGGTTCGCGAGATCTGGGTGGAAGTCGGCACGCTGCCGCGCACGCAC
>Ga0157369_10002404_pt1 | contig 22497 bp, 18 predicted proteins | sample C25metaG_FD_113461 | JGI IMG/M metagenome (GOLD analysis project Ga0157369, IMG submission 113461) | Corn rhizosphere microbial communities from Kellogg Biological Station, Michigan, USA - C2-5 metaG | ecosystem: Host-associated > Plants > Roots > Rhizosphere > Soil | place: USA: Michigan...
ACAATACTATTGCTTCTACCGCCTTTGTACAGACCGCGGTATCTAATGGTGTAGCTAACTCTAACCATGCACCGATAAACTCCCCCGCTTTCACGGGAAGCCCGACAGCACCTACACCAGCTTCCGTAAGCAATGACACATCCGTTGCCACTACTGCATTCGTGAAGACGGCAATCTCGACCAAGGCTGACCTTGCTTCTCCGGCATTCACCGGAAACCCCACCGCCCCCACCCCCCTGGCCGGAGACAACGACACATCCATCGCCACAACGCAGTTTGTGGCTAATGCTGTTACCACAGGACTTTCTGGTTCAGGATTCGCTCCGCTCGCGTCCCCCGCATTCACAGGCAACCCGACTGCACCCACTCCTACCGCTGGGGATAATGACACATCTGTAGCCACCACAGCGTTTGTCACGACAGCGGTGGCTAACGGTGTTGCGAGTTACGCACCCCTTGCTTCCCCGACATTCACAGGCGACCCTAAGGCCCCGACACCCCTTACCGCCGATAACGATACGTCAATTGCAACCACAGCATTCGTTAAGGCTCAGGGCTATGCTACGCTAGCCTCCCCGACATTCACTGGAACCCCGGCAGCTCCTACAGCTACAGCCGGTGACAGCAGTACCGCTCTCGCGACTACCGCCTTCGTTACAGGCGCTGTAGCAACTTCAACGGCTGCTGCGCTGCCAAAGTCCCTCGTAGACGCAAAGGGTGACATCCTTACTGCTACAGCAGATAATACTCCCGCTCGTCTCGCCGTAGGAACGGATGGGCAAATTCTTACCGCAGATTCTACCCAGGCTACAGGCCTGAAGTGGGGTCCAGGCCTACCTACATCTCAGCCGTCATCCTACGCCTCGGGTACCGGTGTAACACTGGCAACCACCGAGGCTACTATTGGCACGATCACCATTACACCGCAGACTAGTTCCTCGAAGATTCTGGTTATGGCTCGCGTCTCCCTAACAAAGGATACCGGTACAACGGTCCGTATCGCTACTATCCGCGTTCGCGCTGGATCGCTGAACACCGATACACAGGTCGGAACTGACTCCGTAATTCAGTCATCTGCCGTTGCATCCACCGCATATTTCGGTGACGCATTCATTCTCGGTGAATATACAAACACCAGCACCGCAGCTAAGACGTTCACGGTCCGTGGTTTCGTCGGCGCTGGTAACTCTACCGCAAACTGGGTACTTGAAGCGGTCGAGCTTCTACAGGTCGGTGGCGGCGGTGGGGGTGGTACGGGAATCCCCGCGACACTAATCGACGCCAAGGGCGACCTCATTGTAGGTACTGCTAACGACACAGCAGCCCGTCTGGCAGTCGGAGCCGATACTACGATCCTCATGGCTGATTCTACTCAGGCCGGTGGTCTCGTTTGGAAGGCTAGCGGTGCATCACCGACTGTAAATAGCGTTGTAACGCGAGACGCAAACGGGCGATTTACTGTTCCGGACCCGGTATTCACCCAGGACCCGGTATCCAAGACGTACCTTGATGGTATAGTTTTCCCTGGACCTTATGCATCTGGTACGCCGACCTGGCGGGCTCCCTATGTCCAGGCCAATAGCACTATTACTCCCACGCTTGGTCGTCTGCAACTGCACCCGGTTCTAGTAGATTCATTTAAGGCTCTCACTGGGCTGGCGTGCCTTGTCACTACCGCCGCATCAACAGGGTCGGTATTTGTCTGCATATACTCGGATAACGGTTCATTCTTCCCAGGCACGCTCATTCAATCCATTAGTGCCTCTATGACGGCTACAGGTGTAGCTTCGGGAATTACGGGAAACACAGGCGTCTCGGCAAGATACTACTGGGTTGGAATTCTTCCGGTCGGCACTGGAGCCCCCCAATTTGAAGCTGCCACCATTCAGAGAGATTGGTCAGTGATGCCGTATGGTACTGGCACAACGCCTAGCGTCAATGCCGGTAATGATGGTCGAATCGCGTATCAGGACTCGCTGAGTACGCCTCCTTCCACATTTGCTGGCTCTCTAGCTGGGGACTTCAACAGCGGCAAGCTCCCATCTTGGGTAGCGCTCCGCATAGCATAATCAATACTTTTACGACAAAACGACAACTAGGGGTAGTAAATGACTTATGGACAAGGCGGGGGTGTGTACGGCTCTGGACGAGGCGTATATGGTAGCCTCTATGTGCCTGATACCGGTGCGCGAAAGCCTAAGACGTACGGTCTAGCGCCTGAATACCGGTACTTCACCGTTGATCTTATGACTAATGAGATTCTGGCGGAGGTACCCTTCCGTGGTGTCTCTTACGAGTGTGCCCTGAAGGCTGGCGGAAAGTTCTCCGGTCGTATCCCACTGACGGCTGAGACCGACAGTATGGACCTATACAATTCCACCATGCCTGGAAACACTGCGCTCTTCATTGTCCGCAATGGTGTGTGCGTCTGGGGTGGGATCATATGGGCACGTAATTACCAGTTTTCGTCCCGAGACCTAGCTATTTCTGCCTCTGAATTCACAAGCTACTTCTATCACCGGAAGATTTGGAAGACGTTCAATCATCAGTTTGGCGGTACAGTAACATACACTGGAGCTGAATCTCAGATTTGGACCCAAACTAGAATCAACTTTGCTACCAACCCGTGGCCTACCGCTTCAGGTTCTACCGACAACTGGCTGTCCCGGTTCTCGTGGACACTAACTCGTGACGGCAGCTACGCAATTTTCACTAACCCGACAGCGGGTAGCGCTTCAGGTCGTGGTTACGATATTTTCGGAAACTACGACCTGGCATCTCCTGGCACCGTGACGCCGTGGCTAACCGTGCCAGTGCGGGCAGGCGACCAGGTGACGGTATCTGTTCTCTCTACAGTCTCCAACGGAGCTAGTGTTCGCATTAATGCCCGCATGCATGATGGTGCAGGTAACTGGCTCACGACTAGTGGTGCAATGAATGGCACGTACCAGTCTATGGTTTCTGGCGTAGAAAAGCGCCACGCAGAAACCTTTGTGGCCGGGTACAATGGTTACATCGTGTTCCGCGTTGAACTCAATACCGCCACGTTTGCTGTTGGCGACACCATCAAGGGTCGTCAGATGCTCATCGAGAAGGCAGCTACTGCCGGAACATACTTCGACGGTAACTCTGGAAGTGGCACCAACTACCGGCACTCATGGGCAGGAACTCCGTACGCTAGCGCCTCGTACCACGAAGACGCGACTATTCCTAACTCTGGGTGGACTGTCATTCTCGATAACGGCTCGGATGTCCTGCCCCGTGGGGGTTCTACCGTTAAGCTGGAGTTCTATGAGCCTGACAACTTCAAGTACAACGGCTACTATCGAGTAAATTTCCTACCCGCGCCTAACTCCAAGAGATTCTCCATTGTAGGGGGCTACGCCGTAGCCGATCTGGTATCCGCCGAGACCCAAAATCTTACTTGGATTGTATTCCGCACGAAGGAAAATCACGGGTACAGTGACGGGGACTCCGTAACAATTACAGTTACTACAGAAAATGGTGTAGTAAATGGGAGCCCCCGGGTCATCACGGCACTCGTGGATGCTCCAGATGGTCCGGAGAGTAACTACTTCCGGATTCTCTATGCAGGCACCGGCTGGAACACCACTCTTATTCCTGTGGATGGTACTACGGCACGTACGCTACCTGCTGGTACGTACGAGGATGTCACAGTAACTGTACGGCAGGATGCTTTTGACTACATTCGTACTCTTATTGATGCAACATTTGCTGATTTCGTGGGTACTGATTTTCCTAATGTCTACATCGAGCCCGGAATCTCATGGTCTCTGCCTGTCATCTCCAAGCAGGCTATCAACGGATATGCTATCGTACAGACGAGTGAACCACACAATATCGCTCCTGGTCAAGCTATTCAGGTTCAAGATGTAGACGGCATCTTTGACGGGGAATATGAAGTTACCGATACGCCCGCACCGGATGTGCTCGTCTATGCTCAGGGCGGAAATTACCCACTCACAACCGTGGCTCCCATTGTCACCACAATCACTACTGTCCAGATGTCCGAGGGGGTAGCTACACTTACCACACTTGCCGCACACGGGCTTTCCGTAGGTCAAAATGTTACTATTGACATAGGTGACCCCTATGGAGATTTTTCTGGTACCTTTGAAATCACGGCTGTGCCGTCCACTACCACGTTCAAGTACGACACGGGAATTGCCACTAGCTACAGTTCTACTACGCTGTCCTATGCCTCCACTACAGTGGCAGGGGACCCTGTGAATGAAGTCACGCGCGTAGGTGTAGCCAGTAACGTAGTTACGCTAGAGCTGAAGGACCCACTGGTCTACTCAGTAGGTGACTCGGTTGTTGTAGCTAACGTAAACCGCGATCTTCAAATTGCTGAGAAGTCTCTGGATGCTCCTAACTCGAAGGCCACGGTCAAAACTATCGTTGACCACGGACTATCGGTAGGAGACACGGTTAGTATTTCAGGCCTTGTGGATACGGCATCGATTATCTCCAAGACGACTACCACGTCTTCAGTTACGATGACGACCGAACGACCTCACAATTTCCGGATCGGGGATAGTGTAACCATTAGGGGTACGGACCTACACAAGATCACTAATAAGGTTCTCTACAACAATGTCGCGACCCTTACCACGGCGGTGAATCACAACGTCTCCGTAGGCGCGCTGATTAGTGTCATTGACCTTTATGACAATGCTACGCCCATCAGCCGTGGTATGCTCAACAATGTAGCAACGCTTACTACAGCAGGCCCGCACAATTTTCAGATAAACGACATGATCACGGTTAGTGGGCTTACTGACACCTATAGTGTCGTCTCGAAGGAGGTCGTAGGTGGTGTGGTCACCCTTACCACATCTATTCCTCACAACATCCTTGTAGGCTCTAAGCTGACTGTTTCCGGCGTAGGCGTTCCTTTTGACGGTACGGAAATTACTGTCGATTCGGTCACCGCCACAAGAGTGACCTATAAGATTGATAGCAAGTATTGGGACGAGCAGAAGACTGCTGCCGCGCGGGCAGGGCAGAATCTGTACATCCCCACAGACGTACCGTCTTCAAAGGCGGCTGGCACCATTACGAATACCAATAGCTTCTATAATGGTCAATTCGTAGTTACGGCAGTCACTGTGAATACTGTGCAGTTCGCCCTATCCGGCGAGGATCAGCCAACCGTTACCGCCACCGGCACGAACATGAACATCTCCGCACCGAGTGTGTTCAATGGCACCTACACAGTTACCGCTCGTACGAACACCACGCTCTCGTATGCGCGCGCCGCCCGTGACGTGGGCTCGACTGCGGTTCCTCTGGCTGTGAACACTGAGGATGTGCAGCCGGTGATTTCGCTGAATACCATCCATGACGGCGCTCAAACAGTGACTTCGATCACACCGAACACATTCACCTTCTCACAGGTAATGCCGTCAGCCACAACGCAAGCGGTTGTACTGGAAGCTCGCAAGGCTTCGATCTTCAACGGTACGCGGACTATCACTGAAGTGCCGACAACAGATCGATTTGCGTTCGCGCTCACAGGATACTCAGCTAACGTATATGAGGCTAATGAGTCCTCCCCGTCCTACGCCAGAGCAACTGCAATTTACAATGGCACCTTCACCATAACTGCCGTCGATGCAGTACAGAACACAATCAGTTACGCTAAGACTCTACAAAATTATGGCTCCGTTCCTGTACTATCTCGGGGTCGGGCGTCTGTGAATCCAGTAGTAACTATCTCTAGCTTCGGCCCTTTCCCTGGAAACGCGGATATCGGTATGTACTATTCCTACCGAGGATATACCGGAATCAACCTAGAACCGGCTATGTATCGAGGGTTCGAACTTAAGAGTGTCGGAGATGCGCTAGACTCATATTCTGACAACATCAATGGCTTCGAGTACCGTATCGACTGCGCGTACGATGCCGAAACCGATTCATTTACAAAGACATTCGTAATGCTCCCTATCAACTTCCCGGACCCGCCTGCAACTGGCGAGGTCGCGCCTATCAGCCGATACGGTGCGGACAAGCTGATCTTTGAGTACCCAGGCGGCAATATCACAGAAGTCACGCTCGATGAGTCAGCAGAGGAAGCAGCCACGCGGTTCTTCGCCACAGGGGAGACTGATCTAGGTGCTGACGCTGGGTTCAATATCGGTGTCGCCTCTAGCCAGGACCTCCTGACTGGCAAGGATGGGCGTATTTGGCCGCTGCTTGATGCGTCCGAACAGATTAGTGGTGTGGACGATAAGAATGAGCTTTATGCCTACGCGCAGCGCTATCTTTCCGAGGCTTCGCCGCCCTACACACGCCTATCTGTAGAGCTAAATGGCTCAATTGCACCGTTTGTGGGGGACTATAAGGCAGGCGATTGGTGCTCTCTCATCCTTCGCGACCCATTTGCTGACATGAGACTGCAAAGTGATCTGGAGCCTCGTAAGGATGTTGTAGTCCGAAAGATTAGCTCGTATGAGGTACGTGTGCCGGATGGTGTTACGTTCCCGGAAACGGTGACGCTAACTCTAGTAGCCGAGTGGGAGGTAGATAAGCGTGGTCAGTAAGCGAGCACGATCAACGAATAGCCTGGGGACGCGCCTGAGCGCGATCCAGGAGGGTATGCAGGAACTTCAGGCTAAGACACGTACACCGGCAGACGACGGCTCTACGACCCGTCTAGAGGTCGTAGAGCGTAAAGTAGACCTACTGAGCAGCGCTAATTACCGCCGTGAGCAAGACCGCCTCGTGATGGGCGAAGATTATGTCTACGGAATCCTGGATCAGGGATATATACGGCGAAATGCCTACGGTCCAGCCTACGTGTCTATTAACGGTACGCTGACGAGTAACCCCTGCGAGTGGGCGTCTCTTTATGTTCCGTCTGGTCCTCGCACTGTCAAGCTAGCACGGCTTCCAGGCGAAAGCTATCTCATCCTTGGTCAGACGGATTCTATCCCGAACACCCTTGTCAAGGAATATCCGATTACGCTGCTAAACGACTGGTGGCCGTATAACGAGCGAAACAATACTAAAACTTGGTCGGACCCTCGGGCTACCGTACTTCCATCAGGTATAGTTTCACTACGTGGAATGGTCTCTAAGAATGGAACACCTGGTACCAATGAAATACTAGGCACGATCCCTGCCGCGATAGCTCCGGATTACGATCAGTACTTCTACGTCAACAACGGAGACGTGGCCCGTGGCGTTATAGTCGGCTCGGACGGAACGATCAAGGCTGCGGCAGGCGCTAGCACCTTTACAGCTAATCAGTTCGTTAGTCTTGATACTATCCATTACCCTGGCAAGGGCGTAGCTACCTGGACGAATATCGGAAGCGGCGGTAGTTCGTGGGGTGCCAACTTCGTAGACTACAACTACATGGGTGTACCCGCTGCATTCTGGAAGGACCCGTACGGGTTCGTTTGGTTCCGAGGACTCGCTAAGGTAGCTGTTGCAACGAGCACCGACAATACGGTTATCATAAATATGCCCTCCACACACCGGTCGTACCTAGAGCAGCACTTCCGTACTGTCGGAAATGACGTCTATGCAGGAATCGGATCAGGGCCAGTCACCGCGACTCCTCCGACCCCTGGAGTGGTCTGGAAGACCAACTCTCCTGCCACCGTAGGTTCATGGATTTCTCTCGCGGGTGCCCTGCTAAATACCTCCGATGCAAACACCATCAATACATGGTGGACTCTAGACTGGCGCATGAATAGCTGGATTAATAACAGCGTAAATCAACCACCAGCAGGCGCTACTCGACGGGCAGACGGACTAGTTTACATGAGAGGTCTAGTGTCTAGCGGAACGTACGGCGTCAAGATAGGAAATCTTCCGGACGACTACATTCCTCGCCAGCGACTCCTTATAGACAATATTTCTGGAAATGCCAGAGGCCGAATTGATATGCGCGGGGTTGTAGAAAGTCCTAACGACGACAGAGGCTCAATTTACTTCGCTCAGGGCACAGCAAGTTCCTGGATGGGTCTCGACGGAATAGCTTACGCCCCCTAGGAAGGACAGAAAGATGTATGAAGTACGTAATGGTAATAGAGTAATGCGGTTTGAGGGTCGGCACCTAGCCAACTCATCGTCAAAGCGTCCTGGAGCAGCACGCTGGATCGAGTTTGACCTATACAAGACGGAGGGCGGCAAGTACGTTCTAAGCCGCGTAGGCGTCTCGTACGTTTACCACTCGGTAGTGTGCCCACTTGTCGGTCGTTATGGCCTCCACGAGGCGCACAGCGCTGATCTGGACGCTAACGCGACACCCTGTGACGAGTGCCGTCCAGATGGGAGCGAGCCTGTCGTCTTCCCGGAGACATTCCGGTATTGGACTCTAGTTGCAGATGAGCCAGAAGCTATTCTCGACGCTCTTTACAAGGAAGATCATAACGGTGCTCGTTACCTAACCCGCGTAGCTGAGCGGCTGCTCCAAGAAGCAGCCGCCCAGGACGCAGAGATTGATCTTATTTACAGATTCGAGTATATAGACTAATCAGGCCCAACCATCTGAGCGAGGATTTCCGCCCCATGCAAATCCGGAACCGAAAGTGCCGGTGCCGGATGAGCCGTCCTGCGGTGCGCGTACGCTGTAGCCGAGTACCATGCCTCGGGAGCCAGTACCGACAATCTGTACACCGCGATCCTGAAGCTTACGAGTGAACGCGATCTGAGACATAGCGCGCTCGCCACGACCCTCGCTCCAAGCCTGGTACGGTCCATACATCGACTTGATAGAGATTTCAGCCGTTGCGTGCTCTTCCATTTCCTCTTCAAGGAACATTCCAAGACGGTCTTCGTTCTTGCGGTACATCTCTGCCGCATCTTCTACACGCTTGCACCATCCGAGCGCGTCAGCATCCTTAGAATTAAGGATAATCTGAGCGCCCTCGACAGCCCAGGCGAGGATAGCTGGAAGTCCACCGTCAGGGTCATGCAGATACGCCTTCAGTGAGGGGTCTGACACAACAGGCTGGCGGTCCCACGGGATGGGGCGAATACGACGCCACATAGCATCATCAGTAATGATAGGTCGGTGGTTCGTGGTAATCCACAGTTTAGCCTGTGAGTCGAACGAGAATGGGCGCTCACCAGGTGAACGCGCGGTGATTTCAGCCGAACCTGTCAGCTTCTTGACCGCGTTTTCCTTCATACGCTCAGTCTCAGGCAGCTCGTCAACCCAGATCATGCGACGACCACGCATTTCAGCCCAGTAGTACTGGTCCGTATTGTTAGACTTGCCGTCACCGGAGCCGAGAACCTCGGACGGAAGCGGGAGTGCGTACTGCTTCGTGCCCATCGCCTTAACGAAAGCTTCGATCAGGACGTTCTTACCAGTACCAGGAGGCCCGTAGACGAGGAACAGCACGTCATAGGTGTGTAGACCTGTCAGCGTGTACCCCATAGCGCGCTGGAGCCAGTCCTGGTACTCCTTATCGCCGTAGGTCGCGAAGTCCAGGAACTCACGGAAGCGAGGCAGAGAGTCGAAACCCTTCTGATACGCAACCGGGGCACGGCGTGTGATATGTAGGTCTGCGCGACCGCTAATCAGTTCTCCGGTCTTCAGGTTGATGACACCATTCTTTACACCGAAAAGGTGCGGGTCGGAGTCCCAGTACTCGACAGGTACGCCGATACGGTGGTCAGACTTAGCTGATTCAATAGATGCGAACTGGCGGGCGTTGGACTTTGTATCTTTTGCCCACTTCACGGCGACCTTTACGGCCTCCTTGTCCGTAAGTGCAGCGGCTTCAGCACCAATAATAGCGCTCAGCTTCTTTGCATTCTCACGGATACCGAGGTCTTCTACGTCAGGCTTCCAGTACTGACCATTCCAGAGGAAGAATCCGAGGCCAGGTGTGTACCGCATCGTGTTGCCGAAAGCGTCAACGAGACGGCGACCGTTTCCGGTATCCGTCATCGTACGTTCACCGGGGAGACCGCCCTCTTCCTCCGTCAGTGCGTCAGCGTCTAGTGCCATGGAGACGGCGGAAGGCATCGCGTTGAAGTCTTCGGCATCGTCAGCATCGGACGTAGTGGTCTCGTCGTCCATGTGCATCGTGTGAATCTTGACTGGCTCTTCATCGTCGCGGACCATAGCCGATGTATTAGCCAGGTATGTGCCGATTTCCTTGCCGAGTGCTGTGTCACGGGCGAGGTCACGCTTCGGGTTGGCGTGGACGAACTCGATAGCGCGCTCGACGTGCACCATAAGCTCTTCCATAGGCAGTGGGGGCTTAACCTTTTCAGCATTGAACTTCTGCATAGCAGCGACAACGCCCTCACGACCAATGGGGTCCGTACCGAACTTGTTAGCCATAGAGCACGCGATACGGTGGATATCTACGGCGCGAGAGCCCTCGGATACACCCTCATCCATGAACCGGTCGAGGTCCATCTTCTCGCCATTTTCGGAGTCCATCTCTTCGATGAAGTCCCAAATGCCACCCGCGCCACCCTCACGTCGGACACCGTTGTACCCACCACTGGGGTTTCGAGCACCGCCACCCTTACGACCGAAGTAGTCAAGCATCGTCTGAGACGGCTCAGCCATTTCGAAGTTCCACGGAGCGCGCTCAGGGTCCCAGCCATACTCGACACCGGTAATGTGCCGGGAAGGGTAGAGTAGCACATAACCGTTGTGCTTAATGTCAATCCCACTGAAGCCACGACTATTCAGGTTCGCCGGGAAGGTGTACCCCTCGGGAGCCTTGAAGAACAGGTGCTGACCACGCTTGCTCACGCCACGGATGGTGTACTCACCTGTGATTTGAGTTAGTGTTGGCGGGATGTCTCCGCCTAGGGTCTCCTCTAGACGGTAGTAGGCCTCGTCACCGCCGTGGCGGGGGTCGATATCGAGAACAAAGAATCCAGAGTTGCGCGCCATGACCGCGATATTGTAGTCAGGCTCACGCTCCCACCAACCCTGAATCGTAGCCAGGTTTGTCGTGGCGTCATTCTGCCAGGAGGATACGGCTGCGTGCTTGCCGACATCCTTTGGGTCGTTATGCGCCTTGCCGCATGTGCATCGACCGTCAGGGCGAAGACCGTGCGTCGGAAGAATATTCCAGTTGAGGGTTTGGGCGTACCACAGTGCGCCGTTGAGAAGGGGGTTTGTGTCTGTCATGAACAAACCTTCGGGCTAAAAAACCAACTGTGTCGAGGCATTCGACCAGCATATCTCCCCAGAGCGGTTGAGTCAAACCAGCGAAACCGGGGGACCTCCAGGGTATCATACTCCGCTGTACATGACACTCCATTAGAACATTGTGATGCAACGTACAATGGAATAGAGACCCTTAACGATGGAGAGCTACCATGAAGTCACTGCGACAGTTCTGGAAGAACTCGCCTCCGGAGCAGAAGGACTACCTGTTCATCTACTCTTGGGGAGCGATCTGGGCACTAGTCTACTGCTTTGCCACCCCCACCGCAACCGTAACCCTGTTCAGCACGACACTTGTTCTGCTCTGGACAGCGACTACGGTGCTTGGTGCTGTCCTGGGAGTATACGGTCTGGTGAACCGAGACAATCTGCTTCTAGAACGCTTCGGTGTGAATCTGCTGATGATCGGCCCGCTCGCCTACTCGATCACGCAGTTTGGTCTAGCGGTATTCGGTGCAATCACAGGAATTGTGGACCCATACAGCCGAATCCACCTGATCTTTTTCGCCCTCTGGCCCTACCTCTTCCTCAACAAGCGTCGTCGCCAACTGAAGGCCCGCGTCAAGCTGGTCAAGCAAATCCCACTTAATGCCGAAGAACCAGGTAAGTAATTCATGTTCCAGTCGCTCCAGATTCTCGCCGCTGCTGGTGAGACTAGCACCGCTGCGGATGTCGTACAGCTCGTAATTACGGCTGTCGTGTCCGCAACGGTGTTTAGCGCGCTCATCACCGGTCTGGTGCAGTTTCTAATCAACCGACGCAACTCCCGCGTCACTGAGCGTAAGAACGCTGTAGACGAGGAGTCTGATATCGTGACCCGTTACAAGGAACAAGCTATAGAGGAGAGACTACAGAAAGAGTCTGCGGTCAATATGATCAAGGAACTCCTCACGGAGTCGAAGGAGCAGGTAGCCGCCCTGAAGGGTACTGTAGACAGCCTGAATAATACTATCGCGCTGATGAAAGACCTGAACACAGCGCAGAGTGACATCATTCAGCAGCTTACAAACGACCGTGATCGCCAGGCGGCTGCGCTGGAACGGGCTGAGGCCCGCATCACGGCGCAGAAGGAAGAGCTTCGACGCAAGCAGCAGGAGATTGAAGACCTCCTTGCCAACACCCGAACCCGTGAGGAAGCGGCCCGCATAGTCAACGAGACTTTCGATATTGCCTGATCTGTAGTAGAATAGGCGTCTGGAGGTATGACGCCTCCGCTACATCCGATAAGGAAGACATGGCAAAGTACATCTCAGACGCAGACCTAGCATCGGTTTCGCACCTTACTTCTCGTAAGGCAGCAAAGGTGCTCGGATGCGGAAAGTCTACCATCAATGATGCGCGGGCGCGGCAGCGGGCACTAGCGGCTACGCTCCCTCCGGTACTCCCGATCACTAAGCGTCCGAAGATTCTGGCGCTCGATCTGGAGAACAGCCCGAATATAGCACACGTGTGGGGACTGTTCAAGCAGAACGTCTCACTCAACCAACTCATGGAGTCGGCTGAAGTGATTTGTTTCGGCGCACGCTGGCTCCACGAAGATACAGTGGAGTTTCGCTCGGTACACCACGACGGCAAGGACGTAATGCTCCAGCGGGCGTGGGACCTGATCAACGAGGCTGATGCCGTTATGGGCTGGAACTCGAAGGGCTTTGATATGAAGCACCTTAATCGCGAGTTCCTAGAGGCGGGTATGAATCCGCCTTCTCCTGTGATCGACCTCGATCTAATGCTCACCGTAAAAGCAAATTTCCGTTTCCCGAGCAATAAACTGGACTATGTAGCCCAGAAGCTAGGCCTCGGAGCAAAGGTGCAGCACGAAGGCCACACACTGTGGGTCAAGTGTATGGCTGGCGATGACGAAGCATGGGAGGATATGCGGAAGTATCAGATTCAGGACGTTGACCTCCTGATCCCGCTCTACCAGCGCCTCCTGCCGTGGATTAAGGGCCACCCCAACTATGGCCTCTATTCCGGTGAAGCCGAATGCTGCCCGAACTGCGGATCGACCGCGCTTCGGCAGCAAGGTACCGCGAAGACCGGTGCAAGCGAGTTCCCTCGCTTCGTCTGCGGCAACTGCGGTAAGTGGTCACGCAGCTACAAGCGCGTCGGCACAACAGGCCAGAGAAGCTTCTAGGTGCAATAAACCGCGAGAGCGGCTGTCAGTTCGACAGCCGCTCTCGTGCTATTTGCTCCCGGCGTTCTTGTTCGGCGCGCTTCTTCTTCTCATTGAAGTAAGCTACAACTGAGTTGTGGGAACTGCGGGCCTTCCACTCGAATCCACAGTCGTCGCACTTCACCGCCTTGGCCTCATTCCACCTACCACCCTCAGGGAGCGCGATCTTGGTCGGACGGAGGCTATCCGTGTGTGCTCCACAGAACGGGCAATCCGGAAACTCGCCTCGGCGTATCTCCTTCCCTGTCTCATCCACCGATAGGGTAGCTCGGGCCATAGACTCGGTGAGTCCGCCTCGCGTACCATGTATGCGCTGATCCTCTAGCATGTCTCTGAGACATAGGTCTCGAACAGGACAATCAAAGCATATGGAAAGGGCCTTTACTTCGTCCCTTTCCTTCTTAATCGGATTATACCCGTCTTCGTCGGGGTCAGGATGGAACCAAATATCTTGCTCTACGAAGTAAAGCTTTCGGTTTTGTGGTGTGGTGCAGGCTCCGTCATTTCGCCAGTCTGGGTAAAACTCAAACGGCTCGCGAATCTTAATCGGAGTACTCATCTAGCTCCACCCAGGTTGCATCGGAAATGTGTCGGTCTAGGAACGAGTCTCCGGTGTAGAATTCTCGCTCACCTAGGTCCTCGAATACTGATCCATGGACGACGATAGCCTCCTCCAGAAGGGCGCGTGCGGCCTGCTTAGAGGGGGTAATGCCGTCTTCGTGGATAGTATCGATAAGGTCATTGATGTGGCCGTGGTTCTCGATATCTACCTTGGCAGGGAAGAAATAGATTACGGCATTATACTTGGTAGCGGGGAAGTTTGTTCCTTCCCAAAGCTCCCATCTAAGGGGATTCATGTGGCTCCTTGGTGATCGCGAGTTCTATCATAGTACATGAGCCCTAATAACGCAAACTGAAAAGCCCCCGGTGGTATTCCGGGGGCTAAATTCAGCCAACTAGGATATCTAGAGCTGTTGGTTGGAAGTGTGCGCTATCGAGGAATGGGGTCTTATCATCCGTGCTTCTAACGATGATGTCTCCGGAACGCTTCGCCACAACCTTACCGACACGACCATTTAGGGATCGTCTCTGATTATCGCTGAATGCATTAGGTCGCACACGGACTGTATCTCCTACGCGAACCATGAAACCGATCTGTACAGGCTTCCACTCTCGGTTGTCCTCTACCACGGCCTCATTCTTAGCGAGCCGTGAAAACAGCTTCAGAGCCTGGTCGTGCTGCGCCTGGTTCGGGAATTCGGCCTCTCCCCAGGCTCGGAGCAGGGCCAGTACAGCCTTACCTACCGGAACCGGGACCCGAGCGGCAGCAATTTGAGCCTCAGCCCAACTGAGGTCTAGTTCATCAGTCATCTTATCTCCTATTGACAATGAGGCCAGCCCTGTTGTAGGCTGGCCTCATGTCATTATATCAGGGCTTAGAACGGGGGCTGCGGGAATGCGGGGGCACCGGGGACCGGTGCAGGCGCTGCCGGGGCGGGAGCGGGAGCCTGCTGGTCCCACGGGCTAGCTGCTGGAGCTGGTGCTGCCGGGGCGGGAGCAGGGGCCTGAGGAGCCGGTGCTGCGGGAGCCTGCGGGGCTACAGGGGCCGCAGCCTGCGGGGCCGGGGGGATGAAGCCGGTAGGGGCGGCAGCAAGCGGCTTGTAACCGTCGATCTTGTTGCGGTCCTTTCCGCCAAAGTTATCGATGATAACCTTACCCAGGAACTCGCGGTCCTTAAGACCGTTCGTAATCTGGTCGTCACTCGGCTGAGCGCTGAAGAACTCCTTGCCAAGACCCAGGGCGTTCATCTTCCGGAAGAAGAAGCCCATAGCTCCAGCGGATTCCGGGGAGACGATCAGGTCATCCCAGACGAGACGGCCAGCGTGTGCGCCGTCCTGGACCTGCGCCTTGATGGTGTACTTCGTCTTGCCTGCCTGCGTCTGGCGGGTCTCAGCGTCCAGAACCTTGAAGCGATATTCGCCTGCTGGGATCGGACCGAAGTCCTGCGGTCCGCCGTTCTGCTTCGCCTCGTTGAGAAGGTCGAGCCAGTTAGTGGTGCTCATTTGTTGTCTCCTGTATTACTGGGTAGGGGTTTCAATTGGCTGTTCGGGTTGTGCTTCAACCCGAGGGCCGAAGATATTGTCGAGCATGGTTGTCACATTCAGGTTATCCTGCTCGACAATCTTGCCGAGCCGTCCCTGAACACGCTCTTTAGCCTCATACTTATCGGTACGCTCGATATACATACGGCGGACCGTGTACTTCGGCTGAGTCGGGTCCGGGTGGGGGAACGACTCGACCGAAATAGCTCCGAGGATATCATACAGGTACGGAGCCTGAACCGCAAGCTGTCCCTGAAGATACGGACGATAAACTCCATCCTTATCCTGCTTAGCCATAGCGGTAAGCACAATGGATTCGAGAGGGTTCGTGGGGTGGGTTGTCAGGTCACGGATGTTACGGAGCAGTCCACCCATCTTGCGGAGGACCTCACCCCACTGCTGCATCTTAACCTGCTCCTCACCAGCAAGCTGCGTGAGAAGTCGGTCCTGAAGCTCAGAAATCGAATCGATAATGAGCGAGCGGAACTGGTGCTGTCCACTACGGAGCCAGTCGTGGACTCGGAGCACGGTGTTGTAGTCGTGAACGATCACGACAGCCGTATCCCAGGAACCGTCAGCCACAGGAGGAGCCTCAGTCATCGGGTCCCACATTACTCTGTTAATGGGGAGGAATCGATAACCGGACTCCACATCTAGCAGCAGTCGTGGGTACGGAGCGGTTATGGCGAAGGTGCTCTTACCGGCACCCGATTCACCATAGACCAGCATGGTCAGGCCTCTATCGAGGGACATTTATTCGTTGCCCTTCTTGTCATCGTATCGTTCATCGGGGTTGCCAACATCGTAGAGGTCGGCAATTGCATCTTCGACAGCGCTGCCGTCATCCATCATTCCGCAGATTGAGAAGAACGGGCACTTCCAGGTGCAGTCATTGGAGGGCCGGGGATAGGCCACACCTTGGTGGTTAGCACCGGCATCTAGTGCGTCTTTGACACTCATCATATCAGACAGAGTGGCGTTAAGTCTAATCCAGAATGACCGAAGTGTGAAAATATTGTGGAGAACTTCTTCTTCCGCATAGAACGGCCCCTGAGCGCGGGAAGTCTGCTTGTTCTTCTTGAACAGCGTGAACAGCGCTCCGTCGGCGCGGTCCTCTTCGGTGTTGTGATAGGCGTCCAGGGTCATATACGTGAGAGCCTGCTCATTAAGGTGCAGAGTGCTGGCATACTGATTGAACGTCTGTCCTACGGTCTTGAAGTCACGAATGAGACGCGTGCCGTCAGACTTACGACGGAGACGCATGTCGATCTTTCCACGAAGAACAACTCGGCCTTCGAGCATTGGCATTTCGAGTGTTTCTTCGTTCGAAATGATGTCATATTGAGCATCGATACCGTTCTCTTCGATCCACTGGATATAGCCTTCCAGCATGATCCGGCCCATCTCACCTTCGGAGTTGAGCGCATCCTCGTCTAGTCCTTCGACTAGGGCTGTGTACCGGTCGGCCTCCAGCAGCTTCATGTAGGCTTCGAGAAGGTCTTCACCGTTATAGAATGCTTCTAGTGCACCGTGGACTCTCGTACCAAGAGCAAGAGGGCCGGAAACCTTCTTCTTTTTCGGCATTAGATGTCGGTAGTACTGGAGATACCACTTGCGCTTACAGTCCTTGAACGCCTGGATTTCGGAGTTAGAAACCTTGTAGGGCTCTCCTATATTCTGGGCTACCACGGTACCACCTGTTCCTCCGCCAGCAGTCGAGCTAGCTGATCTTGGTCGCGTACGACCTCTTCAAAGTTGAGTCCCTTACGCTCGATAGCTTCAAACGTCTTGTACTGCACGGTATCCTTAGCAAAGTAGTCTACGATCAGGATGCTCTCGTGAATCTCAGAACCGATTCGGTGCACACGGTCGTTACCCTGTAGGTAATCGATAAGGGAGTACGGAATCTCGGCGCGGAGAAGAACGGACGCAGCGGTGAGCGTGACACCGACACCGCCAGCCTGTGCAGTATAGAGGATAACCTTCGTCTCTCCGCGTTGGAACTTGTCGATAGCACTCTGACGTACGTCATTGGAGTAGTCTCCCGTAATCATGCCGTGTGGAATCTTAGCCTTCTCCAGGCGAGCGCTGATAAGCTCTAGAAGCTGCGAGGATACCGCCATAACGGCGATAGACTGCGTGCCGAAGTCCCCCTCGATAATGTCATTTGCTATCGCCTCAGCCGTACTAGAAGGCTCTGAGAGCTTGACTCTGTACTTCGTGTATCCGTGCTCATCGAACCCATCTTCTACCATCTCTGCGTACGCTGTAGCAAACTGCTGGAGGCGCTTTGCCTTAGTCAGTGGAGTCTTCACGAGGAGATGTCCGCCGTCAACTGACGCGATCATGCTCTCTTCCATCTGCTTATACGCGGTCTTCTGCTTCGGTGACATCTCTACGATGCGGACCTGGTTCAGAATCGGCGGCAGGAACGGCAGAACAACTTTCTTCAGCATTCTCCGCATTCGTGGATTGAGGATATCGAAGAACTCTTGCTGCTTATCTGGCATGAGCCCGAGGATCATCGTCCCGCCGAATGCGTTGTTCTGCTGGATTACGGTACGGTCCTGCCACTTTTGCCGTGACGGCCACTCTTCCGGACTCAGCCAGTGCATGATTGCCCACAGGTCGGAGACGTTACCGGACTGCGGTGTTCCTGTGAGGCCAAAACGAATAGGAGCATCGCCTGTAGCGGCCCATAGAGCGCGAGTCTGTGCGCTCTTCGGGTTCTTAGCTCGGTGAACCTCATCAGCAATAACCGCCGAGAATTCGATCTGATTCAGTTCCTTGTTGTGAACTTCACACCTAGCGGCGGTGATCTTCGGGTCAGCGCCTCCGTGCTCCACGCACTTCTTCAGCGCCACGGAACCATACGGTGCTAGGCGAGAGTGTAGCTTCAGAGCTTCCCAGTTCACCACAATCACGTGCGGCTTCAGGTCGCCCTCTTTCGGATTCAGGTATGACTCGAACTGCTTACGGCGAACCGCAGGGGTTCCATCAATGATGAGAACCCGTATCCCAGGCCACCACTTCTCGAATTCTCTCTGCCAGTTTACCTTTAGGGTGCTCGGGCACACCACGAGCGCCGGGAACGATGTAACGTCCTGGCGGGTAAGTTCCATAAGAGCGCGGATAGCCTGAGCCGTCTTACCGAGGCCTGGCTCATCTGCAAGAAGAGCCCGCTTAGCGGTAGCGAGAAACTTCACTCCTGCTCGCTGGTGCGGGAATAGGTCAGGATCGCCCTCACCCTCCGGAAGTTCCGCGAGGTCTCGGAGCACCATCGCTGGGTAGACGCGATTAGTATATTCCTCCTGAAGCCATGCAGTCAGTTCTGCATCAGGCTCTAGATCACGAGGAAAACTGTTCTTGATCTGGACGCAGGATGCCCACGAGAGGGGCATCGTCCACCCCTCCTTTTGCTTCTTGAACCCAGCCCCGGGCAGAGTCGTGAGGAGCGGGTTGTACCGGAGTTCTGATTTCAGCAGAATACGTACACCCGTATCGTCTCGGTCGATGGAGGCGTGAACAGGCATTTAGATTTCCTCAGTATTAGCGTAGTAGAGAAGCACATCGCCATGGCAGGCTTCGGGTGCACAAAAGCATACCAGGTCTTTACCTCGTAGCTCAACTCGAACTCGATCAAGAAGCTCCGGGGTGTCGATTAGGTACGCATGAAACTTAGCGATAACCTCTTCCCGGTCACCATCAGGTCCGATAACGAACGGGTTCCCCCACGGAGAGGGCCGTCCGATATAGACCGAGGGACCGGGAAGTAGGCTGTCATGTTTCTTATTCAGAACTCTAGGCATTGTATATAGAGTAACACTTACACGCCCAAAAGTCAATCCAGTAGACGGGTTGGCATCCAACCGTTTCCCGACATATAGAGGAGTCCGTGTCGGATTGCATCATTCGCGTGATCCGCGCCACCCCTGTGCCAGTAGCCGAGCTTCTGGAGAGCCTTATTCGGAAACAGGTTCATCGCGTCGGCTGGTTTCTGGAAGTAAATTTCATCCGCAGAACGTCCGAAGTCTCGCATCGTCTGCTTGACTGTGCCGATGATTTCCGTAGACCATTGCTGCGGAGACTTCTTGGCAGTTTCGGTCGTAACTACGAACCGTTCCACAACAACTTCCAGTTGAGGATACGCAGCCATAATACCGCGAAGCATAGGGATGACATCATCCACATCTTGCTCGGCATGCCACTTCAGCTCCGGCTCTCCGCCTGGGTCGAGTGAAAATACGCAGACACCGCTCTTCAGTCCAGGGTCTAGGGCGTAGATGTACCTAGTGGTCATACTTGGCACCCCAGGTAGCAAAGTATTCGCCCCGCTTATTGGCAAAGTCGCAGCCAGACGTGAGCGGAACGGCCCAGCCCTCACGAGTAGTCATGCACTCCTGAATAACCGGAGCCGCATCCTTAATGAGGTCCTTCGGAATGGAGAGCACGATTTCATCGTGTACCGGGACAACCATGAAGGGCGTCATACCTGCCGCGTCCAGCTTGCCGAGGTTCATCTTGAACAGCTCAGCAGCCGTACCCTGAATCTTGTAGTTGGTCAGCGCGTAGAGTCGATCATCGTCAGCAGGAAGCTTTCGTCCTGTAACCGTCTCGACGTAGGCAACACCTTCTCGGTCTAGACGTTCCTGGCCCTCACGCTCGGTTCGCTTCTGGAACTGCTTGATTCCGGGGTACGAGCGGTCGAAGGCGTCAACCACTTCCTGCATGTCGGCTTCCGGTACGTGAGAAGTCAGCGCCATTTTAGCCACGCCCGCGCCGTAGAGCTTGCCGTAAACGGTGGACTTGATCAGCTTACGCTTGTTCGCATCCTTGTCCTTGTCCAGCGTGGGGTCCTTATATACGTCACGCATAATCTCGGTGAACACGTCGCCGCCAGTGCGGTCAGCCTCCAGGAATAGCTCAATGAGCGCCTGATCCTTAGAGAAGTTCGCCGTGAGACGGAACTCAACCTGGTCGAGGTCCGCGCTTACAATGAACTCATTCTCGTTACGTGGAAGGAACGCGCGACGCACGAGCGGGTCGCCGGAAGGAAGAGTCTGTAGCGCCGGGTTGGTGATGGACATACGTCCGGTGCGAGCTTCCAGCGTACGGATTTCTGGATGCAGAATGCCGTCTACAGCGTCCTTTTGGAAATTGTAGAAGTAGCTGGACGCTAGCTTATCGGCCTTTCGTACGTTGATAACGAGTTCCGCAAGCTCACGAACGTCAGTGTTGCCGTCGCGTACGAGGAGGTCAAGCTGCTCCTTGTCTACAGAGGGCGAGCCGCCACGTGTGCGCTTCGTGATTTCACCGCCTAGAGCCTCGAACGCGCGGGCAAGCTGGGAAGGTGAGCCAATGTTGTAGCCGTATCGGCTGTACGCCATACGCTTAGCTTGCTCGGTGTACGTCACAAGCTGGTCGTACTTGTCCTGAGAGTATTCCAGGTCCACACGCGCGCCGTTGATTTCCATCTGCGTACAAATGCGGCGGTTGTTCATCTCCAGATCGTACGGCGTGGCTAGCTGCATGCCTGGCTTTACGTGGGGGTAGAAGTGGTCCGTGAACAGGCGAGTCGTGATAACCGTGTCAAGTGCACCATACTGCCAGTAGATACCGAAATCAGTCGGGATAGTGCCCCATGTCCACCCGTTCTTCGTCATCGTCTCATCGAGGAACGACTGAAGCGCCGAGGCTCGGGGGTCGATAAGGCGGCTAGTAAGTGCCTTCAGTGCGTGCGTCGGAGAGTCGGGCTGGATAACCTGGCTCATAATCATCGTGTCATGGGCGTTGTGCCACGGCAGATCGTACTTCGACTTTACCGCAAGCCACTTTGCCTCGAAGGCGATATTGTGGGCGATTACGGGACCCTGATAGTGATTCATGGCTTCATAGAAAACCCCAGACCACTCGGCCCATGGTATTGCCCAGCCTGTCTTACCGTCTCCAACCTGTGCTAGACGGATGTCTCCGTGCCAGGGGGATAGTGCGCCCTTCTTATCCTTACCGGGCTTCTCGCCGGTTTCAAGGTCGATAGATACAGCATCCAGCGGACGTGCCTCACCTAGCCAGGTGAGGAAGCGGCCAGCCTGCGCTACGCTATCGACGAGTTCTAGTTCGGGGTTACCAAGACCCTCGTTAACTATCATCCCCGTCATCGTATAGGTCATCCTCGTCATCATCGTCTTCGCTGGTGGTGAATTCCACCATGTAGACTTCTTCGTCCCGAGAGTTTACCGCATCCAGTATGAACTGCGCAACTATGGCCGTAGACTGCTTCTCCGTGAAGCCGCAGTCACGCAGCTCATCGAACAGCTCCTTGCCTTCCAGGCTAATCTCACGAAGATACGTGACAGCGGGAAGTGTCAGCGGGAGGTCGGGCAGCTCGTCCATGAATCCATTCTACACCCTGAGGGTATCTGAGAGTTTCCTGAACGAAGTTGTAGTGCCTGCCAGAGTGTGCTACCATAGACGCATGCGTACTTATGAACTCGATTTTCACCTGGAGCCCAGGTAGGGGTCGAACGCGCGCAAAAAGCAGCCTAAGACCTCGGACTTGACAGCCCGGGGTCTTTGTGTTTAGCTAGACAAGCCTCGCCAAGAGCGAGCAGACTTTGAGAATTACATAGAGTAAGATCGGAATGTACGCAAGCGGTATGCGGCACGCTTTGGGGGCGTGAAGTCGGGAGTTCGATCCTCCCCATTCCGACGAGTTGACATCTCTGACACCTACGTGCTAGAGTGTCAACGTTATCAGGGTGTAGCTCAGCTTGTGTAGAGTGCTCGCTTCGGATGCGAGAGGTCGGGAGTTCAAATCTCCCCATCCTGACGAGACAGAAGGGCGGTTCGATTCCGCGTCTTGCCTCCGGGCAGGATCAGTGTACTGGGTGCACGCTGTCGTTCCGGAATATACGCAAGAGGTATGCGGCGAAGTTAGGGACTTCGAAGTCGCCAGTTCGAATCTGGCTATTCCGACTGTGGCCGTGCCGACTGTTGGCATGTCGGGGCAGGCTGTGAACCTGTTCACTCGCGAGTTCAATTCT
>Ga0157369_10002405_pt1 | contig 22493 bp, 20 predicted proteins | sample C25metaG_FD_113461 | JGI IMG/M metagenome (GOLD analysis project Ga0157369, IMG submission 113461) | Corn rhizosphere microbial communities from Kellogg Biological Station, Michigan, USA - C2-5 metaG | ecosystem: Host-associated > Plants > Roots > Rhizosphere > Soil | place: USA: Michigan...
CCCTTGCGCATCTTGACGGTGAGCGGGAGGTCGCCGGCGGCCTTCACCGCGGCCTCGACGATCTGCCGGAACAGCCCGAGCTTCCACGGCAGGGCGGCGCCCCCGCCCTTGCGGGTGACCTTGGGCACCGGGCAGCCGAAGTTCAGGTCGATGTGGTCGGCGCGGTCTTCGGCGACGAGCATGGTGACCGCCTCGGAGACGGTCTTCGGGTCGACGCCGTAGAGCTGGATGGAGCGGGTGGTCTCGCTCTCGTGGTGCGTGATGAGCCGCATGGACTCGCGGGTGCGCTCGACGAGCGCGCGGGAGGTGATCATCTCGCTGACGTAGAGTCCGGCGCCGAACTCCCGGCACAGTCGGCGGAACGCCGTGTTGGTGATGCCGGCCATGGGGGCGAGCACGACGGGAACGTCGAGGGCGAGGTTGCCGATGCGCAGCCGGTCGCGTCGGGCGCCGCTGGCCTGGCTTATCGTGGGGGTGAGTGTGCTCATTACCATCAATTCTCCCAGAAAGCGGGTACCGGCCGTGCACGGTGCGTCACCGGATGTGGAACCGGCCGGAAAAGACCGGGTGTTGAGGGATGCCGCTGCGCGCGGCGTGGACGTCCGGCTGGTGGAGCGACCGGCGGCCGGGAGCCTTCCTGAGGCCGCCGCGCTCATGGGCATCCCGCCCGGCGACATCGTGAAGACGCTCGTGGTGAGGCGGCACGACGGCGATTACCTGTTCGCGCTCATCCCCGGCGGCCGCAAGATCTCGTGGGCGAAGCTCCGGGCGCTGGTCGGGGTGAACAAGCTCTCACTGCCCGACGCCTCCCTCGCGCTCCGGGCCACCGGGTACGCGCGCGGCACCATCACGCCGTTCGGCAGCACGACGGCCTGGCCGGTCTTCGCCGATGCGATGGTGCGCGGCCACGAGGTGTCGATGGGAGCCGGCGAGCACGGTTACAGCCTGTTCGTCGACGCCGATGCGCTCATCACCGCGTTCGACGCGACGGTCGGCGACATCAGCGACCCGGAGTAGTTCCTCCGGTCAGAGGGCGCAGCAGCCTCCGCCGCAGCAGCCGCCCGCATCCTCGGAGGCGTCGGCCTGGCCGACCATCATGAGGGTGGGACGGAGGCCCGGGGTGGGCTGGGCATCCATTGCGGTGGTCGTGTCGCTCATGCGTTCTGCTCCTGGGTTTCGATTGATGAACTGCGCTCGGCGGCAACCTGCTCCAGCACCTCCGCGAAGGTGTCGGCGTCCTGGGCACCGGAGATGCCGTACTTTCCGTCGATCACGAAGAAGGGTACGCCCTGGATGCCGTAGGCATTGGCAAGGGCCACGTCGGCCTTCACGTCGGCGAGGTATTCGTTCGCGCTGAGGGCGCGCACGACATCCGCTCGGTCGAGGCCGATCTCGGCGGCCAGGTCGGCGAGATCCTCGATGCGGCCCACGTGTGCGCCGTCGACGAAGTAGGCCTTCAGCAGCCGTTCCTTCATGTCGAGCTGGCGCCCGCGCGCCTTGGCGTAGTGCAGCAGCTCGTGCGCCTTGACGGTGTTGGTCTGGTGAACGTTGTCGAAGTCGTAGTTCAGGCCGACGGATGCCGCGATGCCGGTCACGTGGTCGAGCATCTGCTGGACCTGAGCGGCCGGCAGGCCCTTGCGGGTGCTGAGGTAGTCGACGGGGGTGCCGTCGAAGTCGACCGGGGTGTCGGGGGAAAGCTCGAAGCTGTGGTACTCGACCTCGACGTCACCACCGAACCGGGCGGCGCCCGCCTCGAACTTTCGCTTACCGATGTAGCACCAGGGGCACTGCACGTCGGACCAGATGTCTACTTTGATGGGTTCGCTCACACGTAACCCAACCGGGCCCGCGCGCCCGCTATTCCCGGCGTCGCCGAGGCCGGGATCGGGACCCCGAGCCCCCGACCGCCGTGAGGGGTCGCGAATCGACCTTCCGGGGGCCCGGGAAGCGCGGAATGCGCCCCCTCACGTGACAACCCTGAGCCCCCCACCCCGTGAGGGGTCGCGAATCGACCTTCCCGAGGCCCGCGAAGAGCGATATGCGCCCCCTCACGTGACGACCCCGAGCCCCCGACCCCGTGAGGGGTCGCGAATCGACCTTCCGGGGGCCGGGGAAGCGCGGAATGCGCCCCCTCACGTGACGACCCGGAGCCCCCGACCCCGAGCGCCCGACCCCGTGAGGGGTCGCGAATCGACCTTCCCGAGGCCCGGGAAGAGCGGAATGCGCCCCCTCACGTGACGACACCGAGCCCCGACCCCGAGCCCCCGACCGCGTGAGGGGTCGCGAATCGACCTTCCCGAGGCCCGGGAAGCGCGGTATGCGACCCCTCAGTGGGTGGGTGGGGCGAAAGGGCGGGGGCGGGGGACGCCACGGGGACGGGACGGTGCAGATGGGGACGGGACGATGCGGATGGGACGGGACGATGCAGATGGAGACGGGACGATGCAGATGGGGCGGGGCGGCGTCAGGACGCGGAGGGGGCGGGCGCGTCGACGGCACCGCCGTAGCGGCGGTTGCGGGAGGCGTAGAGCTCGATCGCGCGCCACAGGTCGACACGGCTGAAGTCCGGCCAGAGGGTGTCGAGGAACACCATCTCCGCGTAGGCGCTCTGCCAGAGCAGGAAGTTGCTGGTGCGCTGCTCGCCCGAGCTCCGCACGAACAGGTCCACGTCGGGCAGGCCCGCGGTGTAGAGGTGCTTCGCGATCGCCTTCTCGGTGATGCCCGACGGCTTGAGCCTGCCGGCGGCGACGTCCTCGGCCAGCTGCCGCACGGCATCCGTGATCTCGGTGCGGCCGCCGTAGTTGACGCACATCGTGAGCGTCAACACGTCGTTGCCGGCGGTCAGGCGCTCGGCGTACTGCAGCTCGTTGACAACGGATGCCCACAGCCTCGGCTTCCGGCCGGCCCACCGAACCCGCACGCCCCACTCGTTCAGCTGGTCGCGGCGGCGGTGCAGCACTTCCCGGTTGAAGCCCATCAGAAAGCGCACCTCCTCGGGCGAGCGCTTCCAGTTCTCGGTGGAGAACGCGTAGACCGAGAGGTGCTTGACGCCGATCTGGATGGCGCCGGCGACGACGTCGAGGAGCGCCGCCTCGCCGGCCTTGTGGCCTTCGATGCGGGTGAGGCCGCGGGCGTTCGCCCAGCGTCCGTTGCCGTCCATCACGACAGCGACGTGCTCGGGCACGGCCTTGGCGGGGATCTCCGGCGGATACAGGCCGGTCCAGTCAAGGGGCTTGAAGGCCACGGCATCGGGATGCGTGAATGGCACCGGCTGGCGTCTCATCGGCTGACATGCTCCAGTGATCGCAGTCCCCGCTCGAGGTGCCACTGCGTGTAGGCGGCGACGATGCCGGTGGCCTGGCCGCGCGTGCGCTCGGATGCCGCGTCGGTTGCGGCCCAGTCGCCGGAGAGCAGGGCGCCGAGCAGGGCGATGGTCTCGGTGGTCAGCCGCGGGGTGCCGGGCGGCGCGCAGTCGTCGCAGACCACGCCGCCGAGCTGCACCACCACCGCCGAGTACGTGCCCGCCGCCCCGCACCGGGCACAGTCCTGGAAGCTCGGCGCCCAGCCGGCCATCGACAGCGCGCGCAGCAGGTAGGAGTCGAGGGTGAGGCCCGGCCCGTGCTCCCCGCGCGCGAGCGACCGGAGTGCGCCGACCAGCAGCAGGTACTGCTGCAGTGACCCCTCGGCCTCGGTCAGCTTGTCCGCGGTCTCGACCATCGCGCTCGCGGCGGTGTAGCTCGGGTAGTCGGCCGTGATCTGGGCGCCGTAGGAGCCGAGCGACTCGGCCTGGGTGATGATGTCCAGGCTCCGGCCCTCGTAGAGCTGCACGTCGGCGACCATGAAGGGTTCCAGGCGCGCCCCGAACTTCGACGCCGTGCGCCGCACCCCCTTGGCGACCGCGCGCACCTTGCCGTGCTGCCGGGTCAGCATCGTGACGATGCGGTCGGCCTCACCCAGCTTGTGGGTGCGCAGCACGACGGCTTCATCACGATAAACAGGCACCCGTCCATTCTCCCATGGTGGGGTGCGCATACCCGGCACGCCGAGCCCGCCCCCTGCGGTCGAGTCCGACCCGCGTGCGGGGCGGACTCGACCGGAACGGACGGGTTCGGGCAGGATGAGCATCAGGATGCAGCCGACGCAAGGAGGAACCCGTGACCACCATGCTCGTTACCGGCGGAACCGGAAGACTGGGAACACCCACCGTCACCGCACTTCGCGCCGCCGGCCACGACGTGCGCGTGCTCAGCCGGCGCACGGGCGACGGGCTCACGACGGGCGACCTGCTGACCGGAGCGGGGCTGGCTGACGCGCTGGCGGGCGTCGACACCGTGCTGCACCTCGCCACCGGCCGCCGCGACGTCGACGCGGCCCGCACGCTGGTCGCCGAGGCGCGGCAGGCCGGCATCCGTCACCTGGTCTTCATGTCGATCGTCGGCGTCGATGAGATCCCGCTCGGCTACTACCGGCAGAAGCTCGCCATTGAAGCGCTCGTCTCCGCGTCGGGCATCCCGCACACGATCCTGCGGGCGACGCAGTTCCACAACCTGGTCGCCGGGCTGTTCCGCGCGCAACGGTTCTTTCCGGTGGTGTTTGCGCCGGCGATCGCGCTGCAGCCCATCGACGTCTCCGACGTGGCGGCCCGGCTGGTCGAGCTCAGCACAGCGGATGCCGCCGGCCGGGTTCCCGACATCGGCGGGCCCGAGCAGCGCACCGCCCGCGAGTTCGCCCGAATCTGGTCGCATGCGACGCGGTCCCGCCGCCCAGTGTCGCTCCTCCGCCTCCCCGGGGAGACCTTCGCCGCCCTGGCCGCCGGGCACAACCTGGTTGCCGGGCCGCCCTACGGGCGGCGTACCTTCGAGGAGTTCCTCGCGGACGCCGGACCCGAGGACGCTTTCGCTTAGACCGTCGCGAGCTCCCGCTCGCCCGACTCGACCCGGATGCCGCGGTTGACCGCCGAGACGACCGCCTTCAGCGACGCCGTCGAGATGTCCGCGTCGATGCCGACGCCCCAGTACCGCTTGCCGTTCACGTCGAGCTCGACATAGGAGGCAGCGGTGGCGTCGCCGCCCGCGGACAGCGCGTGCTCCACGTAGTCGTACAGCGTGACGTCGATGCCGCGCTCCCCCATCACGTGCAGGAACGCCGCGATCGGCCCGTTGCCCGTGCTGGTCACCTGCGACACCTCGGCGCCGTCCCGCAGGTCGACCGTGAGCTCGACCGACCCGCCGAGGTCGCTGGCTGTGCGGGTGGAGAGCAGCTCGAAGCGGCCCCACTTGACGTCGGCGTTCTCATGCGGCGACGGCAGGTACTCGTCGTTGAAGATCTCCCAGATCTGCTGGCTGGTGACCTCGCCGCCCTCGGCATCCGTCTTGGCCTGCACGACGCCGGAGAACTCGATCTGCAGCTTGCGGGGCAGGTCGAGGGCGTGGTCGGTTTTCAGCAGGTAGGCGACGCCGCCCTTGCCGGACTGCGAGTTGACGCGGATGACCGCCTCGTAGCTGCGGCCGAGGTCCTTCGGGTCGACGGGCAGGTACGGAACCGCCCACAGCAGTTCGTCGACGGGGCGGCCCTGGCGCGCGGCATCCGCTGCCATGGCCTCGAAGCCCTTCTTGATGGCGTCCTGGTGCGAGCCGCTGAACGCGGTGAAGACCAGGTCGCCGGCCCAGGGGCTCCGCTCGGGCACGGGCAGCTGGTTGCAGTGCTCCGCGGTGCGCTTGACCTCGTCGATGTTGCTGAAGTCGATCTCGGGGTCGATGCCCTGCGTGAACAGGTTGATGCCGAGGGCGACGAGGTCGACGTTGCCGGTGCGCTCCCCGTTGCCGAACAGGCAGCCCTCGATGCGGTCGGCGCCGGCCAGGTAGCCGAGCTCGGCCGCGGCGATGGCGGTGCCGCGGTCGTTGTGCGGGTGCAGCGACAGGATGACGTTCTCCCGGTGCGCGAGGCGGCGGCTCATCCACTCGATGGAGTCGGCGTACACGTTGGGCGTGGCCATCTCGACGGTGGAGGGCAGGTTCACGATGACCTTGCGCTCGGGCGTGGGCTGGAAGACCTCGATCACCTGGTTGCAGATGTCGAGCGCGAACTCGAGTTCGGTGCCGGTGTAGCTCTCGGGTGAGTACTCGTAGTAGACCGTGGTGCCCGGGACGGTGGCCTCGGCGGCCTTGCAGAGCCGCGCGCCGGTGAGGGCCAGGTCGATGATGCCCTGCTTGTCCTCGCGGAACACCACCTCACGCTGCAGGGTGCTGGTGGAGTTGTAGAGGTGCACGATCGCCTGCTTGGCGCCGCGGATCGACTCGTAGGTGCGGTTGATCAGGTGCTCGCGGGCCTGCGTGAGCACCTGGATGGTGACGTCGTCGGGGATGGCGTTCTCGTCGATCAGGCTTCGCACGAAGTCGAAGTCGGTCTGGCTCGCCGACGGGAAGCCGACCTCGATCTCCTTGTATCCCATGCGCACCAGGAGGTCGAACATGATGCGCTTGCGCTCGGGGCTCATCGGGTCGATGAGGGCCTGGTTGCCGTCGCGCAGGTCGACCGCACACCAGCGCGGCGCCTTCTCGATGTGCTTGTCGGGCCAGGTGCGGTCGGGCAGTTCGACGCGGAACTGCTCGTGGTACGGGCGGTACTTGTGGACGGGCAGTGCAGACGCCGTCTGGTTGTTCTTCATGGTCTCAGGTTCTCCTCGCGAGTTGTTGGGGCGCCAACGACGAACTCCGCGACGAGTGAGGCCTCAGATTAGGACTCGTCGCGGCAGCTAAGGAGGAGCACACCGAACAACACGAATTCAGGCTAACACCGTTTCGGGCGTGTCGGCGCACAACGGATGCCGTCAGGCGCGCCCGGCGGACCCGCCGGTCCCGTTCAGCCGAGGGAGCGCACGAACGCGAGGACCTCCCGCACCGACAACGCGGGCAGGTAGGCGCGGGCGAGGGCGAAGCCGATCGCCGGCAGCGCGGCCGGGTCGGGGAACGCCATGAACAGGGGGTGGAATTCCGGGAGGAACTTGCGCTTGAAGGCGAGGAGCGATTGGAAACCGTAGACCGGTTCCAGCACCCGGCCCATCATGCCGAGCACCCGGGATGCGAGGTTCCCGGCGGCGGGGTCGTCACCGTCCGGGTTGTCGCCGGGCGCCGCGTGGGCCAGCGGCGCGGCCGAGAGGCTCAGGAACTCGATCTCCGGCTCGGCCTGCAGCAGGCTTGCGGTCTCGGCGATCAGGAACTCCATCACCCCGTTCATCCCGTCCAGGCGGCGGCGCATGAAATCAAGCGTCCAGCCGATGACGACGCCGTCGCGGTAGGTCGGCAGCCAGCTGGTCACCGCCTCCACCCGGTCGTCCGGCCCGAGCGCGACCATCAGCCGCACCGAACGGTCGCGCAGTTCGTCGAGGCCGCCGAGGGTGAAACCGAGCTCGGGCAGGCCCTTCTCCTGCACCCACTGCTCCGAGATCTCGGCGATCTGCAGCGCTTGCCCGAGCGGCAGGTCGGCGTAGCTGGTCCACACCGCCCGCACCCCGGCCCGGCGGGCCCGATTGATCGACGAACGGATGTCCTGCCATTTCTTGCCGGTCGGGTTCCAGGCCTGCGGACGCAGCACCGTCTCCTCCCCCACGCCCATCGCCTGCCAGCCCATCTCGGAAAAGACGGGAAGCCACTGGTGGTGGATGCTGTAGAACACGGGGACCCAGCCGTGATCGTCGCACATGGTGGCGAAGTCGGCGACGGTCCTAGCGGCATCCGCGGGAATCGTCGGAGACGTCGGCAACTCGACCGAGGACGTCGGCAACCCGACCTGTCCGATCGGGTCGCTGGTGGTGATCGCGACACCGTTCACCACGCGGTAGGCGATCACGCTGGTGCGGTCGTGGTTGAACCAGAGCGCGTTGCCCTCCCACGTCGCCATGAAGCCGAGCGAGCCGCTGCCGCGGGCGAGGAGGGCGCGCAGCTGGGTCACGTCGGCGCGGCCGGCTGCGTGGGCGCTGCTGCGCATCGCGAGCACGGCGCCCACGATCACGATGCCCCAGAAGACCGGCCCGACCCACTGGTAGAGGATCGCCGCGAGCGGGTCAGTGGGGAGGAAGCCCGCCGGTTCGAGGCGGAGGAAGGCGACAGGGACGAAGCGCTCGGGGACGTCGAGGACGAGGCCGCCGAGCGTGGCAGCGGGCCGGAAGTGGTCGCGAAGCAGCCAGCCGAGGCCGACGTACAACGCGGCCAGCGCCACGAACCCGCAGGCGCTGGTGACGACGAACCGCACCGCGTGGCCGGGCCGGCTGCGCACGGGGAACCGATGCAGGTTGGCGGCGAGCACCACGGCGGCGACCAGGGGCACCAGGATCGACACCACGATGATGAGGCCGATCTCCCAGTACCGGGGCGAGCCCGGGGGCGCCGAGTGCGCGGGGTGCGCGGGGCTCACGGCGGGGACGAGGCCGTAATACCAGGCGCCGAGGGCGGCCATGGCGACGTTGACCGCGATGGCGAACCAGGCGGCGAACCGGCGGCCCCGCGCCAGCCCGAATGCGGCGACCAGGAGCGCAAGGAGGGGTAGCAGGCTCAGCAGGATGGGCCCCACGCCCGCGACGCGTTCGACGGTGAGCTCGCGCAGGCACTGCCGGGTGATGTCTCCCAGCCGGCACCGGTCGATGACGTCACCGGCGGCGGGGACGTCCTGGGTGAGGAGGAGGCCGAGCGGCGCGAGGATGCCGTACCGGCTGCCGGAGAAGACGGTGACCACCGGGCCGACGGCGAGCATCCCGACGACGGCGGCGAGCAGGGTCCTCGTCTCGTGATCGGAACTGCGGCGCCAGCCCGGGTGTACCGCCGCCGGGCGGAAGACGGTGCCGAGCGCCAGGCCCGCGCCGGCGGCGATCAGCCGGTACAGGTCGGAGGGCTGACCGGAATAGAGCAGCAGCGCCAGCACGCCCGTCACCGTGAGCACCCGGATCCTCCGCCGCCACAGTGGGCCGGCGAAGCAACTGGCCGCCATGATGCTGCCGGCGATGGGCGTGAACGGGTCGAGCGTCCAGAGTTCGCTCACCCCGCGCGACCAGAGTTCGCCGCGGGCGACGCCGACGCCCTGGATGGCGACACCGATGCCGGCGCCGAGAATCGCGGTGGCGAAGAAGGCGACGGCCGTGCGGCGGGTACCCATCAGCCGCTCGGCGAAGCCGAGGACGACGAGGACGCCGGCGAGCACGATCAGCAACTCGGCGCTGTTGTCGACGAGGAAGACGGAGGTGACCGGCGACCACCAGTGGCCGGCTTCCACGACCGGTTCGAAGCCGGTTCCGAACAGTTCACGGAGCGACGCCGCGGCGCCGTGAATCGGAGTGCTCACGAGGGCGATGGCTGCGACGAACGCTGCGAACACGACCGAGAATGGCTGCCGGCGCCACAGTTCGCGGAATCCGGTCATTGGAGGCCCAGGGAACGGGCGACGAGCGGCACCGCCTTGGCGAGGACGTACTGCACGGTATGCCAGTCGTGCCCGGTGCCGGGGGCCACGATGAGGCTGGTGTGAGCGCCCGCCTGGGTCGCGTCGGCCGCGAGTGTGCGCGCCCAGGGGAGGTACCGTGCGTCCTCGCTTCCCGCCGCGAAGATGATCGTCAGGTCGTGGTACGGCGCGTGCGCGGCCAGAACGGCGGACGGAGCGGCGGCGGCGTACGCCGCGCTGTTGCCGGCGAAGCCGGTGCGCGTCGCCTCCTGGGGCGAACGGGAGCCGGGCCGGAGCTCACCTGAGATGTCGAGGATCGTCCCGAAGAGGCTGGGGTCCGCGGCCCCCAGCTGGATCGAGCAGGTGCCGCCCTGGGAGAAGCCCGCGATCGCCCACCCGCCAGGCGCCCGGGTGACGGAGTAATGCGCGCGGATCCACCGCGGGACGTCGACGGTGAGGTAGGTGGCGGAATTGCCCAGGGCGGAGTCGACGCACATGGGGTTCTTCTCGGGGCTGCCGAGCTGGTCGGGCACCACGACGATCGGGGCCACTCCGTGGTGCTGCGCCGCCCAGGCGTCGAGCACCGAGGCCAGGTGCCCGGAGGTGAAGAGGTTCTCGGGGCTGCCGGGCTGCCCGGAGAGCGCCTCGATGACCGGAAGGGCCGGCGGGTGCGGCGTGCGGAGCACCGGCGGCAGGTAGATCATGGCGGGGCGGGCGGGGAAGTGCGAGGCGGGGGCGGGGATGGTGACGGTGCCGACGGTGCCGTGGCCGGCATCCGTCGCCTGAATCGCGGAGTGGAGCGGCTGATAGAGGGGGATGCCGAGGGCGCTGCGGAGCGTGGGGAACTCCCCCACGTCGGCGTTGATGCCTGCCGCCGCAGCCACCAGGCACAACGGCAGGGCCAGCGCGGGCACCAGCAGGCGCCGGCCGCGGAGGAACACGAAGCCGGTGATCACGAGGCCGAGGCCCGCGAACAGCGCGACCGTCCAGGCCCAGATCGGCGTGGACAGCGGGACCCCGAACAGGTCGGCCACATCGCCCACGAACCAGGCCGCGAACCAGCCGAGGACGCCGCCGCAGACGATCGCCGCGAGCGTCGTTCCCGACCGCCGCCGGCTTCGGGTGCGAAGCAGCAGCAGCAGAAGGGCCAGCACGATGATCCCGGCGGCCGCGTCGACGACGGCCAGGAGCGCCGTGCTCTGCAGTTTCACGCTCAGCAAGCCGTTCATCAAGCCACCTTTCCTGACCACTGTGCGACAGCATGATGAGCGGATGCTGAAGGTGGGCTGTCAGAACAGCGGATGCCGCCGGCAGCGGCAGCCGGGGCGGGCAGGCGGGTCACTCGGCGGCGAGCGCCACGATCGGCGACACGGTGGTGGCACGCCGGGCCGGCGACACGGAGGCCACAAGGCTGAGCGCGGCTGCCCCGACGGCGCAGGCCACCACGAGCGGCCATGGCACCGACGGCCAGATCAGGCCGACGCCGCCCTGCCAGCCGAGCAGGGACTGCGCCCCGGCCCACCCGTAGAAGATTCCGAGCACCAGGCCGAGTCCGACGGCGGCGAGGCTCATCTGCGCGCTCTCGGCCAGGATCATCCGCCGCACCTGGGTTGCGGTGAACCCGAGCGCCCGCAGCAGTCCCAGTTCGCGGGTGCGCTGCAGCACGCTGAGGGCGAGGTTGTTGATCATGCCGACCGCGGCGATGAGCGCGCTGAAGCCGATCAGCACCGAGAAGATCGCGACCGTGGCCGCGACCACCTGGTCCTCGCCCTGGTACAGCTCGGGCTGCGCCTCCTGGGCGCGGTGCATCATGTCCTGGTAGCTCTGGCCGGCGACGGCGAACATGGTGATGAGCGTCACGCCGATGACGAGGCCGATGGTGGCGCGGGAGGACCGCTCCGGATACCGCAGGGCGTTGGCCGCGGCGAGCCGTGCCGGGGCGCTTCGCCCGCCGAGCACGCCGGTGAGCCGCAGCACCGGCGGCATCACCAGGTGCGAGCCGAGAATCAGGCCGGTGAACGAGAGCAGTCCGCCGACGAGTCCGACGAGCACCCCGACCGGGCTGACCAGGCCCACCGCCACGCCCGCGGCCAGGAACACCAGCCCGAGCACCGCGAGGCAGAGGGCGGCAGCGTTCCGTGCCGGCCGACGCCTGGCGGCCTCGTAGGAGCTCTCCTCGGCGGCGCCGAGCGCCTGGATCGGCTGCACGGCCAGAACGCGGCGGGAACCGACCCAGGACGACAGCCAGGTGGAGGCCACCACGATGACGACCGGTGCCGCGATCACGGGCGTGAACAACGCGTAACCGAGGTCGGGGATGAGCCCCTGGGCCACGCCGGCCCGCAGCACGCCGAACGAGATCGCGGTTCCGATGAGGGCGCCGGCCAGCGCGCCGACGATGCCGACGCGGAGCCCCTCCCCGGCCACCGCGCGCCGCAGGGTGCGGGAGCTGGCGCCGACCAGGCGGAGCAGGGCGATGGTGCGGGTGCGGCCGGCGATGATCGTGGCGAACGTGTTCGCGGTGACGATCGCCCCGACGTAGACGGCGATCGCGATGAACACGAACGCCACGATCGCCAGGGCCAGGCGGGCGCTGCCGTGCTGGGACATGTCAGCGGCCCCGATCATGGTCGCCAGGGCCTCGGTCACCTGCAGCAGCACAACGCCGAAGGCGGCGCTCAGGGCGGCGACGAGAATGCTGGAGCGGTGCTCCCTGCCGCCGCCCATGAGCCGGCGCGGCGCGGTGCGGGCGCCGGCGCTCATGCCGGCTGCTCCATGCCGAGCATGATGGCCGAGATCTCCTCGGCGCTCGAGCGGCCGCGCTCGTCCACGATGCGTCCGTCGGCGAGCACGAGGATGCGGTCCGCGTAGCTGGCGGCGATGGGGTCGTGGGTCACCATGGCGATGCTCTGCCCGTAGTCGGCGCTCGCCGTGGCCAGGAGGCCCAGCACCTCCCGCCCGGTGCGGGAGTCGAGGTTGCCGGTGGGCTCGTCGGCGAAGACGAGGTCGGGGCGGGTGGCGAGTGCCCGTGCGATCGCGACGCGCTGCTGCTGGCCGCCGGAGAGTTCGTGCGGCCGGTGGGCGAGCCGCGGGGCGAGGCCGAGCGAGCGCACCAGGTCGTCGATCCAGGCCTTCTCACCGGCGTCGGGCCGACGGCCGTCGAGCTCGAACGGCAGCAGGATGTTGCCCGACACGTCGAGCGTCGGCACCAGGTTGAACGACTGGAAGATGAAGCCCACCCGCCGGCGGCGCAGCACCGTGAGCGCCGCGTCGCCGAGCGCCGAGATCTCGGTGTCACCCAGCCAGGCGCTGCCGCTCGTGGGGCTGTCGAGGCCGGCCATCACGTGCATGAGCGTCGACTTGCCGGAGCCAGACGGCCCCATGATCGCCGTGAATTCACCGCGACGGATGCCGATGGACACGTCGTCGAGGGCCGTCACCGACGTGCCGGCGCTGCCGTAGGACTTGCTGAGGTGGGTGACCCGGGCGACGAGGCCGAGGTCTGAGGGAGTGTTCTGCATGCTCTCCACGCTAGGAGCGCGCCCGCGACGACGAATCCGCCGCTCTGCTGATCCGCGTCATCCGATCGGATGATTCTGCAGGGCCAGGCGGGAGGGGGCCAGGCGGGAGGGGGTCAGGCGGGAGGGGCCGGGCGGAAGGGGCCGGGCGGAAGGCCGTCAGTCGGTGAGGCGGTGCTCGAAGGCGAAGACGACGAGCTGCACCCGGTCGCGGAGCGCAAGCTTGGCGAGGATGCGGCTGATGTGGGTCTTCACGGTCGCCTCCGAGAGGAACGCCCCGGCGGCGATCTCGGCGTTGCTGAGGCCGCGGGCCGCGAGGCGGAAGATGTCGCGTTCCCGGGCGGTCAGCTGCCCGAACGCTGCCGGTTCGCTCACCGGCTGCGGTGACCGGAACTGCTGCAGCAGGTCGCGCGTGGCCGACGCCGCGATGACGGCGGTGCCGGCGTGCACGGTGCGGATGGCCGCCAGCAGGAACTCGGGGTCGGCGTCTTTCAGCACGAACCCGCTGGCGCCCTCGCGGATCGCCCGCGCAGCCGCCTCATCCAGGTCGAACGTGGTGAGCACCAGGATCCGCGGCGGTCTGGCGCCGTCCGCTTCCGCCGCGGCGAGGATCTCAGCGGTGGCCTGGATGCCGTCCTTCACCGGCATCCTGATGTCCATGAGGATGACGTCCGGTCGGGTGCCCGCCGCGAGGGCGAGCGCCTCCTCACCGTTGCCGGCCTCGCCCACGAACTCCAGGTCGGGCTGGGAGCCGACGAGCATGCGGATGCCCGCGCGGAAGAGCGCCTGGTCGTCGACGAGGGCCACCCGAATTCGCCCGGTCATCCGGTCCCACCCCGCACAGCGGATGCCGCCGCCTGGCCGGCCGGGATCCGCACCCGCACGGTGAACCGGTCGCCCTCGGCCTCCGCGTGGAGCGTGCCGCCGGCCAGGAGCGCGCGCTCCCGCATCCCCGGCAGCCCATGCCCCATGGCAACGGCGGCGTCGCCGGAACCGCCGCCCTCCGGGGCTGCCGCGACCGGGTTCCCGATCTCGACGGAGAGTCCCTCGGAGTCCCACGCCAGCAGCACGCGCACCTGGCCGCCGCGCGCCCCGTGCCGCAGTGCGTTCGTGAGCGCCTCCTGCACGATCCGGTACACGGCCAGCTGGGCGCCCGAGCCGAGCGGTGTCGGCTCCCCCGTATCGGTCCAGTGCAGGTCGAGGCCCGCCGCGCGCATCTGCGCCGCCAGCGGCGCGAGGTCGGCCAGGCCCGGCTGCGGCCCGGGGGCCTCGTCCTGCCTCAGTTGGGCGAGCAGCACGCGCACGTCGGCGAGGGCGGCCCTCGCCGTGGCGGAAATGGTGACGAGCGCGCCGTCGACGGCGGCGGCATCCGTTGCCCGCGCGTAGCGGGCGCCGTCGGCCTGCGCGATCACGACGGCGAGCGAGTGCGCCACCACGTCGTGCATGTCCCGGGCGATGCGGCTGCGCTCCTGCTCCACGACCACCGCGCGCTGGGCGGCCCGGTGCTCCTCGAGGGCGCGCACCTCCTGACGGCGGCTGTCGCGCGCGGTGCGCCAGGTGCGCAGCAGCAGGCCGAGCGTCCAGGCGAGGCCGAGAACGGCCACGGATGCCACGAACAGCGTCACGAGCGACGCCCACGTCGCCGAGTCCCACGTCACCGGGGCGTCCTGGTGCCCGCGGACGAAGAGGTATCCCGTCGACGCGAGCGAGCCTGCGCCGACCGACGCGAGCCCGGCGAAACGGGTGGCGCCATCCCCGTAGGCGGAGGCAGTGAACAGCACGGCAAGCACGGCCAGGTCAGCGAAGCCCGGTTCTCCTCCTGACGCCATCTGCAGGATGGCCGCCGCCCAGGCGAGCGCGAGCGCGACCGGCGGCAGGTGGCGGCGCAGCGCGACCGCCGCCGCGAACAGCACCGGCACGCCGACGGCGGCCGCCGAGCCCGGCAGCGCGGCCAGCCAGGCCACGACGAAGAACATCACCGCCACGATGGAATCGTCGATGAGCAGCCGACGGGCCCGGGCGGCGCTGCCGGCGAGGGATGCGGTCGGCAGCGCGGGCAGGAGCCGGTCGCCCACGGCGCCGCGCGCCCCGGGCGCCCGCCCGCGGAGGGTGAGGCCGGCGATCCAGGCGGCGGTGAGGAGAGCGGCGCACACCGTGCCGACGAGGAGGTAGGCGACGGCGGAGAGCACCATCGCCGACGGTGCGGCGAGCCCGGACCCGACGGTGAGGAACGCCGAGCGGATGCCGAGGAGCGCGACGGTGCCCGACAGCACGATGACGGCGGCAAGTCCCCAGGCACGAACCGCCGCCGTTCCGTAGGCCGCGGTGCCGAACACGGTGATGGCGCCGGCGACAACCAGGGCCCAGAGCGCAGAGTCGTCGCCGCGAACGAGGGCCGCCAGGTGCAGGACGACGGCGAATGCGCCGGCGGTCAGCGCTCCCCCGGGGCTCACGCGGGAGCTGGCGACGGCCACGGCGAGCAGGAGCGCGCTTCCGGGGTCGACGCCCTCGCCGGGCAGGAGCGTGGCGACGGTGCAGACGACCAGGAAGCCGACCGCGACCAGGGGTTCGAACAGCGGCCGGTGGAGCGCGCCGGAGTGCCTCATCGAGCGGTCAGAAGCCGAGGCGGCCGAGCGCCTTGGCGTCGCGCTGCCACTCCTTGGCGACCTTGACCCGGAGCGAGAGGAACACCTTCTTCCCCACCAGCGGCTCGATCTGCTTGCGGGCACGCACGCCGACGTCCTTCAGCCGGGCACCCGACTTGCCGATGATGATGCCCTTCTGGCTGTCGCGTTCCACGAACAGGTTCGCGTACACCTCCACGAGCTCCTGGTCGTCGCGCTCGATGATGTCGTCGATGGTGACGGCGATGGAGTGCGGCAGCTCTTCGCTGACGCCCTCGAGGGCGGCCTCGCGAATGAATTCCGCGATGCGGCTCTCCAGGCTTTCGTCGGTCACGGCGTCGGCCGGGTACAGCGGCGCCTCCGACGGCGGAAGCAGGCGCAGCAGCTCCCCGGTGAGGGTGTCGAGCTGGATGCGACTGGTCGACGAGATCGGCACGATCGCCTCCCAGTCGCGCAACTGCGACACCGCGAGGAGCTGCGCTGCGACGGTGGTCTTCGCGGCGGCGTCGATCTTCGTGACGATCGCGACCTTCTTCGCGCGCGGGAAGGCGTCCAGCTGCTCGTTGATGAACCGGTCGCCGGGGCCGATGGGCTCGTTGGCGGGAATGCACAGGCCGATCACGTCCACGTCGCCCAGCGTGGACTGCACCAGGCTGTTGAGGCGTTCCCCGAGGAGGGTGCGCGGGCGGTGGATGCCCGGCGTATCGACCAGGATCAGCTGGCCGTTCTTCTGGTGCACGATGCCGCGGATGGCCCGCCTGGTGGTCTGCGGCTTGGAGGAGGTGATCGCCACCTTCTCGCCGACGAGCGCGTTGGTCAGGGTGGACTTGCCCACGTTCGGCCGCCCCACGAACGACACGAACCCGGCCCGATAGCTCTCAACATCCACGGTCTTATCCTGCCTCATCGTCGCCCGTTGTCCCGAACGCCGCCTGCGCGTCGATCAACGCCTGGTCGCGCTCGGCGACGATGGTGCTGATGCGCTTGCGTCGCCCCTCGGTGCGTTCGGCCGTGAGCACCAGCCCGCTGACGCGGGCGACGGAGCCGCGCACCGGCAGCCGCCCCAGCGCTTTGGCAAGGAGCCCGCCGACCGAGTCGACATCCTCGTCGTCAAGCTCGAGGTCGAACAGCTCGCCGAGCTCGTCGACAGCGAGGCGGGCGCTGACGCGGTACCGGCCGCCGCCGAGGTCCTCGACCTCCACCACGTCACGGTCATACTCGTCGGAGATGTCCCCGACCAGCTCCTCCATCAGGTCTTCCAGCGTCACGAGCCCGGCAATACCCCCGTATTCGTCGACAACCATGGCCAGGTGGTTGGACTCCAGCTGCATCTGCCGCAGCAGCGCGTCGGCCTTCTGCGACTCGGGCACGAACAGGGCGGGCTTGGCGAGGTCCGCCACGCTGGTGTCCTCCGCGTCGTGGGGGCGTTCGTAGATCAGCCGCGCGAGGTCGCGCAGGTACAGCACGCCCACCACGTCGTCGACCTCCCCGTCGATGACAGGCACCCGGGACAGGCCGCGGCTGAGGAACAACCCCATGGCCGCTCCCACCGTCGCGTCGGCGTCGACGGTGGCCATGTCGGTGCGCGGCACCATGACCTCCCGCACGACGGTGTCGTTGAATTCGAAGATCGAGTGGATGAGCTCCCGGTCCCCCTCCTCGAGGACGTCGAGCTCGGTGGCCTCGTCGACCATGCTGAGCAGCTGGTCCTCCGAGGTGAAGGTGTTCAGGCGCGCCCGCCCGGGCGTCACCCGGTTGCCGAGCGCGACCAGCGCGTTCGCGACGGGGCCGAGGAGCACCCGCAGGAAGTGAACGAGCGATGCCGTCAGCCGCAGCAGCGTTTCGGGGTGCGCGCGACCCACGCTGCGGGGGCTCGCGCCGACGAGCACGAACGAGGCCGCCGTCATGATGAACGCCGAGATCACGAGCGCCACCCAGGTCTGCCGCAGGATGGTCGCGAAGACCAGGGTCACCAGGACCGCCGCTGTGGTCTCGGAGATGATGCGCACGAAGCTCACCGCGTTCAGGTGCGCTCCGGTGTCGGCCGCGATGGCCAGGAGCGACCGCTTGGCCCGGGAGGTGCCGGCGAGTTCGGTGATGTCGGCGCGCGACTGCGCGGTGATCGCCGCGTCCACCGCTGCCATGAGGCCGCCGAAGGCCACCAGCACGACGGCGACCACGACGAACCAGGCGATCATGACCGCTTGCGTTTCTCCTGCGACGCAAAGCCGGCCAGGATCTCGCGCTGCAGCCCGAACATCTCCTTCTCCTCGTCGGGTTCGGCGTGGTCGAACCCGAGCAGGTGCAGGATGCCGTGGGTGGTGAGCAACAGCAGTTCGTCGAGGGTGGAATGACCGGCTGTCTCGGCCTGCGACTGCGCGACCTCCGGGCACAGCACGATGTCCCCGAGAAGTCCCGGCGGGGTCTCGGCGTCCTCGGTGCCGGGGCGCAGTTCATCCATCGGGAAGCTCAGCACGTCGGTGGGTCCGGGCTCGTCCATCCACTGCACGTGCAGCTGTTCCATGGCGGCCACGTCGACGAGCACGATCGCGAGCTCCGCGTCGGCGTGCACGTGCATGGCGTCGAGCGCGAACGCGGCGAGCCCCAGGATCGCGGCCTCATCGACCGGGATGCCCGACTCGTTGTTGATTTCGATGCTCAACTCTGTCTCCGTTTCGGGGAGCGGTCCCGGGGGCTGGCGCCGCGGCGTTCGGCGCGGTTGGCGAATTCCCGGGCCTGCTCGCTCTCGTAGCGCTGCGCCTGCTTGTGGGCGTCGTACTCGGTGTAGGCGTCGACGATGCGCCCGACCAGCGAATGCCGCACCACGTCGTCGCTGGTGAGCCGGGCGAAGAAGATGTCGTCGATGTCGGTGAGCACCCGGGTGACCAGCCGCAGTCCGCTGGCGGCGGCGGGCAGGTCGACCTGGGTGATGTCGCCGGTGACGACCATCTTGGAGCCGAACCCGAGCCGGGTGAGGAACATCTTCATCTGTTCCGGGGTGGTGTTCTGCGCTTCGTCGAGCACGACGAAGGATGAGTTCAGCGTGCGACCGCGCATGTAGGCCAGCGGCGCCACTTCGATGGTGCCCATGGCGAGGAGCTTCGGCACCAGCTCGGGGTCCATCATCTCGCCGAGCGCGTCGTACAGGGGCCGCAGGTAGGGGTCGATCTTGTCGGTGAGGGTGCCGGGGAGGAAGCCGAGCCGCTCGCCGGCCTCGACGGCCGGCCGGGTGAGGATGATCCGTTCGACCTCCTTGCGCTGGAGGGCCTGCACGGCCTTCGCCATGGCGAGATAGGTCTTGCCGGTTCCGGCCGGACCGATGCCGAACACGATGGTGTTCTGGTCGATGGCGTCGACGTATTCCTTCTGCCCGAGCGTCTTGGGGCGGATGCTCTTGCCGCGCGAGGTGAGGATCGGCGCGCCGAGCAGGTCGGACGGGCTTTGGGAGCTGTCGATGCCGAGCATGCGGGCGGAGGTGGACACCTGTGCCTCGTCGAAGTCCACGCCGCCCTGCACCATGTGCTGCAGTTCCTCCACGAGCCGGGCGACGGCGGCGACGTCGTTGCCCGGGCCGGCGAGGGTGATCTCGTTGCCGCGCACGTGCACGGTGACCGCGGGGTACTGCTTCTCGATGGTGGTGAGAAAGCGGTCCTGCGGGCCGAGCAGGCGCACCATGGCGATGCCGTCGACGTGCAGGCGCAGCTCGGTCGGCGCTGCGCCGGCCGGAGTGTCGGGCTCGTCGTTCGCGTCAGCGGGCGCCAAGGGTGCCCTCCCCCAGCGGGCCGCCGAGCACGTGCGCGTGCACGTGGAAGACGGTCTGCCCGGCCGATTCGCCCGTGTTGAACACCAGGCGGAACTGGCCGCCGGTTCGCTCGGCGGCGACCCGGTGTGCGACGTCGACCACTTCGGCCAGGAGCCCCGGGTCGCCGGCAGCGAGCTCGACGACGTTGCGGTACTCCTCGGTCTTCGGGGTGACGATGACGTGCACGGGAGCCTGCGGGGCGATGTCGTCGAACGCGATCACCCGGTCGGTCTCCGCCACAATGGCGGCGGGGATCTCCCGGGCGGCGATCCGGCTGAAAATGGACGGTTCTGGGGCCTCGGCGGTCATAACCCCCATCTTAAGCGCCGAAGACCGGCCGGTCACCAGCGCCCGAGCGCCTGGTTCAGCACGGCCAGGGCGGCCGGGCCGGCCGTGGAGGTGCGGAGGATCGTGTCGCCGAGCCGCACCGCCTGGGCTCCCGCGGCCTGCAGCAGGTCGAGCTCCTCGGGGGCGATGCCGCCCTCGGGCCCCACGACGAGCAGGATCTCCGGCGCCGGGTCGCCCGTGGCGACCGCGTCGGCGAGCCGCACGGTCGCCGTCGGCTCGAGCAGCAGCATCCGCCTGCCGTCGGCCAGCTGCGCGAGCCGGCGGGTGGAGACCAGCTCGGCCACCTCGGGCAGCCACGGCCGGATCGACTGCTTGGTCGCCTCGCGGGCGATTCCCGCCCAGCGCTCGCGGCCCTTGGCCGCCTTGGCGCCGTCCCAGCGCGACACGGAGCGCGCTGCCGCCCACGGCACGATGCCGTCGGCGCCGAGCTCGGTCACCGCCTGCACGGCGCGCTCGTCACGGTCGCCCTTGGCGAGGGCCTGCACCAGGCGGATGCGCGGGTTCGGCCGGGTGGCCAGCGTCGCCTCCTCGACGGCGAGGGTCAGCTCACCGGGTGCGGCGGCCGTCACGGTGCACGCGAGCATCAGCCCGCTCCCGTTGCCCACCCGCAGCCGCTCGCCGGGACGCACCCGGGTGACGGTGACCGCGTGGCGGGCCTCGCTGCCGGTGAGCACGATGACCGCTCCCGGCACGGCGTCGGCCGGCTGGAGCGTCTCGTCGAGGAAGAAGTGGGCCACGCTAGCCCAGGAAGCGGTCGCGGAGCTTGCTGAACAGGCCCTGCTGGAACTGCCCGAGCGCGGGCTCGGGCGCCTTGTGGCGGGCGGCGAACTGCTGGATCAGGTCGCGCTCCTTGTGGTCGAGCCGGGTGGGCGTGACCACCTGGATGCCGACCTTCAAGTCGCCGCGCCCGTTGCCGCGGAGCTTGGTGATGCCGCGATCCTTGACGGTGATCACCTCGGAACTCTGGGTGCCGGGGCGCAGTTCCAGGTGCACGTCGCCGTCGAGGGCCTTCAGTGTCACGTCACGGCCGAGGATGGCGTCGGTCATGTGCACCTCGAGGGTGCACAGCAGGTCGTCGCCGTTGCGGCTGAAGACGTCGTGGTGGCGCACCTTGATCTCGAGGTACAGGTCGCCGTTCGGGCCGCCGGCCGGGCCGGCCTCGCCGCTGCCGGGCATCTGCAGGCGGAGGCCGGTGTCGACGCCGGCGGGGATGTCGACCGGAACGGTGCGGCGGGCGCGCACCCGGCCCTGGCCCTGGCAGGTGACGCACGGCGTGGCGATGATGGTGCCGTAGCCGCGGCAGGTGCCGCAGGGGCTCGAGGTCATGACGTTGCCGAGCAGGGAGCGCACCGCCCGCTGGATGGTGCCGGTGCCGTGGCAGATGTCGCAGGTGACCGGCGACGTGCCGGGCTGGCAGCAGCTGCCGTGGCAGGTCTCGCAGACGATCGCCGTGTCGACCTCGATCTCGCGGTGGGTGCCGAAGATGACCTCATCCAGGTCGACCTCCACCCGGATCAGGGCGTCCTGGCCCCGCTCGCGGCGGGAGCGCGGCCCGCGACTGGCCCCGCCGCCGCCGAAGAAGGTCTCGAAGATGTCGCCGAAGTTGCCGAAGTTCGCGTCGCCGAACCCGCCGCCCTGGCCGCCCAGGTCGTATTGCTGGCGCTGCTTCGGGTCGCTCAGCACGTCGTAGGCGTGAGTGACGAGCTTGAACCGCTCGGAGGCATCCGCCCCGGGATTGACGTCGGGGTGCAGTTCCCGGGCGAGGCGACGGTACGCCTTCTTGATCTCGTCACTCGTCGCGTCGCGTGACACGCCCAGTACCTCGTAGTGGTCAGCCAAGAGCGGCTCTCCTTGTGTTCGTGATGTGAAAAAGCGATCAGTTCTCGCCCAGCAGGCGGGTCAGATAGCGGGCGACGGCGCGGACCGCTGCCATGTTGTTCGAGTAGTCCATGCGGGTGGGGCCGAGGAGTCCCAGGCGGGCGAGCTCCTGGCCGGATGCGGTGTAGCCGCTGGCAAGGACCGACGTCTCCCCCAGGCCGAAGGAGGCGTTCTCCCGGCCGATGCTGACCGACACGCCGTGCTGGTCGCTGGCCATCTCGCCGAAGAGGCGCAGCAACGCCACCTGCTCCTCGATCGCCTCGAGCACCGGGTAGATGCTGCCGGTGAAGTCCTCTTCGCGGCGCACCAGGTTCGCAGCGCCGGCCATGACGAGTTTCTCCTGCCGGTTGGCACCGACCTGCTGGGTGAGCGCCGTGGCGAGGAGTCCGATGGCCTCGTGCAGCGCCTCGGGGCCGAACCGTGCCGGGTCGGCGAGGGCCGAGGTGGCCTCGCTCATGCTGAGGCCGCCGAGGACCGAATTGAACCGTGCCCGCAGGTCGGCGAGCACCTGCTCCTCGATCGGCTGCGGCAGGTCGACGACGCGCTGCTCGACATGGCCGCTGTCGGTGATCAGCACCGACAGCACCCGGCGCGCGGTCAGCGGCACGAGTTCGATGTGCCGCACGCGGGCGCCCGAGAGCGACGGGTACTGCACGAGCGCCACCTGGTGGGTGAGCTGGGCGAGCAGTCGCACACTCCGCGCCAGCACCTCGTCGAGGTCGGCGGAACGCCCGAGGAAGGTCTCGATGGCGTGCCGCTGCGCGGTGGAGAGCGGGCGCAGGTCGGCCAGATGGTCGACGAAGACGCGGTACCCCTTGTCGGTGGGGATCCGGCCGGAGGAGGTGTGCGGGGCTGCGATCAGCTCCTCCTCCTCGAGCTGCGCCATGTCGTTGC
>Ga0157369_10002406_pt1 | contig 22492 bp, 25 predicted proteins | sample C25metaG_FD_113461 | JGI IMG/M metagenome (GOLD analysis project Ga0157369, IMG submission 113461) | Corn rhizosphere microbial communities from Kellogg Biological Station, Michigan, USA - C2-5 metaG | ecosystem: Host-associated > Plants > Roots > Rhizosphere > Soil | place: USA: Michigan...
CCCGCCTCACCCTCGCCCCAGCCCCAGCCCCAGCCCTGAGGGGTCACACATCGACCTTCCCAACGCACGGGAAGGTCGGAATGCGACCCCTCACGAATTCCGCGCACGAGCCATCCCACCGGCAGCCCGGTGAGGGGTCACTCATCGACCTTCCCAACGCACGGGAAGGTCGGAATGCGACCCCTCACGAATACGGGGCACGACCCATCCGACGGCAGCCCGGTGAGGGGTCACACATCGACCTTCCCAACGCACGGGAAGGTCGGAATGCGACCCCTCAGGGATGGTGAGTGGGTGGTGGCCGGGTGTGGGGCGGGCGCCGGGTGTGGGGGCGGGCGCCGGGAGGTGGCCGGGTGCGGGGCGGCGGCCGGAGCGGGGGCTTAGCATCGTGGGATGGACGACAGCGCACGCATCGACAGCTGGGCGTGGGCGGTGCGCCTGTTCAAGACCCGGTCCCTCGCGACCGCTGCGTGCCGGGCGGGGCACGTGCGGGTGAACGGCGAGCGCGCCAAGGCGGCACAGCCGGTGCGCCCCGGCGATGAAGTGCGGGTGCGCCAGGCGGGCTTCGACCGGATCCTGGTGGTGTCGCGGGCGGTCAGCAAGCGCGTGGGCGCCAGCGTGGCTGCCGAGTGCTTCGTCGACAAGACACCTCCGCAGCCCCCGCGTGAGGAGATCCCGCTGGTGCCGGTGCGTGACCGCGGCGCGGGACGCCCCACAAAGCGCCAGCGGCGTGAGATCGAGAAACTGCGCGGCCTGGACGGTCGCGAGACCCGCTAACCGGCGTCCCGCGCACCCTCGTCGTCGGGCTCGTCACCGAGCCGCACCGGCTCCTCGGTCTGCGGGTCGTGCTCGTCGTAGATCGGCTGAACCTGGTCGGGCGGGTTGATCTGGTCGTTGGCGCTGCCTCCGGTTCGGAGGTCGACGTCGTCATCGAGCGCCACGCCGGGCAGCACGGTCTCGCCGGCAACGGCGTCGTTGGTCACGGTCTCCTGCTCGATCGCCTTCTCCTGGAGGTCGTCGATGCCGATGCCGCGCTGGTCCTCGGGTCGTCCGGTGTTGATGTCGCTCATGGTGATCCTTTCGGTTGATCGTGGTGAGTGGATGCCGGTGGCTGGGTCAGGCGGCGTCCAGTTCCGGCTTCAGCACGACTTTGATGCAGCCGTCCTCCTTCTTCTGGAAGATGTCGTACATGCGCGGGGCCTCGTCGAGGGCGACCCGGTGCGTGACGAGGTCGTCGATGCCGAGCGGGTCGGCCGGGTCCTCGACAAAAGGCATCAGGTCGTCGATCCAGTTCTTCACGTTGCACTGCCCCATGTGGATCGCGACCTGCTTGTCGAAGAGCCGCAGCATGGGGAACGGGTCGGCCTGCCCGCCGTAGACTCCGCTGATCGACACGGTGCCGCCGCGCCTGACGGCGTCGAAGGCGGTGTGCAGCGCAGCCAGCCGATCGACGCCGGCGGTTTTCATCGCTTTCTTGGCCACGGCATCCGGAAGCACGTTCACCGCCGCCTGCGCGAACGCGGCAGCGGGCGACCCGTGCGCTTCCATCCCGACGGCATCCACCACCGAATCCGGCCCGCGACCGTCGGTGGCGTCACGCAGTTCCGCCACGACCTCGCCGTGCAGGTCGAAGGTGCGGATGCCGTGGCGCTGCGCCATCGCGCGTCGTTCCGCCACCGGGTCGACGGCATACACGTCGTACCCGAGCTGACGGCCGATGCGGGAGACGAACTGGCCGACGGGCCCGAGCCCGAAAACGCCGAGGGAACCGCCGTCGGGCACCTTCGCGTACTGCACGCCCTGCCAGGCGGTCGGCAGGATGTCGCTGAGGAACAGGTAGCGCTCGTCGGCGTACTCCTGCCCGACCGAGATGTGGTTGTAGTCGGCGAGCGGCACCCGCAGCAACTCGGCCTGGCCGCCCGGCACCTGTCCGTAGAGCTTGGTGTAGCCGAACAGCGCTGCCCCGCTGTTCTGCTCGCGCACCTGGGTCGTCTCGCACTGCGACTGGAGCCCCTGCCGGCACATGAAGCAGTGGCCGCAGGCGATGTTGAAGGGGATCACCACGCGGTCGCCGACGGCGAGGGTCGTGACCGCGCCGCCCACCTCGACGACGACGCCCATCGGCTCGTGGCCGAGGATGTCGCCCTTGTCTAGGAACGGCCCGAGCACGTCGTACAGGTGCAGGTCGGAGCCGCAGATGGCCGTCGAGGTGACCTTGATGATGGCATCGGTCGGTTCGAGGATCGTCGGGTCGGGGACCGTCTCGACCGTGACCTTCTCGACGCCCTGCCAGGTGAGTGCTCGCACTGGATGCCTCCTTCGTCTCGTTCCGACGCTACGCGCCTCGGCGGGAGCCACAAGGGTGCGGGCGCCATTGCGGCCGCAGTCTCAGCGCCGCCCCGTCGGCCCCCGCCGCCCTCGGCGTCGCCGCCCTCGGCATCGCCGCCCTCGGCATCGCCGCCCTCGGCGTCGCCCCCTCAGCGCCGGCGCTGTCCGCCGAGTGAGGTGGGGGCGACAATGAGCCCCACCTCGGTGCGCTCCCACCAGATGTGGTCCCGCCGGCGCTCCTCGGCGGTGGAGAACCGGTAGAGGAAGACGCGCGCGCGAATCCACCGCGGCGGCGCGTCGGGGAACGGGTTCACGCGCAGCAGCCGGAGGGTCTTCGCGTCCCCCTCGAGGAGCTTGAGGATGAACACCTGGAACCAGCGGGTGTCGGGCGACCCCAGGGCGAGGAACCACATCAGCCAGTCCAAACGCAGGTGATACGGCGCGACCTGGGGCGGCATCCGTTTCGGGCCACCGGGCTTGCCGCGGAACCCGTACGCCACCCAGTCGTCGTCGCCGGGGCGCTCTGCGTCGCTGCCTTCGACCTCCACCTCGAACCGCTCCTTGGTGACGGTGCCGAACGCCCCGTAAGCGTTGACCAGGTGGTAGCGGTTGAAGCTCGCGTTCATCAGCTGGTGCCGCGAGAACAGGTTCATCAGGGGCCGGTAGCTCAGCACGAGCAGGAACACCGTGACCGCGAGCACCAGCACCACGAACCACAGCGGCGCCGACGCCGGTCCGGGCCCGCGGTCCACCGGGAAGATGAGGCCGAACGCGGCGTCGTCGATCGCAGCGAAGGCCAGCACGATGGTGATCCAGTTCAGCCAGGCGAAATTGCCCGTCGCCACGAGCCACAGCTGCGTGAGAATGATCACGACCGCGGCAACGGATGCGACCGGCTGCGGTGCGAACAGGAAGAACGGCACCACGAGTTGCGCGAAGTGGCTGCCGATGACCTCCAGCCGGTGGAACCAGTTCGGCAGGTGGTGGGCGAACCAGCTGAGCGGTCCCGGCATCGGCTGCGTCTCATGGTGGTAGTAGAGGGCGGTCAGGTCGCGCCACTCCTGGCCGCCGCGCATCTTGATCATGCCGGCGCCGAACTCGAGCCGGAACACCAGCCAGCGCACGAAGATGATGATCGTGATCGGCGGCGCCACCCGGTCGGACCCGAGGAACGCCACCACGAACCCGGCCTCCAGCAGCAGGCTCTCCCACCCGAAGGAGTAGAACGTCTGCCCGATGTTGACGATCGAGAGGTAGATGCACCAGATCACGAGGAACACCACGAGCGGCACCCACGCCGGCCCGAGCTGCGGCAGGCCGAGAACAACGGATGCCGCGAGCACGACACCCAGCCACGACAGCGCCAGCAGCAGCCGGGCGGAGTAGCGCCAGTGGAACAGGCTCGGAAACTGCTTGAATCCCGCCACCGAGAGAAAGCGCGGCGCGGGAAGCAGCCCGTGCTCCCCGAGCAGGGCGGGAAATTGGTTGATCGCGGAGATGAAGGCGATCAGGTAGCAGGCGGCCACCCCGCGCTGCAGCACCTGCCGCGCCAGCTCATAGTCCCCGCTGCCGAACCACTCCATCGCCGCCCAGAGTAGGCCGGAGGCCGACCGCCCTCAAGGAGCATGCCGCCTGCGGCGGTTACGCGAGTGAGCAGCGGCGCGAGGGCGGGTAACGCGGGCGCGGGGGCGGGGTGCGGGAGGGGGCGGGTAGCGCAGGGGCGGGGCGGGTAGCGCGGGGGCGGGTAGCGCGGGCGCGGAGGCGGGTCAGGACTCGGGGTCGGCGGGCGGCAGCCCGAGGCTCGCGCGCAGCAGGTCTTCGGCGGACTCGTCGACGGTCGCCGCCGCGATGTTCGCCTCGGTGACCGCGCGCACCACCTCGTCGCGCTGGATCTTCAGGCCGCGGGGCGCGTCGATGCCGATCCGGATGCTGTCGCCGCGCGCGTCGAGCACCGTGATGACGATGTCGTCGCCGAGGAGGATCTTCTCCCCAGGCTTGCGTGTGAGCACCAGCATCACGCCAGCCTATCGCCGTGCCGGGCGCGCCGCCGCACCCCGCGGTCGCCCGCGGGGCGGCCGTCGGCCCAGCCCACCGGGATCCCCAATTCCTCCACCGTGCCGGGCGATGCGCTGGCGGTGCTGTCCACGACGGCCACGCCGTCCACCGGGAGGGTGCGCGCGATGTCGCCGACCCAGCGTGCGGTGTCGGAGCTCTTGCGGGCGACGTCGACGGCCACCCAGACCTGGTCGGCGCCGAGCTCCGCGACCGCCGCAGCCGCCTCCTCGCCGTCAGACCAGCCGAGCCCGAAGGCGACGTACACCGGGCATCCGTTCTGCACGCCCCGTGCCCGGCAGGTGAGGGAGCGCCGGCGGTCGGTGACCGACTCGGCGCGGGAGCGGGCGAGAAGGCCGGCACCCGTGACATCCGTCTGGCCCTGCGGCGACACGCGGTCGGCCATCGACTGCGCGACCGTGAGTGCGTCAGAGCCGAGGCCCAGCACGAGCACGAGGTCGCCGGCGCCCGACAGCGGCGACGGCACGGGCGCCGGGCGAGCCGCCTCGCGGTTCAACACCTCGCGGTTCAACACCTCGCGGTTCAACACTTCAGGGTTCAGCAGCTCGGGGCCGTCCGCGGGTGAGGCGGTGGTGAAGGTCAGGTTGTCCATGAGCGCCGCGAAGTCGCCCGAGGCTGTGGAGACCGCCGACGGGACGGGAGCGGCCACGCCGTGCAGGGCGGCCTCCGCCTCCTCCGCCTCGGCGAGCAGGGCGGCGATGCCGAGCCGGGCAGGCCGATCGAGTTGCGGCAGGCCGGGCACCTCGACGGTCACCTCATAGTGCTGGCGGGCGAAGAACCCGCGGATGCCGCCCACCGTGACCTTCTCGGCGGCGACGATGCGGGCATCCGCCCCGAATTCGGCGAGAACGGATGCCTGCAGCTCGTCAAGGCTCGCCCCCTCACGTTGATATCGCGTCATTCGCGCGCACCACCCCGACGGTCTCGATGCTCACATTCCCGGTGGTGACCTCCTGGTAGGAGAGCACCGGAAGGCCACCGCTTTGCGCGGAGACCAGCCGGCGGATGGCGGGCCGGAGCGCCGGCGCGCAGACCAGCACCGCGCTCTGACCGTTCCGCTCCACGGCCTGCACCGACTCGCGGAGCGAGTCGAGCACGGCCTCGGTGCGGGCGGGGTCGAGGAGGATCTGCGTGCCGTGGTCGGAGGGGCGGAGCCCTTCGAGCATGGACTGCTCGAGCACCGGGTCGATCATGATCACGCGCAGCAGCGAGCCGTCGACGTGCTGGGCGGCCAGCGCCGGCCCGAGGGCCTGCCGGGCCGCCTCCACAAGCCCTTCCGGGTCGGTCGAGACTTTCGCACGGAGCGCAAGCGCCTCGTAGATGCGCGGCAGGTCGTTGATCGGGATCTGCTCGGCGAGGAGCCCCTGCAGCACCCGCTGCACCTCGGCGAGCGACAGGAGCCCGGGCACGAGCTCGTCGACCGCGGACGGGTTGACCTGCTTCACGCCGTCGGTGAGCACGCGCACGTCCTCCCGCGTGAGCAGGCGTGCAGCGTTGCCGCTGATGATCGACGACAGGTGCGTGACGAGCACCGAGACGCGGTCCACGACGGTGGCGCCGGTCATCTCGGCGCTGTGGCGCATCTCGCTGGGGATCCATTTGCCGGCCAGGCCGAACACCGGCTCGACGGTGCTCGTGCCCGGGAGGGAGTCGAGGAAATCGCCGAGCGCAAGCACCTTTCCCGATGGTGCGATGCCCCGTCCGGCTTCCACGCCCGAGATGCGGATGACGTAGGTGGACGGCGGAAGGTCGATGCTGTCGCGGGTGCGCACGGGCGGCAGCACGACCCCGAGGTCCATGGCGACCTTGCGCCGGAGCGCGCGCACCCGGGCCAGCAGGTCGTCGGATGCCCCGGAGACCAGGTCGACCAGGTCAGGGGCCAGCTGGATCTCCAGCGCGTGCACGCGCATCTGCTCGATGAGGTCCTCGGTGGTGTCGGTGCGCGGGGCGTTCCCCGCGGCATCCGCTGCCTGCTGCTCGGCGAGCTCGGTGGCGGCACGCGCGCTCGCGCGCTGGGCGATGATCAAGAGCCCGGCGCCGACGATGAGGAACGGGATCACCGGCATGCCGGGGATCAGCGCCATCAGCACCGCGGCCGCACCGGCGATGCGGAGCGCGGTGCGCGACTGGGTGAGCTGCAGTGACGCGGCCGACCCGATCTCGGACTCGGCGCCGGATCGGGTGACGATCATGCCGGTGGAGACGGCCATCAGGAGCGCGGGGATCTGGGTGACCAGGCCGTCGCCGATGGTGAGCAGGGCGTAGGTGTTCAGCGCGTCGGTGATGGAGAGGCCGCGCTGGATCATGCCGATGGCGATGCCGCCGACGATGTTGATGATGATGATGATCAGGCCCGCGATGGCGTCACCCTTGACGAACTTCGACGCGCCGTCCATCGCGCCGTAGAAGTCGGCCTCCGCCGACACCTCCGCCCGTCGCTCCCTGGCCTGCACGTCGGTGATGAGTCCGGCGTTCAGGTCGGCGTCGATCGCCATCTGCTTGCCGGGCATCGCGTCGAGGGTGAACCGGGCGCCCACCTCCGCGACACGCTCGGCGCCCTTGGTCACGACGACGAACTGGATGACGACGAGGATCAGGAAGATCACCGCGCCGATGATCATGGAGCCGCCGACGGCGACATGCCCGAAGGCGGCGATGACCTGGCCGGCGAACCCGTCGCCGAGCACCAGCCGGGTGGAGGCGACGTTCAGGCCGAGCCGGAACAGCGTGGCCACGAGCAGCAGGGAGGGGAACACCGAGAAGTCGAGCGGCTTCTTCACGAACATGGTGGTCAGGAGGATCACGAGCGCCAGCAGGATGTTGACGATGATGAGCACGTCGAGCAGGAACGCCGGCACCGGCACGACCAGCAGCAACAGGATGCCGACGACCGCGACCGGGACGGCGAGCATGGGAAGATTCCGTTTCACGTCAGCGACCTCCGGAAGCTGGGGCAGGGTTCATGGTGTGGGTGCCGGTCGCGGCGCCGCGGGCTTTGAGCGCCATCACGAAGGCGAGAACACGGGCGACGGCGTTGTACAGCTCGACCGGGATCTCCTGCCCGACATCGCACGCGGCGTGGAGCGCTCGGGCGAGCGGGACGTCTTGCACGATCGGCACCCGGTCGGTCTCGGCCTGTTCACGGATGCGGGCGGCGATGACGCCGGCGCCCTTGGCGACGACGCGCGGGGCCGATTTGCCCGGCTCGTACTTCAGTGCCACCGCGAAGTGGGTAGGGTTCACCAGCACGACATCGGCGTCGGCAACGGATGCGATCATGCGGTTTCGGCTCATCGCCAACTGCCGCGAGCGGCGCTGCGACTTGATCAGGGGGTCACCTTCGGAGCTCTTGTTCTCGTCGCGCACTTCCTTCTTGGTCATGCGCGTCTTCTTGCGGTTGCGGCGCATCACGACGAACATGTCGGCGGCGGCGAGGATGAGCCCGGCGACGACGGCGGACTGCATGAGGGAGGCCGTGCCGCTCCCCGCCGCGTCGAGGAGCGACGTCACCGACAGGCCGCCGGCCGTCATGAGCACCGGTGTCAGCCCCTGCACGACCATGGTGAGCACCAGGCCGACCACCGCGGTCTTCAGCAGCGCCTTGGCCCCCTGCCAGAGCGCCTGGGTGCCGAAGGTGCGCTTCACCCCGGAGACGAGGTTGAACTGCTGGTAGCTGCCGGTGAACCGCTTCAGGTGCACGCCGCCTTGGACGACGGCGCCACCCAGCACGACCACGACGACGACAGCCAGGAGCGGAGCGATGGTGCCCGCCATGGAGGCCAGTCCCCCGCCGAGCGCCTGCAGGGCGAGCTGGGGTTCCGGGTGTCGGATGAGGGCGCCGACGCCGATCAGCTGCGCTGACGCGGCGTTCGCCCCCGCCGAGATGGTCGCCGGGATCATGACGGCCGCGGCCCCGATGCCGAGCCAGGCGGTGAGGTCCTGCGAGCGGGAGAGCTGTCCTTTCGACCGCACCTCCTTCATCCGTTTCTCGGTGGCTTGTTCGGTGCGTTCGCCGGAGTCTGACATCTACTTCACCCCCATCAACGTGTCGAGGGCGTGCCCGGTGAGCGAGGAGACGATGCCGGGGAGGGCGACGAAGACCACGACGATCAGCGTCAGGGTGAGCAGGATCTTCAGGGGGAAGCCGAGCGCGAAGGCGTTGAGGGCAGGCGCGACGCGGGTGAGGAGGCCGAGACCGGCATCCGCGAGGAACAACACCACGATCAGCGGGCCGGCGATCTGCACGGAGGCCAGGAACATCTGGGTCACCGCGCCCACGGCGGCCTGCACGGGCTGGGCGAGGTCGATGCCGCCGCCGAGCGGAAGGGCGGTGTAGCTGCGGGAGAGCCCGCCGATGATCAGCTGGTAGCCGCCCGAGGTGAACAGGAGCGCGAGCGCGGTCATCTGGTAGAGCCGGGTGAACTGAGCGCCGTTGACCATCGACTGCGGGTCGAACGCCTGCGCGAGCTGGAACCCGCCGAACATGTCGATCAGCGTGCCGGCGGACTGCACCGCCGAGAACACGACCATCACCAGGAACCCGAGGGCAGCGCCGACGACGACCTCCAGAACGAGCGCGGTCAGGAACCCGGCGGTGTCGGGTGAGGTGAACCCGGGTACCACGCGGGGGGAGACCGCGAAGGCCAGGCCGATCGCGAGCATGCCCTTGATGCGCAGCGGAAAGCCGTTGTACGAGAACGGGGGCGCGATGACGAGGAAGGCCGTCATCCGCACGGCGGCGAGCATGACGGCTTCGATCCACGCGAAATCGAGCGTGAGGTTCACCGGGCGCCCATCAGCCGCCGCCGAGCAGGGACGGGATCTTGTCGAACATCTGGTGGGTGAACGTCACCATCTCGGAGATCATCCAGTGCCCGGCGACGACGAGGGCGAGGCACACCGCGATCGCCTTGGGAACGAACGAGAGCGTCACCTCCTGGATCTGGGTGATCGACTGAAGCAGCGAGACGGCGAATCCGACGACGAGCGCGGTGACGAGAACGGGCGCCGCCAGCTTCGCGGCGATGAGGAGGCCCTGCAGGCCGATGTCGAGGACGGCGCTGGAATCCATCAGCCACCCCCGGTGTGGTAGCTGCTGACCAGCGACGTGATGATGAGGCCCCACCCGTCGACGAGCACGAACAGCAGGATCTTGAACGGCAGCGAGATCATCACCGGCGGCAGCATCATCATGCCCATCGACATGAGGGCGGCGGAGACGACGAGGTCGATGACGAGGAACGGCACGAAGATGACGAAGCCGATGATGAACGCCGCCCGGAGCTCCGAGATCATGAACGCCGGGATGAGGGTGAGGATGGGCACGCTCGCGGCCGACTCCGGGTTCTCCTGCCCGGCGGTGCGGGTCATCAGCGCGAGGTCCTCCTCGCGGGTGTGCCCCAGCATGAACTGCCGGAGGGGCTCAGAACCCGCGCCGATGGCATCCGTGAATGTCATATGCCCGGCGAGGTATGGCTGTACGGCGAGGGTGTTGATGTCGGTGATCACCGGCGCCATGATGAACAGCGACAGGAACAGCGCGAGGCCGGCGAGCACCTGGTTCGGCGGGATCGACGGCAGGGCGAGGGCGTTGCGCGTCATCGCCAGCACCACGAAGATCTTCGTGAACGACGTCATCATGAGCAGCAGCGCGGGCGCCACCGACAGCAGCGTGATGGCGACCAGGGTGACGATGGCCGACGACGGGGCACCGTCCGGTCCGTTGATCTCGACGGTGAAGCCCCCGCCGGTGCCGGGGGTGGCCGGTGCTGTCGGGGTCGCGGGGGCCGTCGGGGCCACCGGGTCCCCGGGGGCGGCATGGCCGGCGCCCGCGGTCAGCATGATCACGGCGATGACGAGGGCGACACCGGCCAGGCCCAGCACGAGCCCGCGGAGGAATCTTGCGCGGCGGTACGCTGCGGCGCCGTTCACCGTCCCTGCCGCAATGCGGCGGCGGTCTGCTGCCAGGTCGCCGGGGAGAGGATCGAGCCGCCGAGCCTGGCGGCGCGCGTCGGGTGGTGCAGCTCACGACGGGGCCGGAACGCGAGCGGCGGTTCCAGCGGCTTCTCCGCGTGGCCGGCCGCGGCATCCGCCAGCAGGCGCGCGAACGCGTCGTCAGGGTCGGCGACCGGCGGCACGGCCTCGAGCATCGGCGCGGTCTTCGCGGCGCTCTGAATGACGGTGACAGACTGCTCGGTCACGCCGAGCACGTATCGGGTGTCTTCGACGTCGACGACGACAACGGATGCCTTCTGGCCGATCCCCTGCCGGCCCACGACGGTCACGAGGCTCGCCGCCCGCTGGGCACCAGAGCGGCCGGTGACCCGGCGCTGCACATACCAGAGCAGCCCCAGCACCACGGCCAGGGACAGCACCACGCGCAACGCGACGAAGACGGTGTCCACTTAGGCGAGGCCCTCGGCCACGTCGAGGATCTGCGTGATGCGCACCGCGTAGTCCTGGTCGATGACGACGATCTCGCCGTGGGCGATGAGCCGGCCGTTGAGGAGCACGTCGGCGGGAGCGCCGGCCGAGCGGTCCAGCTCGATGACGGCGCCCGGTTCGAGTGCGAGCACGTCGCGCACCGACATGCGCGTGCGACCGATCTCGACGGTGAGTGACATCTCGACATTGCTGATTCGCCCGAGCTTGCCGACCACCGAGTCGTTGGCCGGCCGCACCGAGCCGCCGATCGCGCCGTTGGCGCGCACCCGGATGCCGAACCAGCCGGCCTCCACACCGTTGTCGCTGAGTTCGAAGAGCACCGTCTCGCGGTCGGCGAAGATGGCCGACGCGTCGTCGATGCGCGTGTCGCCGAGCACGCCGCTGCCGAGCACGGCCGACGCGGCCTCAAGCGCCGGCCGCAGCACGTCGGAGGCGGCCACCAGGGGCGTGTCCGTGCCGGCCGCGGCACGCACGGCCGAGGTGTCGGTCATGACGACGGCGAGGTCGGCCGACGTGGAGCCGACGAAGGAGGCGACGACGGCCCCGGCGGACCGCCCGACGGGCACGGAGTTGACCGGCCGCACCTGCAACGGCACCGGGGTGGGGAGAAGCCCGACGAGCGCCTCGGCGGCGGCAGTTTGGAGCGTCTGGGTGGGGCTCATCTGTAGGTCTCCTGGGCGTGCATGGCGGGGGTGGTGAGGGGGACGGCGGGCTCGCCGAAGTCGGTCGAGGTCACGACGCAGGCCAGGCGCGATCCGTTCGCCCCGACCGCTGCGCCGGCCAGCGGCTGCCCGCCGACGGCGACGTCGAGCGGCCGGTGTTGCGGGTGCGGCAGGCGCAGCACGTCGCCGACGGCGAGGCTCAGGATGCGGTCGGGGAGCACGCGGGCCGACGCCAGCCGCAGCGACACGTCGACGGGAACCCAGGCCAGCTGGGCGTGCACCAGCTCCTTGGCGCCCACCGTGGAACGCGTCGGGTTGGTCTCCCCGAGCTGCGGGAGCAGCGCGACGGCCGGAAGCGCGACCGTGGCCGCGGCGACGCTCTCCCCCACGCGAATCTCGAACCGGGCGACGATCATCAGGTCGCTGGTCGCCGCCGCCTGCGCGAACTGGGAGTTGTATTGGATGCCGTCGACCGCGATGGGGGTCACCAGCAGCGACCCGAGCGAATAGCGCAGGTCTTCGAGGGCGTCCTCCATGAGGCGGCGCAGCAGTGCCTGCTCGATCTGGGTGAACTTGCGTTCGGCGGTGACGAGCTGGCTGCCGTTGCCGCCGAGCATGTGCCCCACCCACGACAGCGCAGCGGATGTCGGGAACTGCACGACGGCCTTCGCGTCGATGTCGTCGAGGGCGAAGAGCACCATGGCCGTGGTCGGCGGAAGTGACGCCGCGTACTCGTCGTAGGTGCACATGATGACCTGTTCGCAGGCGACCTGCGACACCACGCGCACCTTGGCGGTCAGCTGCGTGCCCCACTGCCGGGCGAAGGTCTCGAACGCCAGCTCGAGCACGCGGGTGTGCTCACGGGCGAGCGTGGTCGGACGGCGGAAGTCGTAGACCTCCACGGAGCGGGTCCCGCGCGCGGGCACACCACTTCCTGTTTGTTCCTGGACCGTCACAACGGTCACTATCGGCAGCCCCGTTATCGACGTAAGGGGCTGCCCCAGGATTTTCCGATGATTCCCGGCAAGGTCAGAACGGTGCGGCTCAGGAGTCGGCGACCACCCCCGGAATGAGCTTGCGGGCTTTGTCGGGAAGGGCCGAGAGCACGACGACGTCGACCCGCCGGTTCTGGGCCATGTCGGCGAGGGCGTCGCCGGTGGCGGCCGGGCGCGCGTTGCCGTAGCCGACCGCCCCGACCGAGGCCGCGGGCACTCCCCCGTGCTCGACCAGCCGGCGGAGCACCTGGGTGGCGCGCCCCGAGGACAGCTCCCAGTCGGTGGGGAAGTTGATGGTGCGGCCGTGCTTGTCGGCGTGACCCTCGACGGTGATGTTCCGTCCGGCCGACGCGAGCGTGGGCGCGATGGAGTCCAGGACCACCGTCGCCTTCGCACTCAGGTCTGCCCGGTCGGGCCGGAAGAAGGTCTCAGAGCCGACGAGACCGACCGTGAGCCCGCGCTCGTCGATCTTGAACTGCACGAGGTCCTCCACGCCGTTGCGCTTCAGGCTCTCGCGCATCTGGTCGCGCAGGTGAACGAGCGTGGCGACCTCGTCCTTGGCCTGCGTGAGGTCGGTGTCGACGTTCGACTCGGTGGCGGTGAAGCCGGCCCCGTCGGCCTTCACGAGCTCCGGTGGCACGACCACGCCCTGCGCGATGTCGATGTCCTGCGACGGCGTGGTTCCGAAACCCGTGGCGAGGGAGTTGGCGAGCTGGCTCCACTTGTTGGAGTCGACGGTGGACATGGCGTAGAGCACGATGAACATGCACATCAGCACGGTGACCATGTCCATGTACGACGCCATCCAGCGCTCGTCCGGGTGCACCTCCTCGTCGTCGCCGATCTTCCGGCGCCGTGGCCTGGCGCTCATGCTGCCTTCGGGAGGGCCTCGGCCGGGACCATGGCCCGGAGGCGTTCGCCGAGCAGTCGGGGCTGGCTTCCGGCTTGAACGGCCAGGGCACCCTCAAGCATCAGCGTCATGCGGTCGACCTCGAGGTCGGCGAGGCGCTTCAGCCGGGTGCCGATGGGCAGCCAGATGAAGTTGGCCGAGAGGAGCCCCCACAGCGTGGCCACGAACGCGGAGGCGATCATGGGGCCGAGCTCGTCGGGCGACGAGAGGTTCTCCAGCACGTGGGTGAGCGAGACGACCGTGCCGACGATGCCGACGGTGGGCGCGTATCCGCCGAGGGACATGAAGAACCGCGAGGCGGTGCGATCCCCCTTCGACTTGGTGGCGATCTCATCCTCGAGGAGGGTGCGCAGTTCATCGCCGTCAGTGCCGTCTGCGATGTTCTGCAGGGCGCCGCGCAGGAACGGGTCGTCAACGCCGTCCGCCTCCTGCTCCAGCGCCAGCAGGCCCTTGCTCCTGGCCGTCTCGGCCAGGCCCACCATCTGGTCGATGATCTGCTGGGGCGGGGTGACCTTGCCCTTGAACGCGCCGGGCAGCGCCTTGAAGGAGACCAGGGCGTCTTTCAGCGTGCCGCCCGCGACGCCGACGGCGATCGTGGCCACGAACACCAGGATCATCGGTGCCGGCAGCAGGATCGCCGAGATGTGCGATCCCTCGAGGGTGAGCATCGTGATCAGGGCGCCGAACGCCAGCAGGATGCCGATCAGGGTTGCGGGATCCATCACTTCCTCCGCGGCCGCAGCGGCACCGTGTTACCGGTGTCACCCGCGTTGTCACCCGGACCCACGTCATCCGTCGCCGCGACCAGCCCGAGCGGGCGGGTACCGGCCCAGTGCGGCTGCGGTTCGTAGGCGAGGGAGATCACGCGGGCGCGGTAGGCGGCGATGCGTTCGACGACCTCGTCCATGGACTCGGTCACGATGTACTTGGCGCCGTCGACCATCACCAGGGTGGTGTCGGGATTGGAGTGGATGCGCTCGATCAGGTCAGGATTGATCGCGAATCTGCTGTCGTTCAGACGCGTGACTACGATCATGGGTTCCATCCCTGGTGTTGCGCGACTCATCCTGAGTCATCACGCACCACTGTCGGCCGACCCGCCGCGTTCGTTAGGCGTGCCAGTCAACCGAGAGTGGTAGGGGATGGTTCCGCGTTACCGCTTGAGGTTCGTGAGCTCCTGCAGAACCTCGTCTGACGTGGTGATGATGCGGGCGTTGGCCTGGAAGCCGCGCTGGGCCACGATCAGGTTCGTGAACTCCTGCGACAGGTCGACATTCGACATCTCGAGGTACCCGCCCGAGAGCGAGCCGAGGCCCGTCGACCCGGCGGGCCCGGTGATGATGGCGCCGGAGTTGGCGCTGGCGCGGTAGGTCGAGCCGCCGGCCTTCTCGAGGCCACCCGGGTTGGCGAAGGTGCTGAGGGCGATGCGGGCGATCGGGGCGATCGCACCGTTCGAGAACGAGCCGGAGATCGTGCCGTCGTTGCCGATGCTGTACGACTCGAGGGTGCCTGCCTCGTGACCGTCCTGCGTCGACATGGCGATGCTCGTGACGCCGGAGAAGCTCGTGACACCCGAGAAGTCGTACCTGACGCCAGCACCCGTAATGCTGCCACTTCCCTGCAGCTCGCCGGCCGCGAAGGCCAGGGTTCCGAGGCTCGCCCCGCCGTTGCTGACGTTCCAGCCGCCCGCCGACACGCTCTTGGTGAACGACAGGTGTGCGGTGGTCTTGTTGCCGAGGGCGTCGTAGACCGGCACATCGCGGGTGAGCACGGTGCCGTCGGCTGCCTCGCCGGGGAGGTTGCCGGTGAAGGTCGCTGCTGTCGTGGCCTTCGCCGGCGCGACCGTCTCCTTGGTGAGCGTGATGTTGCCCACCGCACCGGAATCGTTGATGACGCCGCCCGTGGCGGTCCAGCCCTGCACGAAGGCTCCGTCGCCCGTGACCAGGCGGCCGTCGGAGTCGAAGCCGAAGGCGCCGTTGCGGGTGTAAAGGGTCTCTCCCCCGACCTGCACGGTGAAGAATCCGTCGCCGTTGATCATGAGGTCAGTCGCCTTGCCGGTGGCCTGCGCGGAGCCCTGGGTGAAGTTGGTGGAGACGGCCGCGACCTTCACGCCGAGTCCGATCTGGGCCGGGTTGGTGCCGCCGGCCCCGGCCTGCGCGCCGCCGGCACCCTTGACGACCTGCGACAGGGTGTCTTCGAACTCGGCGGTCGACGCCTTGAAGCCCACCGTGTTCACGTTGGCGATGTTGTTGCCGGCCACGTCGAGCATCGTCTGGTGGGCACGGAGGCCGGAGATTCCGGAGTAGAGCGAGCGAAGCATGGTGTGCCTTTCAGTTGGCGGGCGTGGTGGGTGCGGTGGGCGTTGCGGATGCTGCGGGTGCAGCGGGTGAAGCGGATGCTGGTGGTGCGGAGGCGCTGGCGACGCCTGAGATCGCGTCGAGGGCGATCTCGGTGCCACCGACGGTGACCTGGGGAACGCGGCCTGCGAACGAGACCGCGGTGGCGATGCCGCTGACCGACCGGCCGTCAGCATCCGTGTAACTGACCTGCTGGCCGACGAGACCGGCGGCGGCCATGCGCATCTGCAGTGAGAAGTTCTCGTCGCTGGTGGTGGACAGGGCGGTGATCTTCTCCATCATGGCCAGCTGGGTGGTCTGCGCGATCATCTGGTTCGTGTCCATGGGTGAACTGGGGTCTTGGTTGCGCAGCTGGGTGACCAGCAGCGACATGAAGACCTCGGAGTCCATGGTCTGCTTGGGCGCGCGGGTAGCGGTGGGCGCGGTGTAGAGGCCGGCACCCGTGGCGCCGCGGGCGCCCACGGTTCCGGTCACGCTGTCGATCGTCATGCTCGTTATCTCCTTAGGCCAGGACGTCGATGAGGGAAGACGCCGAGTGCCGGCGTGAGGGTGCGGGAACGGCGAGCTCCCCCGGATCGGCGACCGCGCGCGAGCCGGTCGCCCGCTCCTGCAAGGCTGCCCGGCCCTGCCGGTCGGGGTCGGCACCCGTGCCGGGCGCCTGGTCGTGGGCGGACAGGTCGAGGTTGGTGGCGAGCCCGGAGGAGCCGGCGAGGTCGCGGCGCAGGTCGGGGAGGATGGCGCGCAGGGCGTCGCGGCCGGCGTCGTTCGGAGCGAACAGCTCCACGTGCACGTGGTCGGCCGTCACATGGGCGCGCACCGTGACCGGGCCGAGCGTGTCGGGGGTGACCGTGACGGTGACGAGGTGCTGTCCGGGGCCGGCAGACGCGAGCGAGAACATCGGGCCGGCGACCTGGGCGGCCAGCGGCGCGGGCTGGGCCGGTGCTGCCGGGGCGGCGGGCGGCGCGGCCGGGGCGGGTGCGGCCGTGGGCGCGATCACGGCCGGTGCAGCGACACCGGTCGCGGGGATGAGCGCGGACGCACCGCCCGACGCGGGATCGGCTGCGGGCGTGGCGGCGGGCGCTGCTGCGGGGTCGATCGGCGTTCCCGATGCGGCAGACGGTGCGTCGCCGAGGGGCGACGGCCCGGCAGGTGCCGCGGCCGCAGGTGCCGCGGCCGCGAGCGCTGGGACGGCGGGTGCTGCTGGGTGTCGGGTTCCGGCGTGTGGTGCCGCGGCGGGCACGGGCGTGTTGTCGGTGCTGGGGTTCGTCGTGACCTGCGTGGCGGGACCACTGGTCGGGACAGCCCAGGACGCGTCGGTTCCCGGACCCGCAACCGCGGCGGATCCTGGCGCAGCTGTCAGTGAAGAGACCGACTGCCCGGGAATGGCGGGGGCGCTGATGGTCGAGGGCGCCGATGATCCGGCGGCGGCAGGCAGGGCGGATTCCGTGGCAGGGTCCCCCTGGGTGACGTGGGCGGCAGCGGACGCCGTGCCGGTGATGGCCACAGGCGCCATACCGGCGGCCGGGGTGGTGGTCACGGTCACAGCGGAAGCCGTCACCGGTGCCGGCGCTGCCGCAGGTGCAGTCGCCACAGCCGCTGCCGCCGCCGTGACCGCAGCCGTTGCCGGCGCAGCTGTCCCTGCCTGTGCCCCGTTGCCCTGGCCAGCGGGAGCGGGGCGTGTCACCGCCGTGGCCGGCGCCGGCCCGCCTGACATCACCGAGGCCGCGGAGTCGCCGGTCGTCGCCACGCCCCCAACGGCAGCTGCGGCACTCCCTGCTGCAGCGGCTCCCGCTGGGCCGGAGGTCCCGCCGAGACCAGCGAGGGCACCGAGCGGGGCCGTCTGGGCCAGCACCGCCGGAACGACGAAGGCTGTTCCGTCCGGCGCGACGAGGTCGGTCTGGGGGGTACCGTCAGCCGTCGTCGCGGTGCTGCCGTCGGCATCCGTTGCCGTGTCGGCGGACAGCGCGGCCGAGAAGTCGCTCGATGGGGCCGTGGCCTCCTGAAGCGCGGCAGCGAAGGCGACGTCATCCGAAGCGGAAGCGGACCGCGACACCGCTTTCGCCGTGGGTGCCGCCGGCGGGGTGGTTCCGAGCAGCAGGCTCATGAGGCGCCCCCTTTCACGATGGAGGCGAGGGCGGTCGAGAGCATGTCGGTGCCACCAGCGCCGGAGCTGCCCCGTGTGCCGCCGAGAGCGGCGAGCGTCGACGCAGCGGATGCCGCGGGCGGCGTGTCGGGGATCACGCGGCGGATCGTATCGATGTCGGAGTCGTCCATGTAGGCCTCGACCTTGCAGACGGTGCGTCCTTCGTAGGGGGCGTGGATGACCTTGTGGTCGCCGGCGTAGATGAGGATGTGGTCGCCGCCGTTGGTGACGATGAGGTCGCCCGGCTTGGCCTCGGCGAGGGAGCCGACTTCGGTGCCGATTTTCATCTGGCCGGAGACCAGGCGCGGCACGTCGATGCCGAGGTCGCTGTAGACGCGTTGCACGAGGCCCGAGCAGTCCATGCCGCTCGCGTCCTCACCGCCGAAGACGTAGGGAACGCCGAGGTACTTCTCCGCGGCGGCCACGACGTCGGAGCCGGTCGCCGCGCCGGGGTTGGCCGGTGCGGCGGCGGGCGTGGCGCCGCCGAGGGCGCTGGCCAGCGACGTCGCGAACTCGGCCGAGCCGGCGGTGGGGGCTGCGGCATCCGTTGTCGCACGTGCGGGTGCTGCGGGCGCGGCGCCGCTCAGCTGCTGCAGCGTGGCCTGGATCTGCTGGATGCGGCCCATCGCCTCGATCATCGTCACCGGCCGGCCTCCTGGTCGCGGTGCCAGCCGGCGGAGGCGATCTCATCGATCACGATCTGCTCCGCGTGCTGTTCCTCGCGGGCTGTCTCTTCGGCGTGGCGGGCGGCGAGCTTCTCGAGGCCGACGGCGCTGGCCCGGGCGGCGTCGAACGCCGCCTGCGCCTGCTGCACACCGGTCTCGTGGTGGCGGCCGAGGGCGTCGAGGTCGGCGAGCATGCTGCGGGTGGAGGCCCGAGCGGCAGCCAGGGCGTAGAGCGTTTCGACGCTGGTGGGGTCGGTGGAGGTCGCACCGAGCGATCCGCGCGCGCGGTCGCTGCGCGCTCTGCTCTCACGCAGGCGGGCGTTGGCGGCGGCGAGGTCGCTCGCGGCCTGGTCCTGCTGCAGCTGGCGCAGCCGGAGCAGTCCGGCCAACGGGAACATGCGGGCCATCAGTTCGCTCCCAACAGGCTGGTGAGGTGGGTGAGGCGCGCCCACGTCTCATCGACCGGGGTCTGGTCGCCCATGCTCTGCCGCAGGAAGGCGTTGATGGCGGCCTCGTGGTCGACGGCGGCGTCGACCAGCGGGTTGGTGCCGCGCTGGTAGGCGCCGACGTCGAGGAGGTCCTGGGCGCCCTTCCGCGCGGCCAGCACGGTTCGGAGGGCCGTAGCGATGCGGGTGTGCTCGGGCGTGTTCACGCGGGAGGCGACCCGGGAGATGGAGGCGAGCGGGTCGACCGACGGAAAGTGGCCGACGACGGCGAGCTTGCGGTCGAGCACCACGTGGCCGTCGAGAATCGACCGGGCGGCGTCGGCGATGGGCTCGTTGTGATCGTCGCCGTCGACGAGCACCGTGTAGATGCCGGTGACCGACCCGGTCTCCCCGGTGCCGGCCCGCTCGAGCAGCTGGGCGAGCAGCGAGAACGTCGACGGCGGATACCCGCGTGTCGCGGGCGGCTCCCCCACCGACAGCCCGATCTCACGCTGCGCCATGGCCACGCGGGTCAGCGAGTCCATCATGAGCATGACGTCGGCGCCCTGGTCGCGGAATGACTCCGCGATGCGGGTGGCGACGATTGCGGCGCGCAGGCGCATGAGCGCCGGCTCGTCGGAGGTGGACACGACGACGATCGAGCGGGCGAGGCCCTCCTCGCCGAGGTCGTCCTCAAGAAATTCGCGGACCTCGCGCCCGCGCTCCCCCACCAGCGCGATCACCGACACGCGGGCATCCGTGCCGCGTGCGACCATCGACAACAGTGACGACTTGCCGACGCCGGAGCCGGCAAACAGGCCGAGGCGCTGCCCGCGACCGACGGTGGTGAGCGTGTCGAGCACCCGCACGCCGAGCTGCAGGGGCGTGTCGATGCGGGAGCGGTGCATGGCCGACGGGGTCTCGTTCTGCAGCGGCACCATGGTGGTGACGTCGAGCGGTCCCTTGCCGTCGATGGGGCGGCCGAGCCCGTCGAGCACGCGGCCGAACAGGCCGGCGCCGGTCGGCACCAGGAGCGGTGATCCGGTGGAGCGTGCAGGGGCGCCCGCGGTGATGCCGTCAAGGCGGCCGAGTGGCATGCAACGGATGCCGTCCCGCGTCGTTGCGACGACCTCCGCGTCGACACGCGGGCCGTCACCGACCGTGACGAGGTCGCCGATCGCGGCGCGCAGCCCGGTGATCTCCAGGCCGAGCCCGACGATGGAGGAGACGACGCCGACGCGTTCCGGCCGGGCGGCAGCCCGTGCGGCGCCGAACGCGAGTGGGTTGCGGCCGGGCGGCCGGAGACCTGGGGTTGGGGCGGGGGCGGCTGAGGGGGCAGCGGCAGTGGCAGCGTTCAGTGCGGGAGGCGCGATCGTCATCGGTTCTCCCGGAGGAGGGCCGCGCGGGCCCGGTCGAGCGCGGTGGAGATGCGTGCGTCGAGGTAGCCGTCGGGAAACTCGGTGACCGCGTCTCCGCGGCCGAGCGAGGCATCCGCTGTGAATCGAACACCGGCACGGGCGCGCGTGTCGGCGTCGATCAGGGCGAGGTCGTCGGGGTGCATGCGCACGACGCGCACGAGATCGACGTCGACCTCGTGGAGGGCACGGGCCAGCGCCGCGCGGGAGCGCTGCGGCCCGTCGTCGAGCTCGTAGCCGAGGATCGCCTCGGCCAGCTCGATGGCAGCCGCGGCGAGGGAGTCATGGGCTTCGGCGATCACCGGGACCGTGCGCTCATCGAGGGCACGCGTGGCGGCGGCGAGCACCGACACCGCGCGCTCGTGCTTGGCCCGCAGCTCCCCCACGATGGCGGCGTGGTCGGCTTCGAGGCGCCGCACCCGCGTTTCGACCTCGGTGCGCGCGGCGCGCAGGCCGTCGGTGTATCCGGTGGCGTGGCCGCGGGCTCGCGCCCGTTCTTCGAAGCCGGCGGTGACGTCGTCGCCGAGGCGGGGAAAGGTGAGGGCCGAGAACACCGTGTTGGAGGAGGTGCCATCAGGGACGGTGGCGTCAGGGACGGTGGCGTCAGGGAACGTGGCCCCGGGGAACGTGGCGTCAGAGTACATAGTCGTCCTCGTCCCCGCGCAGCACGGTGATGCTGCCCTGCGCTTCGAGGTCGCGGATGGCGCGGACGATCTCGGCTCGCGCTTCCTCCACCTGGGACATCCGCACCGGCGGCGCGGCCTTGATTTCGTCGTCGAGGATCTCCCGGTTGCGCTCGGACATGTTGGTGCGAATGACCTCGGCCACCGATTCGGTGGTGCCCTTCATGGCGATGGCGAGCACGGTGGCGTCGATGCCGCGCAGCACCTGCTGCACGTCGCGGCTTTCGAGCTTGACGATGTCGGCGAAGGTGAGCATGCGTGAGCGCACCTCTTCGGCCAGTTCGGGGTCGCGCTCCTCGAGCGCCTCAAGGAGCGCCCGCTCGGTCGCGGCGCTGGCCCGGTTGATGATCTCGACGAGCGGTTGCACGCCGCCCACCACCTCAGCCGCCTCGCGGGATGACACCACGGCGCCGGCGCGGATCTTCAGCGTGTCAGCGACCACGCGAACGGCCTCGGGGGCGGCGCTGCCCATGGTGGCGATGCACTGGGCGACGTCGGTTCGCAGGTCGTCGTCGAGGGCGCCGAGCACCGCCGAGGCGTGCTCCGGGCGCAGGTGGGCGAGAACGAGGGCGATGGTCTGGGGCAGCTCGCCGTCGAGGAGGGTCTGGATCTGGCCCGGCTCCGCCGAATCGAGAAACTCGAACGCCTTGCCTGCCATCGACGACGCGACGCGGTTCATGACCCCGGCGGCCTTCTCGGCGCCGAACGAGGCCTCGAGGAGGCCGACGGCGAAGTCGCGGCCGCCGCGGGCGCCACGTGCCCCGCGCATGGTGAGGGCGTGGAACTCCTCGAGGGCGCTCTCGGCCACGGCCGCGTCCACGCGCCGCAGTCGCACGATCTCGGCGGCGATCTCTTCGGCCTCGATCTCGCTGAACTGCTTCATCACCAGGGCCGCGCGTTGCTGGTCCATGTTCATCAGCACGATGGCGGCCTTCTGGGTTCCGCTGAGCGCGGTGATCACCTCACTCATACCGGCTGCCTGTCATCCATGAGGCCCCGGAGGAAGTCGGCGGCCTTCTGCGGGTCGCGGGCGGCGAGCGAGTCGATTTCCGCCCTCCGGCGGCTGGCCTCCTCCGTGGGCCCGTCCACCGGCTGGTCGGGTGCGGGCAGGGGCGTTGTCGGCGAGGTGAGGAGCAGCGGAACGGTCGGCGCGTCGAGGCCGGCCGGCATCCCCAGGCCCTCGAGCGCAGCGGGTGCCTCGGAGAGCTCGCCGAGCTCGATCGACTCCCGCGTCTGCCGCCGGGAGCGGCGGGCGTAGAGAATGAGGCCGAGCACGAACGTGAAGAGCGCGCCGCCGACGATGATGGCCAGTCGCACGATGGCCGCGAACCGGTCGGCGGCGGCCTGCTGCTCCGCTTGGGCCAGGGCGTCCTGCGCCGCCTTCGCGCCGGC